>Ga0070664_100000014_pt1 | contig 130113 bp, 127 predicted proteins | sample KBSC73metaG_FD_65863 | JGI IMG/M metagenome (GOLD analysis project Ga0070664, IMG submission 65863) | Corn rhizosphere microbial communities from Kellogg Biological Station, Michigan, USA - KBS C7-3 metaG | ecosystem: Host-associated > Plants > Roots > Rhizosphere > Soil ... | reverse complement strand
TTCCGGCCAATCGCCAACCACCCAATCGACCGCAAACCCGCTCCACCACTACTTCTCCACCGCCTCAACCACCCCGCCGTCCCTTTCGTTTCGGCGCTGTCGTTTGCAGCGAGGGGCGAACTATAGGCGGGTTTCACGAACAGCGCAAGCCCTTTCTTTCTCCAGGGTCTTTTTGCCCTGCTTTCGGGGTTACGCCGCCCTATGGGACCGGATCCACTGCAAGCCTTTCGCCGCCCGCCCCCGCGCGGCGCAGGCGCGCTTGTGAAAGGCGCTCACTAGAGACAGCGGTGGCGGCGCATCCAATAAGCGGGCGACACATTCCAGGGAGACGCTTGCATCATGCACCTCGCCCAAGGCGTCTTGCAGTTTGCGCAAATGCTTCCGGTAACGCTTCGCCGCGTGGGCGCCGAGCGCCGGGTAGAACCCTTCATATAGATAGCGCCACTGCTTGGCGGCGATCCGGGCGCGATGCAGTCGTGGTGCAGGCGACCGCCTGGGATGGCGCCCGCGACGGATCAACTTCTTTCGGAGCGCCTCGGCCCGAGCGCGAGCAAAACGGAGATGCCGCTCCGACTCGCCTTCTATATGAAACGCGGCGACCGCCCGCTCCAGTTCGAGCAGCGTTTCCGGCACATCTGGCGAGGCAAGTTCGGCACGCAGCTCCTCCCAAGCTCGATTGCGCGCCTCTTTGGACTTGATGAGCGCCCTGTCCAACCAAGCCCGGCCGGCCTCGTCGCCATCAAGCAAGGACTGCTGAGCCGCGGGAAGCCAATCTGAAAGCAGTACATCCCACTCGCGCACAGGACCCGTGGATGCGGCAAGCGCACGCAGGCGCGGCTTCCACTCTGCGGCAAAGCTGGCTGGCAGGACCGGCGCGAACGTCACCCAAGCCGAACGTAGACGGCGCAGCGTGACGCGGAACTGGTGGAGATCTTCGTCGTTGGGGCTGGGCGCGGCCAGCTTGGCGAGGGCATCGCGCAGATCAGCGATGTGTTCGATAACGATGCCTGAGAAGACCGAAAGGATTGCCGCATGTGAGTGCTTGCTCACGATGCTCCCCGTGTGACGAATTTGAATGACAGAGAGGCTCGCAAGGTGCGCGCCTTGCCATTTCACTGTAGTCGACGGGGCGAAGACTGGAGGAACGTCAGATCCACGTTCAGAGCGTTTCGCTGGCGACAACCACATCGACCTCGGCGGCGCGGAAGACTTCGGCCATCGGCTCAGGCACAGGGACGTCGGTGAAGAACTTGTCGATCTGAGAGACGTGCCCCAGACGGACGACGGCGCGGCGGCCGAACTTGGAGTGATCGGCGACGAGCCAGACCTCGCGCGACTGCTCGATGATGGCCTGGGCGACGCGCACTTCACGGTAGTCGTAGTCGAGCAGCGTGCCGTCTTCGTCGATGCTGGAGACGCCGATGATGCCGATGTCGACGCGGAACTGCTTCATGAAGTCGATCGTGGCCTCGCCGACGATGCCGCGGTCGCGGTTGCGCACGAGGCCGCCGGCGACGATGACCTCGGCATCCGGGCTGCCTGACAAGATCGACGCGACGTTCAGGTTGTTGGTGATGACGCGCAGGCCGCGCGGCCCGTTCTGGCCGACGAGCGCCTTGGAAACCTCTTCGGTCGTCGTTCCGATATTGATGATGAGCGAGCGGCCAGGCTCGACGTGGCGCGCGACGACTTCGGCGATGCGGCGCTTGGCGTCGATGTGCAGGACCTGGCGCTGGTCGTAATCAATGTTCTCGACCGACGACGGCAGGCCGACGCCGCCGTGGTAGCGCGCCAGCAGGCGCTCGTCTTCGAGCTGGCGGATGTCGCGACGGATCGTCTGGGTGGTGACGCCCAGCACGCGGGCAAGCGCATCGACGGAGGCATCGCCGTGCTGGCGGACGTATTCAAGGATTTGGCGGTGTCGCGGAAGCATCAAGTCACGAAATGAACACAAACGAACACATGTGAGCGGATTAGGCGATTCCCTATGTTGCTTTATTTTCGCCCTTCACTAAACTATCCGCCAACGCGTCACTATTCGCAAGAAAAGACGCGCAAATCAACAGATTCCAACCCATGCAACTCACTGACGCGTCGCATCTGGACTGTGATCTGCTGGTGGTCGGAGGCGGCATCAACGGCGTGGGAATCGCCCGGGATGCCGTGGGCCGTGGCCTGTCGGTGGTCTTGTGTGAAAAAGACGACCTGGCCCAGCACACCTCTTCGGCCTCAACCAAGCTGATCCACGGCGGGCTGCGCTACCTCGAATATTACGAATTCAGCCTGGTGCGCAAGGCTCTGCAGGAGCGCGAGGTGCTGCTGCGCATGGCGCCGCACATCATGTGGCCGCTGCGTTTCGTGATGCCGCACGATGCAGCGCAACGCCCGGCGTGGATGATCCGCGCAGGCCTCTTCCTCTATGACCATCTCGCGCGCCGGCGCTTTCTGCCGGGTTCTGAGTCGATCAAGCTGGCGCAGCACCCGGCGGGTAAGCCGCTCAAAGCGGGCTACACGCGAGGGTTCGTCTATTCCGACGGCTGGGTCGACGACGCCCGGCTGGTGGTGCTCAACGCCCGCGACGCGGCAGACCGCGGGGCGCAGATTTTCACCCGCACGCGCTGCCTGAACGCCGAGCGCCGCGCCGATGGCTGGCATGCCTCGCTGGCTGGCCCTGACGGAATCCGCTCCGTGCGCGCCAAGGCGATCGTCAATGCAGCCGGGCCGTGGGCGGCGGAGTTCGCACGCTCTGCGCACGCGCTGCCGAGCACGCGCGGCCTGCGCCTGATCAAGGGCAGCCACATCGTCGTGCGGCGGATGTTCAACCACCCGTTCGCTTATATCTTCCAGAACCCCGACGGGCGGATCGTGTTTGCGATTCCGTACCAGAACGATTTCACGCTGATCGGCACGACGGATCTGGAATACAAGGGCTCGGTGGACCAAGTGGCCATTGACGCGGGCGAAATCCAATATCTGTGCGAAATGGCTAGTCGCTATTTCACCCAGCAGCTGACGCCGGCCGACGTGGTGTGGAGCTACTCGGGTGTGCGGCCGCTGTTGGACGACAGCGCCGCCAATGCTTCAGCCATCACGCGCGATTACCTGGTCGAATGCGAAACCGGCGCCGACGGCATCAGTGCTCCGCTCATCAACGTGTGGGGCGGCAAGATCACGACCTACCGCAAGCTGGCCGAAGAAGCGCTGGACCAGCTGGCTCCGCATCTGCCGCTGGCGGGCAAGCCTTCGTGGACGGCCACCGCATCGCTGCCGGGCGGCGATCTGGAAGCGCCGGGGCAGTTGGTTGCCGAATACACCTTCGACGATTTTGTGGCGCGCCTGCAAAAACGTTTGCCATGGCTTCCGACCCAGCTTGCGATGCGCTATGCGCACCAGTACGGCACGCGCCTGAACACGCTGCTGGCCGGCGCCACGCGGCTGGAAGAACTGGGCGCCGAAGTGACGCCTGGCCTGTATGAAGCCGAAATCCGTTACCTGATCGAACACGAATGGGCCCGCACAGCGCAGGACATCCTGTGGCGGCGGACCAAGCTGGGCCTGCCCGCCAGCGATGCCGACCGCAGCCGCCTGGAAGGCTGGTTGGCGCGCCATCTGCCGGAAGGCGAGACCGCGCCAGTTGCGGAACGCGCGCCCTGACGCACCGGCCGGGCGCGCGAGCAAGACATCAAGAAATCAAAGCAGTAAGACGGGAGACATCAATTGATTCTGGAACTGGACCAGGTTACGGCCATGGTCGGGGCGCAGACGCACCTGTACCCGACCAGCCTGCGGCTGGCGCCCGGCGCCATCAACGTGCTGCTGGGGCCGACGCAAGCCGGCAAGACCACGCTGATGCGCATCATGGCCGGACTGGACCGGCCGACCACCGGCCGCGTCCTGGTCGACGGTAAGGACGTGACGGGCGTGGGGGTACGCGATCGCAATCTGGCGATGGTGTACCAGCAATTCATCAACTACCCGGCGATGACGGTGTACGAAAACATCGCCTCGCCGCTGCGCCTGCAGGGCACCAATAAGGGCGAGATCGACTCGCGCGTGCGGGCTGTCGCCACCAAGCTGCACATCGAGCACCTGTTGCAGCGCCTGCCGGCGGAACTGTCCGGCGGACAGCAGCAGCGTTGCGCGCTGGCCCGGGCACTCGTCAAGCGGGCGCCGCTGGTGCTGCTGGACGAACCCCTTGTCAACCTCGACTACAAGCTGCGCGAAGAACTGCGTGCCGAGCTGGCATCACTCTTTGCCGACGGCGGCACAACCGTTGTCTACGCCACCACCGAGCCGCAGGAAGCGCTGCTGCTGGGCGGCCACACCGTCGTCATGCATGAAGGCCGCGTGCTGCAGGATGGCCCGACGCTCGACATGTACGAAGTGCCGGTGTCGGTCAACGCGGCAGCCATTTTTAACGACCCGCCGATGAACGTGCTGGACGCCACTGTGGTTGAGGGCAACCAGATCCGGCTGCCGCAAGGCATTGACGTTCCGTGGACGCGCTCGCTGCCGATGGCGGCCGGCACGCGCTGCCGCATCGGCCTGCGTCCGAGCCACATCCGGCTGTCACCGCGCAACGGTGGCGCGGTCGCCCTGCCGGGCACGGTGGAACTGGCCGAGTTGTCAGGCTCCGAAACCTATCTGCACGTGCGCGCGCATGCCGCCGGCCAGTCGAACACGATCGGCCTGGTCGCGCAGTTGCCCGGCGTGCACGAATTCGAACTCGGCGCGGCGCTGGACGTGTTTGTCGATCCGGCCGAACTGTTCCTGTTCGACGATGCGGGCAAGCTGGTGAGCGCGCCCAAGCAGGGAGGCACACATGGCGCGCATTGAATTCCGCAACCTGGGGCACAGCTATCGCCCCAATCCGCAAAGCCTGTCGGACTACGCGCTGCAGCCGATGAACATGACCTGGCGCGACGGCGGTGCGTATGCGCTGTTGGGTCCGTCGGGCTGCGGCAAATCCACGCTGCTGAACATCATCTCCGGGCTGCTGACGCCGTCGGAAGGCCAAGTGCTGTTTGACGACCGCGACGTCACGCACGCCAGTCCGCGCGAGCGCAACATCGCGCAGGTGTTCCAGTTCCCGGTCATCTACGACACGATGACCGTGTTCGACAACCTTGCCTTCCCGCTGCGCAATCGCAAGACGCCGGAAGCCGAAGTGAAGAAACGCGTGGAGGAAGTGGCCGAGATCCTCGAGCTGCAGCACGCGCTCAAGCGCCGCGCCTCGGGGCTGGCGGCCGACGCCAAGCAGAAGATCTCGCTGGGCCGCGGCCTGGTGCGCAAGGACGTGGCGGCCATCCTCTTTGACGAGCCGCTCACCGTCATCGACCCGCACCTGAAGTGGCAACTGCGTCGCCAGCTCAAAAAGATTCACCAGCAGCTCAAGCTCACGCTGATCTACGTGACGCACGACCAGGTGGAGGCGCTGACCTTTGCTGACGAGGTGGTCGTCATGACCGAAGGCAAGGTCGTGCAGCAAGGCGGCCCGGAAGCGCTGTTCGAGCGGCCGGACCACACCTTCGTCGGGTACTTCATCGGCAGTCCGGGCATGAACCTGTACCCGGTGACGGTGGATGGCGATGTGATCGCGCTGGGCGATCAACGTCTGTCGGTGGGCGGCGACACGCTGGCCACACTCAAGAACGCGAACGGCTCGCTCAAGCTCGGCATCCGCCCGGAATTCGTGCAACTGGCGGCGCCCGGAGAAGTCGGGACCGTGGCAGCCAACGTGCACCAGGTGCAGCAACTCGGTACGCACCAGCTGCTGACCGCCAGCCTGGGTGAGGCCGGCGGCCTGCCCATCAAGGCGAAGCTGCCGAACGAAGTGAGCGTGACCGAATCGCGCGTGTGGCTGCGCCTGGATGCGCCGCAGACGCTGTATTACAGCAATGACGAGAGGATCGGCCGATGAACAAGCCGCTCAACAACAAGGCGTGGTTCCTGATCCTGCCGGTGTTCCTGTGCGTGGCGTTCTCCGCCATCCTGCCGCTGATGACGGTGGTGAACTACTCGGTGCAGGACATCATCAGCCCCGAGCAGCACGTGTTCGTGGGCGTCGACTGGTTCCGCCAGATCCTGCGTGACGGCGATCTTCAGGATGCCCTCACCCGCCAGCTGATCTTCTCGCTGTGCGTGCTGGCGGTGGAAATTCCGCTGGGCATCGGCCTGGCGCTGTCGATGCCGTCAAAGGGCTGGAAGGCATCGGCCGCGCTGGTGGTGCTGGCCATGCCGCTGCTGATTCCCTGGAACGTGGTGGGCACGATCTGGCAGATCTTCGGGCGCTCCGATATCGGCCTGGCCGGCTACTGGCTCAACCAGATGGGCATCGATTACAACTACACGTCGCACTCGTTCGATGCGTGGATCACCGTGTTGATCATGGACGTGTGGCACTGGACGCCACTGGTGGCGCTGCTGGCGTATGCCGGGCTGCGTTCGATTCCGGATGCGTTCTACCAGGCAGCGGAGATTGACGGCGCCAGCCGCCTGGCCGTGTTCCGCTACATCCAGCTGCCGAAGATGCGCGGCGTGCTGATGATCGGCGTGCTGCTGCGCTTCATGGACAGCTTCATGATCTACACCGAGCCGTTCGTGCTGACTGGCGGCGGCCCCGGCAATGCCACGACGTTCCTGTCGCAGTACCTGACGCAGAAGGCGGTCGGCCAGTTCGACCTGGGCCCGGCGGCGGCATTCTCGATCGTGTACTTCCTCATCATCCTGCTGTTCTGCTTCGTCCTCTACAACTGGATGCAGCGCATGGGCAGCGCCAGCACGGCCGTGGGAGACGACCATGCCTAAGCAGAACAACAACAACGAGCACAAGCGCAAGATTGCTCGCGCGATCACGCTGGCGGTGTATGTGGCATTTGCCGTACTGCCGCTGTACTGGATGTTGAGCATGTCGCTCAAGACCAACGAGGAGACGCTGGCCGGTTTCTCGATCTGGCCGAAGCTCGTCACGTTCGACAACTACAAGATCATCTTTACCGATCCGTCGTGGTACTGGGGTTACATCAACTCCATCATCTACGTGACGATGAACACGGTGCTTTCGACTGTGGTGGCGCTGCCGGCGGCTTACGCCTTCTCACGCTACCGCTTCCTGGGCGACAAGCACATGTTCTTCTGGCTGCTGACGAACCGCATGACGCCGCCCGCGGTGTTCCTGCTGCCGTTCTTCCAGCTGTATTCGACGGTCGGCCTGATGGACACGCACCTGGGCGTGGCGCTGGCGCACATGCTGTTCAACGTGCCGCTGGCGGTGTGGATTCTCGAAGGCTTCATGTCGGGCATCCCGCGCGAGATTGACGAGACGGCCTACATCGACGGCTACAGCTTCCCCAAGTTCTTCCTGAAGATCTTCCTGCCGCTCATCAAGGCCGGCGTGGGCGTGACGGCGTTCTTCTGCTTCATGTTCAGCTGGGTGGAGCTACTGCTCGCGCGCACGCTTACCTCGGTCGATGCCAAACCCATCACCGCGGTGATGACGCGCACGGTGTCGGCCTCGGGCATGGATTGGGGTGTGCTGGCCGCAGCCGGTGTGCTGACGATCATTCCCGGCGCGCTGGTGATCTGGTTTGTGCGGAACTACATCGCAAAGGGTTTTGCGATGGGCCGCGTCTAAAACAAGAACGGGAGACACAGCCATGTTCAGCTGGATGGCCTGGACGCCCGAAGTGGCGATCTTCTTCGGCTGCATCGCCTTGATGCTGGCCAGCATGACGGTGTGGGAAGTGACCCGCCCGACGGTGGAGCGCAAGGGCTTCCTGCCCATTGCCACCACGCGCGGCGACCGCCTCTTCATCGGCCTGCTGACCGCGGCCTATATCAACCTGGCGTGGGTTGGGCTCACATCGGAAGAGACGAGCGCCTGGGGCGGTTTCATCGCCTCGATGGTGGTGCTGGTGATCGTGATGTGGCGCGGCTGATGCGCCATCGATGTACTTGAATTTGCAAGTCCGGGGGCATCGGCACAGGTTGATGCTTCCACGCCCAAATTGACGTACGGGCACAGGCATTCCATCACGCTCCCCGCGTCGGAATGCCGGATGTTTTCGCTGCGGGGAGAACAACAAGCCAACAAGCACGAGGAGATACCGATGAAAACATCCTGGCGCATGACGCTTCAGATCAGTGCCATTGCACTGGCGAGCGCCCTGGCAGTCGGCGCAGCCCATGCCGGCGAAGCCGAAGCCAAGAAGTGGATCAGCAGCGAATTCCAGCCCAGCACGCTGTCGCAAGACAAGCAGATGGCGGAAATGAAGTGGTTCATCGACGCCGCAGCCAAGCTCAAGGCCAAGGGCGTGACCGAGATCCACGTTGTGTCGGAAACGCTCGACACACACGCGTATGAATCGAAGACGCTGGCCAAGGCCTTCGAAGAAATCACCGGCATCAAGGTCAAGCACGACATCATGCAGGAAGGCGATGTCGTCGAAAAACTGCAGACCTCGATGCAGTCGGGCAAGAGCATCTATGACGGCTGGATTTCCGACTCCGACCTGATCGGCACGCACTACCGCTATGGCGTGGTGATGCCGCTGTCGGACTACATGGCCGGCGAAGGCAAGGAATTCACCAACCCGGGCCTGGACCTGAAGGATTTCATCGGCACGAGCTTCACCACCGCGTCGGACGGCAAGCTGTATCAGCTGCCCGACCAGCAGTTCGCCAACCTGTACTGGTTCCGCGCCGACTGGTTCGCCCGCAAGGACCTGCAGGACAAGTTCAAGGCCAAGTACGGCTACGACCTCGGCGTGCCCGTCAACTGGACGGCCTATGAAGACATCGCCAACTTCTTCACGAACGACGTGAAGGAACTGGACGGCAAGCGCGTCTATGGCCACATGGATTACGGCAAGAAGGATCCGTCGCTGGGCTGGCGCTTTACCGATGCGTGGCTGTCGATGGCCGGCTCCGCCGACAAGGGCATCCCGAACGGCCTGCCGGTCGACGAATGGGGCATCCGCGTGGAAGGCTGCGCTCCGGTAGGCGCCTCGATGTCGCGCGGTGGTGCCACCAACAGCCCGGCTGCGGTGTACGCCCTCACCAAGTACATCGACTGGATGAAGAAATTTGCCCCGCCCGAGGCGACCGGCATGACCTTCAACGAAGCCGGCCCAGTGCCCGCACAAGGCCACATCGCCCAGCAGGTGTTCTGGTACAGCGCCTTCACCGCGCCGATGACCAAGCCGGGCCCGGTCGTCAACGCCGACGGCTCGCCGAAGTGGCGCATGGCCCCGTCGCCGCACGGCCCGTACTGGAAGGACGGCATGCAGAACGGCTACCAGGACGTCGGCTCGTGGACGTTCTTCAAGTCCACCCCGTTCGAGCGCCGCTCGGCCGCGTGGCTGTACGCGCAGTTCGTCACGTCGAAGACCGTGTCGCTCAAGAAGTCGATCACCGGCCTCACGTTCATTCGTGACTCCGATATCCACAGCGACTACTTCACCAAGAACGCAGCCAAGTACGGCGGCCTGATCGAGTTCTACCGCAGCCCGGCTCGCGTGGCCTGGACGCCGACCGGCAACAATGTGCCCGACTATCCGAAGCTGGCACAGCTCTGGTGGAAGAACGTCGCCACGGCCGTCACGGGCGAGAAGACGCCGCAAGGCGCGATGGATAACCTGGCCAAGGAAATGGACCAGGTGATGGGCCGCCTGCAGCGCGCGGGCATGAAGAACTGCGCGCCCAAGCTGAACCCGGAAAGCGATCCATCGAAGTGGCTGTCGACCGAACACGCCCCGTGGAAGAAGCTCGACAACGAGCGTCCGAAGGGTGAGACGGTGGCCTACGACAAGCTGCTCGCCGCATGGAAGGCTGGCAAGGTGCGCTGATCACGCGCAGCCCGCGGGGCGCCGGTCTTTGACGACGGCCACCTGCGGGCTACCATGCTTGTTTCCGTTTCATCCACTGTCGGGCAGGCCACACCCTGACCGTGCCCGACAGTCATCAGACTCTGCCTTATGGAATACCTCCTCGCGCTCGACCAGGGCACGTCCAGCTCACGCGCCATCGTCTTCAACCGCGCCGGCCAGATCGTCGCCAGCGCCCAGCAGGAGTTTCCCCAGCATTTTCCGCAGCCCGGCTGGGTCGAGCACGATCCGTTCGACATCTGGAACAGCCAGCTCGCCACCTGCCGCGCCGCACTCGAACAAGCTAAGCTCTCCGCCGCCGACATGGCGGCGCTTGGCATCACCAACCAGCGCGAAACCACGATGGTGTGGGAACGCGCCACGGGCAAACCGATCTTCAACGCCATCGTCTGGCAGGACCGCCGCACGGAAGCCATCTGCGAACGCCTGCGCGCCGAGGGCCTGGAAGACGAGGTGCGCAAGCGCACCGGCCTGATCATCGATCCGTATTTTTCAGCCACCAAGCTGCGCTGGATTCTCGACCACGTGGATGGCGCCCGCGAGCGCGCCGCACGTGGCGAACTCGCCTTCGGCACCATCGACAGCTGGCTCGTCTGGCAACTCACGCGCGGCCGCCTGCATGTGACCGACGTATCGAACGCTTCCCGCACGATGCTGTGGAACATCCACACCGGCGAGTGGGATGCTGACCTGATGCGCGCGCTCGACATTCACCCGAGCCTCTTGCCAGAGGTGCATCCCTCTGCGTATCAATTTGGGCAGACTGATGCCGACTGGCTGGGCGCCTCGCTCACCATCGGCGGCATTGCAGGCGACCAGCAATCGGCCCTCTTCGGCCAGGCCTGCTTCAAGCCCGGCATGGCCAAGAACACTTACGGCACCGGCTGCTTCATGCTGCTCAACACGGGCGACAAGGCTGTCCAATCGCACAACGGCCTGATCAGCACAGCCGCCTGCCAGAGTGGCACGACGCGCAGCTACGCGCTCGAAGGCAGCGTGTTCGTGGGCGGCGCGGTGGTGCAGTGGCTGCGCGACGGCCTGCGCGCCATCCAGCGCTCCGCCGACGTGGAAGGCCTGGCCGCGTCGGTGCCGGATTCCGGCGGCGTGGTGTTCGTGCCGTCGTTCACCGGTCTGGGCGCACCGTACTGGGACCCAACCGCGCAAGGCGCCATCGTCGGCCTGTCACGCGGCACGACCATCGGGCACATCGCTCGCGCGGCGCTGGAATCCATCGCCTTCCAGAGCACCGCGCTGCTGCAGGCCATGACGCGCGATGCCGTCTCCACCATCTCGGAGCTGCGCGTCGATGGCGGCGCCTCGGCCAACAACCTGCTGCTGCAGTTCCAGGCCGATTTGCTCGGCATTCCGGTGGTGCGCCCGGAGATCATCGAAACCACGGCGCTGGGGGCGGCCTACCTGGCCGGCATCGCCACCGGCTTCTATCGTGACGAAGCCGAGGTCGCACAGCAATGGCGAGCCTCACGTACATTCCACCCCGTCATCAGCCGCGACGAGGCGGCGCATCGCATCGCCCAGTGGGAAATGGCCGTGGCGCAGGTGCGTCTGCCGACAACGCGCGGGCACTGAAGGCAAACCAGCGGACAGAAGAAAGGCGACCCTCGGATCGCCTTTTTTTTTATGGTTCGGCCGGCGGCTTACTTGCCTTCGCTGCCCGGCGTCTGGGCAGGGCCGCCTTGTTCGCTCATGGCTTCCTTGCGCTTGGCACGGGCTTCCTTCTTCTCGGCCTTGCGGTTGGCCTTGGCGGCCTTCTTCTCGTCCTTGTAGGCGGCCTTGGCGTCGGACTTGCGAGCCTTGTATTCGTCGCTGGCAGCCTTGTCGTCAATACGCTTCTGCACCAGCGGATCAGACGACGAGGTGGACGGCGCACCCTGCGGGGCGGCCTGCACGGTGCCGGTGGTCTGCGGAGAAGTCTGCGGTGCCGGCGTCATCTGTGCGAAAGCAGCCGACGCAGCAAACGTGGCGGCCACGGCGAGGGCGGTTTTCAGGCGCAGTTCAATCATGGTTGAGCTCCTTCTTTTACAAAATCACGGAATGGACTGACCACATAAGCGGCGCACGAAGCGCCTGAAGTGATCTCGGCGCACATCAACGGCGCACGCCGGACGTTGCAAATCACAACACCCATTCCGTCGCAAGAAGCGCTCCCAGGCCATCGACTACACTGCGCGCTATCTCATCCCTCCTATGCGCCGTGTCCAGCCACGCCCCCGATTTCGTCCTGCTTGATCCGCCCGCCGATGCGCTGTCCCTGAATGCGGATGACGCTGCCCACCATGTCGCGTGCGTGCAGCGCTGGCTGGAAGACGCCGTCATCGGCCTGAATCTGTGCCCCTTCGCCAAGGCTGTGCATGTCAAACGGCAGGTTCGATACGCCGTCAGCCGCGCCACGATGGACGGCGACGTGCTCGACCACCTGCGCGCCGAAGCCGACCTGCTGCACGCCACCCCCGCCGCCCAGATCGACACCACGCTGCTGATCGTCCCCGCCCTGGCTGACTTCCTGGATTTCCATTCGCTCACCGAGCGTGCCGAATCCGTGCTCGCCAAAGCCGGCTACGAAGGCGAACTGCAGCTCGCAAGCTTCCACCCCGATTTCGTCTTCGCCGATGCCGACCCAAACGACATCGCCAATGCCACCAACCGCGCGCCGGCCCCCATCCTGCATCTGCTGCGCGAAGACAGCATCGCTCGCGCCGCTGCAGCCGTACCCGACGCAGCGGACATCTACGAACGCAATATCGCGACGATGGAAAAGCTGGGCCCCGAAGGCTGGGCAGAAATGGCAAAGAAGTTCGGCAAGATAGCGCCCCGCGACTAACCAACTGACCAAAGGCAGCGACGGTTTGGCCGTTGATGCCCTAGATGGCGCCTTGAATTTCTGTTGCAGGGAGGAAAAAGAAGGGAGGCCTGTCTGAGCGCAGCGAGTTTGCCTCCCTTCCCTCCCTGCGACAGAAATTCAAGGAGTCTTTCGCTATCTCGGGCGCGCCTTTCTTTGCTTACTTTCTTTGGCAAGACAAAGAAAGTGAGTCGCCCCCGGCAGGGGGTGAAACAAGGGATAGACCGGCACCAGCCATAAAAGCCGACGCCCCAAGAAACCAGTCTCACACGCCCCGATCCACCGGCGGCGTCCACTGATACGCCCAAGTCTCAGACAGCAACCGCTCCCCCGACTGCAACGTCAGCAACAACTCGATCGGCGCATTGCTGGCATCCGGCACCACATCAAACATCGCCCGGACACCGTCAATGCTCGCCAGCGGCCGCGCCGATGCAATCTCTACCCGCCCACGCGACGCCCGGATGACCGGCTCCACGGTGGAGCCCGCGGTGCTGCGCCCCAGCCGCGACAGCTCGCCGCCCGCAAAATCCACCACGAACCGCCAGGAGAAGTATTTGCGCGCCTGCCCCACCACGCCGCCAATGCCCGTGCGCGTGGCTACCACCCGCGCCAGCGGTGAGGCCGCTGCAGGCTGCGCGCCCCACGTTAGCCGATAGCCGAACGCCAGCTCCTGCCCCGCATGCGGCGCCACGGCCGGTCGCCAGAACGCGACGATGTTGTCGAAGGTTTCATCGTTGGCCGACAGTTCCACCAATTCGACCGCGCCCTCACCCCAGTCGTGCGTGGGCTCCACCCACACACTTGGGCGCTTCTCGTAGAACACGCCGTCATCCTGGTAATGATCGGGATTGCGGTCACGCTGCAGCAGGCCGAAGCCGCGCGGGCTGTCGTCGGCAAAGCGCTGGCTGCGCAGCATCGGCGGATTGGCCAGCGGCCGCCAGACCCACTCCCCCGAACCGCGCCAAATGGCCAGACCGTCGGAATCATGGATTTCCGGGCGCCAGTCTGATGCCCGCCATCGGCGCGCGGCGCTGTGGCGATCCCCGGCACGGTCGGTGCGGTCGTTTTCGCCGTAGAGGAACATGCTGGTCAGTGGCGCGATGCCAAGATGCTCGATCGGCTTGCGCACGTAAAGCGTGGCGGCCACGTCCATCACCAGCGTGTCGCCGGGGCGGATGTCGAAGCGGTAAATGCCGGCCACGCTGGGGGAATCGAGCAACGCGTAGACGCGCAACGTATCGGCGTCGGCGGCCGGGCGCACCAGCCAGAATTCGGTGAAGTCCGGAAACTCTTCTGCGCGGGGCAGGCCGGTATCGATCGCCAGCCCCCGCGCTGACATGCCGTACTGCCACTGCCCCCCGACGGCCCGAAAGTAGCTTGCCCCCAGGAAGGCGGCCACATCGCGCGTCGGGTCCGCCTTGGTGGTCAGCCGAAAGCCGGCAAAGCCGAGATCGGCCGGCAACGCCTGGTGATCCAGCCCGCTCTTGCCGTAATCGAACATGGCGGGGTCGTAGGCAATTAAGCGAGCTTGGCCGTCGACCACCTCGTGCATCTGCACGGCCGATTTGAAGAACAGCCCCAGATGGAAGAACTTGGCCTCGAACGGCAAGTGCTGTCCGGCCCACAGGGCGTGATCAGGGCGATAGCCGATGGACTGGTAGCCGTCCCAGTCCAGTGCGGCCAGCGGCTTGGGCAACTGCGTGCTTCGGGGCCGGTACGGCCTTGCAGCCAAGGCTCGGGCACGCGCCAGCAGGCGCGCTTCGTCAAACGGTTCGGCGGCGCCAGCGGCGGAGCCGGGCGCGGCACTGCGGGACAAACCAGGAGCCAGGGCAAGCAGCCCGGCGGCCAACTGCTTGAGCAGGTCGCGACGGTGCATGGATCGGGGCAGGACCAGGGGGTGAGCCAGGGATGATTCATCTTCGCACAACCCACGCCCGGGCAGCATCCGGTAAAAACCTTTCATTGGACCCACAACCCTGCGCCATGACCGGGATTGCGCCCGTTGTGCGTGGCGCAGGGCAGCTAGTTGGAGCACAATCCCGGGTCTGTTCACATGTACAACGCAAGTACGTCGCCTATGGTGAACAGAACAGATCCGAGCAATCGGCCTGGTTGAAACGGGTCGACGCCCGCCACGATCATCACGGCGCACATGCTTTCACAATCCTCCACGCCCCCGCTGCCCGATACGGCCACCGAACTGTCCGCTGACATTGCGGCTGCCCTGGAATCATTCGGCCGCTATTACGACGACGTTCTGCTGCCCATGTGGCTCGGCCCGGGCTGGAACGCGCAGGCCGGTCTTTGCTATGAGGCGCTCGTCGTCGACAACGGCGCGCTGGTGCCGGCGTCAACCGTGCGCTATCGGGCGATGGCATGTGCGCGGCAGCTGTATACCTTCGCGCGCGCCACACAGCTCTCCAAGCTCCACCGCGATCTCTGCGCCGAACGCGCCGCCGCGCTGTGCCACGCACTGGACACGCGCTTTCGCGACACGATTCACGGCGGCTGGCTGTTTGCGATCGACAGCGCGCTGGCCCCGCATGACACCACCAAGGATCTGTACACGCACGCCTTCGTGCTGTTTGCCGCCGCACATTGGCTGGCCGTGAGCGAAGACCCGCGTGCCGCCGCGCTGATGCACGACGCGCACGACGTGATCGCGCGCAGCTTCGCGCGGGCCGGGGCCAAACCGCTGCCGGTCGCGTCCATGGACGCCACGTTCAGCACCACGCTGGCCGGTGTCGCGCAGAACCCCGTGATGCATCTGACCGAGGCCTACCTGGCCGCCGCCGCGCTGGACGAACCGCCCGCCTGGGCCGAGGCCGGCGTGCACACGCTGGCTGAAGGCATCCTCGCGCGCTTCATCGACACGCGCACGGGCAGCATCGCCGAGTTGCCGGTTGACGAGGCCAGCACCGACAACCGCATCGAACCCGGTCACCAGTTCGAATGGTTTTATCTCGTGCGCGCCCACGCCGACGTCTTTACGCGCTCCGAAGCCGGCCGCCATCTGGCCGAAAGCCTCGCCCGCGCGGTGGACGCGGCCTGCGCCGACGGCGTGGATGCCGACACCCAGGGCGTGTGCCTGTCACTCAATCTGGACGGCACGATGCGCGACGCCAGCCAGCGCATCTGGGCACAGACCGAATACGGCCGCGCCCTCGCGCTGTGCACGGAAACGCAAGGTGCCATGCTCACGCGCCTGCTGCCGGCGTGGTCGGCGCGCTTCCTGCACGCACAAGGCTGGAACGAGGTGATCGACCCCGCCGGCCAGCGCCTGCGCGCCGACATGCCGTCGAGCACGCCGTACCACATCACCACCTTTTACGAGGCGGCCTGCAGTTCGCTGTCCGGCTCGCCCGCACGTTGTACCCAAGCTGTTGAGTGAGACCCATCATGCATACCTCCAACCCCAACGAATCCAAGGCCCGCACCGTCTTCCGGGTGGTCAGCGGCAACTTCCTGGAGATGTACGACTTCATGGTCTACGGCTATTACGCCAAGGCCATTGCCGACACCTTCTTCCCCGCCGGCAACGAGTTCCTCTCCCTGATGCTGTCGCTGGTGACTTTTGGCGCCGGCTTCCTGATGCGCCCGCTGGGCGCGATCTTCCTGGGCGCGTACATCGACCGTCACGGCCGCCGCACGGGCCTGATCGTCACGCTTGCGCTCATGGCCTGCGGCACGCTGCTGATCGCGCTGGTGCCCGGCTACGCCACCATCGGGCTGGCGGCGCCGCTGCTGGTGCTGATCGGCCGGTTGCTGCAGGGCTTCTCGGCCGGCGTGGAGCTGGGCGGCGTGTCGGTTTACCTGGCCGAAATCGCCGCCCCGGGCAAGAAGGGCTTCTTTGTGAGCTGGCAATCGGCCAGTCAACAAGTGGCCGTCATGTTTGCCGCGCTCTTGGGCGTGCTGATGTCGTACCTGCTGCCGCCGTCTGAGATGAGCGCATGGGGCTGGCGCGTGCCGTTCCTGATCGGCTGCCTGATCGTGCCGTTCCTGTTCATCATCCGCCGCTCGCTGCAAGAAACGGAAGAGTTCCAGAAGCGCAAGCACCGTCCGGACCTGGCCGCCGTGTTCCGCTCGATGGGCCAGAACTGGCGCCTGGTGGGCGCGGGCACGCTGATGGTCGTGATGACCACGGTGTCGTTCTACCTGATCACCGCCTACACGCCGACCTTCGGCAAGAGCGTGCTGCATCTGTCGGACATGGACAGCCTGATCGTCACGCTGTGCGTGGGCGCCTCGAACTTCTTCTGGCTGCCGGTGATGGGCGCCGTGTCTGACCGCGTCGGCCGCCGCCCGCTGTTGATCCTCTTTACCGTCCTGATGCTGGTGACGGCGTACCCGGCCATGCAGTGGCTGGTTGCCGCACCGTCGTTCGCCCGCATGCTGACCGTGCTGCTGTGGCTGTCGTTCCTGTATGGCAGCTACAACGGCGCGATGGTCGTCACGCTGACCGAGATCATGCCGCCGGAAGTCCGCACCACCGGCTTCTCGCTGGCGTACAGCTTGGCCACGGCCATCTTCGGCGGCTTCACTCCCGCGATTGCCACATGGCTGATCCACGAGACGGGCAACAAGGCCATGCCTGGCGTGTGGGTGTCGTTCGCCGCGCTGTGCGGGTTGATTGCCACGCTGGCGATCGTCAAGCCCGCGGGCAGGCATGAGCATGGTGCGGGGACGGCACCTGTTGCCTGACCGGCATCTTGGATGAATGAACGTCTCTCGGAGCGGAATCTCTGAGAGGCGTTTTGCTTTGTGCTTTTTGGCTTTCTGCGGGGATTTTTTTGTTGGTGGTCCATCCCCCTTTCGTTCCCTGCCGGGACCGACTCACTTTTCTTTGTCTTGCCAAAGAAAAGTAAGCAAAAGAAAGGCGCGCCCGAGATGGCGGCCCCCTCCTTGGATTTTTGTCGCGGGGAGGGGAAGGAGCCAAACTCGCTGCGCTCAGACAAGGCTCCTTCCTTTTTCCTCCCCCCAACAAAAATCCAAGGCGCCATCTAGGGCTCAACGTCAAAAGAAAAAAGGCCAACCCCGTCGTGAGGTTGGCCTTGTCGTTTGGGCTGGCGCTGAGATGGTTTGGCCTTTGACTTTCCTGCCCTTGATGGCGCCTTCAATTTTCGCAAGCGGGCGGAAAAAAGGCGGGGAACTGTTTGAGCGCAGCGAGTTTTCCCCGCCTCCGCCCGGTTACGGAAATTGAAGGAATCTTTCGCCATCTCGGGCGCGCATTTCTTTGCTTACTTTCTTTGGGCAAGACCAAAGAAAGTGAGTCAGCCCCGGCAGGGGATGAAACAAGGGATGCACCACCAACGAAGAAATCCCCGCTCCTCCCAACTTCCAAACTCGCCATTCGGCATAACAAACCGTGCAGACCCAGCCCTACTGAATCACAAGCCCATTCGGCCCCACCACGCCCAGCTCCACATAGTGCGAGCCCGGCCGCGTGCGGTCGGAAAAATCCACCATAAACCCGCCACCCACATCGAAATTGCGCAAGTGGGCCAGCTCGCGGCGCACTTGGTCGCGCGTGGGCTTGGGGCCGGCACGGCGCACGGCTTCGGCCAGCACCTTGGCGGCCACAAAGCCTTCCACCGCCCGGAATGAAAGTTCGACATCTCTGGCACCCACGGCGGCGCGTGCGCGGTTGAATTCGCGGATGACGGGGTTGACGCTCTTGCCCGGGTTCGGCATCACAAGCGCCAGCGAATAACCGCGCACCGCATCAATGCCAGCCACCTTGAGCAGGATGCCCGGATCGATGGAGGACAGCCCCAGGAGCTGCGCGCCACCACCGCGCGCGCGGTATTGCTTGATGAACTGTGCGGCGGGCTCCGCCGTGGCGCCCAGGAAAATGGCCTGCACATCGGTGCCGAGCAGCTTGTCGACAGCGGCGCTCACCGAGGCCGTATTGCGCGGGTACGAGGCGGTGGCTGCAATCGTCAGCTTGTGGGGCTTGAGCGTGCGCTCCACGCCCGCCAGCACTTCCCTACCCAGCGCATCGTCCTGATACAACACCCCGATACGCGTAACGCCGATGGTGACGAGCGCGCCTACCATCTTGTCCATCTCTTGCTGGTAGCTGGCCTTGATGGGGAAGACCAGCGGATCGCCGGTCATGCTGGAGGCACCCGTGGCGGGCCCGACCAGCGGCAGATTGGCTTCGGCCAGCACGCCGCTGCGCATGAGCGCTTCCACATTGGCGGTGCCGACCACGGTGAGCGCCGCCACGGGGTTGTCGATCTTGGCCATGTCGCGCACGTTGCGCAGGGTCTGCTCGACCTTCTGCTCGTCGTCGCGGGCGACCAGGCGGATGGTCTCGCCATTGATGCCGCCGTCGAGATTGAGCCAGTCGAAATACAGCCGTGCCCCGGCATTGAGCGCCCGCCCCGTCGCGGCTTGCGTGCCCGACAGCGGCAAGGATTGGATGATGCTGATGTCGGCGCGGGCGGCCGGCGCTGTCAACGCAGCCATGCATGCCACACACGTGGCAAGCGCGGCCCACGGCCGCAACCATCCCATCGCCCCGCGCGCCCCCCGGCTACGCGTGTGATTTCCCGTTTGCATTGTTCGCACCCATGTCGCCGCGTGCCTCGTGGGCAACGGCGTTTTTGTCGAGACCGCTTGAGCGATCCGCTTTGTTGTGTGGCGCCAGATATCTCCAGCGCCGGGCGATAGCCTGCCATCGACATCTGGCTTCGACAAGTCCTGTCGGCGCATTTACACTGGCCTGACCATTTCTGTCGCAAACCCGCCATGCCACAGCGCATCCTGCCCACCGATATCGAAGGCCGCACACCGCCCTCAGCGGCGCATCCGGTGCGGCTCTACACGCGGCAGATGGAGGCCAATACGCGGTTCCCGCGCCACACGCATCCGTGGGCGCAGGTGGCGTATAGCCACAACAGTGTGCTGCGCGTGCAGGCCGGCGACACCGCCTGGGTGGTACCGCCCTCGAGGGCAATCTGGATTCCGCCCGGCATCGAGCATGAGGTGTGGGTGGTCGAGGCCGCTTTCCTGCGTACGCTGTATGCCGACCCGTCCGTGGTGACGGGCACGCTCGCGCAGTGCCGCGTGATGGAGGTGTCGCCGCTGCTGCGCGAGCTGATTGCCGCGATGGACGTGCGCCAGCCGCTGCCGGCCGCGCGCGAGCAGGCGCTAGCCATGCTCATCCTCGACGAGCTGCGCCGCAGCGCCCCGCTGCCGCTCGATCTGCCCATGCCCGCCGACAAGCGCCTGCGCGCCCTGTGCGAACGCGTGATGGCCGACCCTGGCACCTCTCTCACCTTCGACGCACTCGCCCGCGATGTCGGCGCCAGCGCCCGCACGCTGGCGCGGCGCTTCCGGGACGAGCTGGGCGTGAGCTTTTCGCAGTGGCGCCAGCAGGCCGTGCTCGCCAGCGCCATCCCGATGATGTCCCAGGGGATGCCGTTATCGCGCGTGGCGCAGGAGCTGGGCTACAACAGCCAGAGCGCGTTCTCGGCGATGTTCCGCCGGGCGTTCGGCAGCAGCCCGAGCGCGTTTCTGCATCGACCGGGCGGCGACGACGCCTAGCCCCCAAAGTGGAGGCGATCCTGCCGCACCTACAGCGGCGGAATTTCCATCGCAGGCAGCAGCACCGCAAAGCGCGCACCGCCGGCCGTTGCGGCATCCAGACGGACGTCGCCGCCATGCACCAGCGCAATACGCCGCACGATCGCCAGCCCCAGGCCGAAGCCTCCGGTGTGGCGGTCACGGCTGGCGTCCAGGCGCAGGAACGGCTCGAACACGCGCGCGCGATCCGGCTCGGGAATGCCAGGGCCATCGTCTTCCACCGTCAGGCGCAGCGCACCGGCGGGGCCCGCTTCGGCGCGGATGGTGATGGTGTTGCTGGCATAGCGCGCGGCATTGCGGATCAGGTTGAGCAGCGCACGCGCCAGCAGGCGCGGGTCGCACACGTGATGCGCGGGGGCGGCATCGGCATGCACGGCCAGGGTGAGCTGGCGATCGGCCACGTCGTTGGCGACGCTGGCGACCACGCTGTCGAGCCATTCACCCACGGTCACGCGCATCAGCACGAGGTGCATGGCGCCCTGCTCCAGGCGGCTCAACGCCAGCAGCTCGCTCACCAGTTCATCAAGTTCGCGCACATCGCGGCGCAGCGCATCGAGCCGCACGTTGCGCTGTGCTTCCGACACCGGCGACTGCAGCAGCGCAATGCCGAATTCCAGCCGTGCAATCGGCGTCTTCAGCTCGTGCGAGATGCCGTTCATCATCTCGCGCTGGTGCTGGATCGAGCCCTGGATGCGCTCGGCCATCTCGTCGAACTGGCGCGCCAGCGCATACACGTTCGAACGCTTGCGCAGATTGGCGCGTGTCGCCAGCTTGCCAGCGCCGAAGCCGCGCGCCGCGTCTTCCAGCACGCGCAGGTCGCGCCAATGCATCCAGACCCAGAGCAGCAGCGGCAGGAGCGCGGCAATGGCGATCAGCGAATAGGCGATCAACTGGATGCCGAGGTAGTCCATGTCCTCGCTGTGGGCGTGCAACACGCTGCCGTCGCGCAGCGGCAGGTAGTAATCCTTGCCGTTGGTCATCAGCACGAGCTTGTGCTCAGCCAGATCACGCCGCTGCTGCGCCGAGAAATCCGGCACGGTATCCGCGTCAATGATGTCGAATTTCTCCCACGCATTCTTGTTCAAACGCGCGATGGCGGCATCGCGCCCGTCGGAGCCCGCGTGATCCAGGTAGTCCTGCAGCACGAAGGCGTAACCCTTGCGCACCTCGCGCTCGCCGTGGGTGAGTGTGTCGTGGAACAGCCAGACGAACGACTTATTGACGCCGATAAGCGCCAGCGCCGCGGCCACCACGACCATTGCGTACAGCTTCAGTAACGACTTGAGCACGGTTCAGTCCTCCCACGCCGACGGGCTGAACAGATAGCCGCGTCCCCAGATCGTCTTGATCTTGTGCGGCTCGGGCGAGGCATCGCCAAAGCGGCGGCGCAGGCGCGAGATGCCCGAGTCGACGGTACGGTCCAGCCCGTCGAACTCGATGCCGCGCAACTGTTTGAGGATGTCGTCGCGGCTGAGCACGGTGCCGGCGGCGCGCGCCAGGATCAGCAGCAGATTGAACTCCGCCGTCTTGAGGTCGACCGGCTGGCCGCGCCACGTCACGGTGCGGTTGGGCGGCGAGATGGCGAGTTCGCCAAAGACGAGCGTGTCGTCGCGCGGCAGCACCGGCTCGGACGTCGACATGGCCGGCACCGCACGGCGCAGCAGCGCGCGGGCCCGGGCCACGAGCAGGCGCGGCTCGATCGGCTTGAGCACGTAGTCGTCGGCGCCGATCTCCAGCCCGGCCACCTGGTCGTACGTGTCGACCCGCGCGGTCAGGATCAGCACCGGCACGCGCGAGAACGCGCGGATGCGCCGACACACTTCCATGCCGTCCATGTGCGGCAGCATCAGGTCGAGGATCACCAGCGCCGGCTGGTGTTCGCGCACGGCGGCCACGGCGATGTCGCCACGGCGCACCACTTCAACTGCAAATTCATAGTTGCCCAGGTATTCGCTAACGAGCTGCGCGAGGCGGTCGTCATCTTCGATCAGCAACACCTTGGTCTTGAGCGGCGCGTCGGTCATCGCGGTCATCGCCCGTACCCCCGTTTCTTCTTGTGTTGGCGCGCAGTGTACGGCGCCGGCCTTGCGAGCGGATGGGGCGGAGAAACTTGCGGACACTCGCGCACAATTGCGCACAACTTCCCGGCAATTTCCAGACAGACGTGCGCGTGGCACCTCGCCAGACTGCGGGCTCTCTCTCAAGAGGTCCAACAAGAGGTCCTACGTGCTCAATCGTCTCTCTCCCCGATTCTCCATCGCTTATCTGGCCGTGCTCTCCGGCATGTGGCTGTCTCCGTCTTCCGTGTATGCCGATGAATCGTCGTATTCGCTGTCGCTCAACGCGGGTGTAGCGCCGCGCTACCAGGGCGGCAAGGAGTACACCGTGACGGCGGGCCCGGGCTTCCGGGCAGATTTCGGCAACGGCTGGTTCATCGACCCGACCCAGGGCGGCGCGGGTTATGCCATCCGCTTCCTGAACGGCATGTTCGCTTCGGCCGCGCTGTCGTACGACCCGGGCCGCTCCGACACCAACCGTTACGGCCGCCCCGGCTCGGATCACCTCAAGGGCATGGGCACCGTCAAGGGCTCGCTGCTGGGCGTGTTCACGGTGGGCGGCAAACTCATTGGCGACACCACGGGCAGCGCCACGCTGGAAGTGCCCATCACCAACCGCGAGCGCGGCTGGTCGGGCCACATTGACGTGGCGGCGCCGGTCGTGAGCTGGGGCAGCGACAAGATCACCGTCAGCCCGAGCCTGCATTTCGGCTCCAGCAAATATATGCAGACGTACTTCGGCGTGACGCCGCAGCAGTCGGCCAACAGCGGCTTCGCCCAATACAGCGCGGGCAGCGGCCTGCAAGCCGCCACGCTCACGGTGGCCTGGACGCACGAGTTTTCGCGCCACTGGGCGGTGCAGACGGCCTTCGGCACGTCGCGCCTGCTGGGCAACGCGGCCAAGAGCCCGATCGTGCAGAACAAGCAGAGCTACTTTGGCGGTACGGGCGTCGTCTACACGTTCTAATCGGGCCCTCTCAATCAAACGAGGGCATCGAGCCACCCCACGGTTTCGCGCCACCACGGCGCGCCGGACGATGCGCGGAAGAAGCCCATGTGGCCAACGCCCTTTGCGCCCAGCGCTGTGCCGCCCACGTGCCGACGCGTCACGCGCGTGGCGGGAAACTGCGCGACCAGCGCATCGATGGCGTTAGCCGGTGCCAATGGGTCATCGTCGAAGCCCCAGGCGAGCAGCGGCACGGCGAGCCTCGGGTAGCGCGAGGTATCCAGCCCGGTGCGCGACGCGAAGATGTATCCGCGCTGGCGGGCAAAGCGCGCCCAATCACCCAGGATGGCGGCCGGAATCGACATCGGCCCCATGCCGACAGCCGCGAGCGGCAGCATGCCGCCGCGCACACGCGCCACCGCCAAGGGAATCCGCACACGCAGCAGCCATGCGAGTTGCGGACGGGTCAGCGGGCCGTGCCACGGCCACAGCCGCGCATTCGCCAGCGACACTGCCACGTGCACCAACGCATCGGCATGCACGATGTGCGGTGCCAGCCCCGCCAGTTGCCCGCCCGCGCTGTGGCCGAGCACCACCAGCCTGCGGCCGCTGCAGCCCTCGGGGACGAGCGTGTCGTACACCCATTTCAGCACGGCGTCGATGTCCTGCCGGCCCCAATCGGCAAAGCGCGGTGTGCCAGGGCCGGTCGCGGCCGCCTCGCCAATGCCGCGGTAGTCGAACGTCACCACACGCCAGCCCGCCAGGCACAGCCCGCGCGCAAAGGCCGCGTAGAACTGGCGCGGCACGCCCAGCGCCGAGCAGATCACCACCGTGCCGTGCGCGCCCAGCCCGGGGCTGGTGACCGTCACGGGCAGCGTCCAGCCGTCGGCTGTGCGAACGTGGTCGTCGCGGGTGGGAAGGGCATCGGCGGGGTAGTCGATCGGTTCGCGCTGCATGGGCACTCCGCTCGGGGGGTCGGGATGGAGCCAGTATTGGCGCCGCCGGAGACGGTCACAATTACGCGGCAGGTAATCGCGGCAGCTACCCGACTCTGCTTCAATAGGTGACATGACGCCCACCAAGCCCGCCTCCGCCTCGTCCATCGACGACACCCTCATGCTTGAAGACGCCCATGTCTCCCATGGCGCCCAAGTGGCGACCGAGCCGCCTGAAGCGGCGCTCTCGCGCTTCCCGCAGTTGCTGCGCTTCTGGCGCACGCGGCGCGGCTATAGCCAGCTGGCGCTGGCCCTGGCGGCGGGTGTGTCACAACGGCACGTGAGCTTTCTGGAATCCGCTCGCGCGGCGCCCAGCCGGAACATGATCCTGCAACTGGCCGAGGAGCTGAACGTGCCGCTGCGCCATCGCAACCAGATGCTGCTGGCGGCCGGTTTCGCGCCCGCCTATTCCGAGCAGGGCCTCGCCACGCCGGCCGATGAGGCCTCGCCGATGATGCAGGCGGTGCGCCAGGCGGTGAAGCTGATCCTTGATAAGCAGGCGCCGTATCCGGCCATCGTGCTCGACCGCTTCTGGCATGTGCTCGACGCCAATGCCGCGCATCGCCGCCTGATGCGCTGGGCCATCGGCGACGACCGATCCGAAGGCGCACCGGGCGCCGTCAACATGATGAAGCTGGTATTCGACCCGACCGCGCTGTGGTCGGCCATCGCCAACCGCGATGTCGTCGGCCGCTACCTGGCCCGGCGCGTGCGGCAAGAGCTGGCGCTGCAAGCCATCGACCCCGCCACACAGCGGCTCCTGCACGACATCCGCGCAATGCAACCGGCGCTGTTCGATCCGGCGGATGCGCCGGCAGCCCACGCTGCGCCCGCGCAGGATGCCGGCGATCCGCCGCCGTTCCTGCCCATTTCGCTGCAGCGCGACGGCGTGACGATCTCGCTGTTCTCCACGCTCACCACGCTGGGCACCCCGCGCGATGCCGGGCTGCAGGAGATGCGCATCGAATGCTTCTATCCGGCGGACGAGGCGTCGCGGCGGGCGCTGGAGCGTATTACGTTGTAAGCTGCCCTCGATTGCAACGAGAATCATTCTCATCTATATTGGCCGGTCGATTTGCCTCCCTCCGGCGGCCCTTGCGCTGCCTTGTGCTTCATGACCGACCTGTCCCATCCCCCGCTTTCGGGCGAGCCCGCCGCCAACGCGCGCCCCGCAAAAGCCAAGGCCGAACACCCCGCCAATCGCCGTGCCACGATCGTCCGGTGGCTGCGCAAGACGCACGGCTGGTTCGGGCTGTGGGGCGCGGTGATGGGTCTGATCTTCGGTGTGTCAGGCATCTGGCTGAACCACCGCGCGGTATTGAAGCTGCCCGTGGCGCAACAGCGCACCAATACGCAGATCGCCCTGCCCGACCCCGTGCCGGCCACGCCCGAAGCGATGGGCGCCTGGCTGCAGCAGACGCTGAACATTCCGGAGCCCGCCACCCGCACGCGCGTGGAAAAAGCCAAGCCGGTCGCCTGGGCCGAGCGCCCTACCAAGAGTGAAGGCGCCCCGGACGAGAAGAACGCTGGCGCGCCGCGCGAACGCGCCGCCAAGCCGCTCATGCAGCCCGAGCAATGGACCTTCAACTTCGGCAGCGCGACCACGCAAATCCAGGCTGAATACTGGGCCGGCAACCGCTCGGTATCGATCCGCCAGACTGACAACGGCTTCCTCGGCACGCTGATGAGCCTGCACAAGGGTGTCGGCATGACGGTGCCGTGGATTCTGCTGGTGGATACGCTGGCCGGCTGCCTGATCTTCCTATCGATCTCGGGCCTGTGGCTGTGGGTGATGACCACCAAGCGCCGCACGGTCGGCTGGACGATCTTCGGGTTGGGGAGTCTGCTGGCGATCGGGCTGGCGATCTCGCGGCTTTGAGTGCCGCATGTGTGGTGGATGGCGCCCGCGTGGCGCCATTTTTTTCGCCTTCGCGGCTTCGTTGCCGTCGCTTACGGGCGGTCGACGCTGCGCTCGGTGAGCAGCCGCTGGATTGCCCGCATGCGCGAGCGCACCATCTCATCGCGGCGTTGCGCAACGCAGGTCATCAAGATTTCGATGACGGTCAGGTGCACCAGATACGCCTCGGTGCCGACCCGCATCACCGCATCTTCCGGCACGTCCACCGTCAGCGCGATCTGCGCGCGCTCGGCCAGCGGTGTGCCGGCCTGGGTGATGGCGATCACGCATGCACCCTGCTCCGCCGCATAGGCGATCGACTCGAGCAGATACGGCATGCGCCCCACGTGCGAGAACGCCACCACGACATCGGACGCGCCCAGCATGGCGGCCGACACGAGCTGCAGATGCGCATCAAAGTAAGCATTGGATGCCAGCCCCAGCCGCATCAGCCGCGCCTGCATGTCGTTCGCCATGAACGATGAGGCCGCACCGGCCGCATAGCAATCGACGCGGCGCGCGCGGGCGATGCGTTCGGCGGCGGCGTCGACTTGTGTGGTGGACAGCGATTCACGCAGCTTGGCCAGCGCACGCGTGGCGCCATCGATGACCTTGCTGGCGACCAGCGCGGGCGGATCCGCCCGGCCGACATGGCCCGGCAGCGTCGGCTGCGCGTGCGCCAGTTCAGCGGCCAGCGTGGCCTTGAACTCGCGCAAGCCTTCGAAGCCGAGCGCCTGGCACATCCGCACAATGGTCGGCATCGACACGCCGGCGCGCACGGCCAGCGTCTCGACGGATTGCTCGAGCGACAGCTCCGGCGCTTCCAGAATCAACCGCGCCACGCCCTGCTGCGCCGGCGAGAGCGCGGGCAGCTTGTCACGCAGGGCGTTGAGCAGGGGAACGGAGAACGAGGGCATGAGTACGTGGGCGGCAAACGGAAATCAGCGTCGCCAGTGTAGCGGCAGCCCTGCACCACGCCGCCTGCCCGAGGGAAAACCCCCAAGAATCTGTAAGCCGGCGGTTTACGCTCAATGCCCCTTCAGCGGGCAACGCCCCACCCGGCGCGACGTGTGCGGCGCTTTGCCGGTGCATGCGTAACTTCAACCCTTACAGCGCAGACTTGCCTGAGAGTCGGCCCCCGAGCCAGGCCGGAAATCCCATTCCGGCCGACACAACAGTCGTCACGACAACAAGGGAGCCACATGACCATTTCGATCCGTTCCATTCCGCTATCGGCCGTTGCACTGTCGGCGCTGCTTGCCTGCGGCGCGGCGCGCGCCCAATCGAGCGTCACGCTGTACGGCGTGATGGAAACCGGCCTGCGCTACAGCACCAACAACGACGCCGACGGCCACGGCAAGGCCGAGATGGCGGGCGGTTACTACAGCGGCAGCCGCTTCGGCATTCGCGGCTCGGAAGACCTGGGTAACGGGCTGAAGGCCGTGTTCCACTTGGTCAGCGGTTTTGCGCCGGACACGGGCGTGGGCTCCACCAACGACATGGGCTTGGGCGGCTACAAACCCACCACGCCCGCAACGTCGCGCCTGTTCGGGCGCCAGGCGTATGTCGGCTTGGAAGGCGGGTTCGGCTCGCTGACGTTCGGCCGGCAAGAGAACCTCGTCTTCAACACGGCCGGCCAGTACGACGCGCTCTCCATTGGCAACCTCGGCGCGACAGCCTGGCACGTGACCGCCACCGGCGTGCGCATCGACAACTCGGTCAAGTACGTGGGTGATTTCAACGGCTGGCGCCCGGGCGTGATGGTCGGCATGGGCGAGCAGGCGGGCGCGTTCTCAGCGGGTAACTACAGCGCGCTGTCACTCAACTACGCCAGCGGCCCGTTCGCCTTCGGCGGCGCGTGGGAGCAGCAAAAAGACCTGCAATCGGTCGGCACCCGCACGTGGACGACCGGCGGCAGCGTGCAGGTCGGTCCCGCCAAACTGATGCTCGGCTACATCAACTACCGAGACGGCACGCCGACCAAGAACGACCTCATCCTCGGCGGCGTGAAATACGACTTCAGCGGCCAGTACAACCTGGTGGTGGGCGGCATGGCCACACGCCAGCGCGACCCCGACGGCCTGCGCTACACCGCATACGCGATCATGAATTACGTGGTCAGCAAGCGCACGTGGCTGTACGTCGGCATGGACTACACCCACCAGAAAGACGCCGGCACCGTCCTGGCAGCCTCACTGCCGAAAGCCTCGCAGACCGGCGTCATGGTCGGCATGCGCCACGGGTTCTAAAACGAAGCACAAGGCCTGGGCGCCAACACCGGCGCCCAGACGGTTTGGCCGTACCCTGCCCTAGATGGCGCCTTGGATTTGTGTCGCGGGGAGGAAAAAGAGGGGAGGCCTGTCTGAGCGCAGCGAGTTTGCCTCTCCTCCCTCCCCGTGACACAAATCCAAGGAGTCTTTCGCCATCTCGGGCGCGCCTTTCTTTGCTTACTTTCTTTGGCAAGACAAAGAAAGTGAGTCGGCCCCGGCAGGGGACGAAACAGCAGCAAACCACCAACGCCCTTACGCTGGCGCCGCGGCAGGTGGTTCATTGGAAGCCGACGCCCCTTTCTCCTGCCCACCCCGCGTCATCCACTCCTCCAACGCCGCAGAAGTCCGCAACACCGTCCCCGGCGCCGCCAGCGGCACGTGCGCCTTGTCGAACGCATCCTTCAGCACAACGTTGAACGCGCGCAGCACGTCAGCCTGCTTCTGCGGACGCGTCTTGAACCGCCCCTTGACGATCATCGCGCCACCTTCGAAGCGGTCCAGCCCGAAAATTTCCGCACCGCCGAGCAGCGTGTAAGCAAAGCGCGGTTCACCCGCAATCTGGTCAGCCGCCGTGCGCACGAGATCGATCGCCTGCTGTGGCTCTGCCTCCATCGACACGCGCACTTCAAAATCGGCGAACGAATAATCGCGCGACAGATTGCGCACGGTCTTGATCTGGCTGAACGGAATCGACAGCACCGCACCCGTGCCATCGCGCAGGCGCACCGTGCGGATGGTCAGGTTGATGACGGAACCTGTAGCCACGCCCACGTCCACCGTATCGCCCACGCTGATGGTGTCTTCCATCAGGATGAAGATGCCTGTGATGAAATCCTGCGCCAGCGACTGCGCGCCAAAGCCCACCGCCAGGCCGATCACCCCGGCGCCGGCAACCAGCGGCGTCACGTTGACGCCCAGGTTTGCCAGCACGCCAATGCTGGCCGTCACCACCAGCGTCACCTTCAGGCCATTGCGCAGCAGCGGCAGGATGGTCAGCGCACGCGTGCTGGGCTGCGCCCGCGCCGAGGCCGGCGACAGCGCCCGCAGGATCGCCGTGTCGAGCAGGATCCAGACAAGCCAGGTGGCAAAGACGGTGCTGATCAGGCCCACCATGGCATCGGCGATGCGTTTGCCGTTGACGGAGCTGTGCGCCACCTCCACCAGCGTGTGGCCCCACACGCGCAGCACCAGTTCCAGGAAGGCGATCCAGATGACGAGCTTGATCAGCGCGCCAACGAAATGCTTGAGCCTCTCCACATAAGGCGAGCTGCGCGCCAGACGCAGTTGCGAGCGCCAGTTCGCGCGGGGGCGAATCAGTGCCGACAGAAAGAACGCCGCCACCAGCAGCAGCGACGTCATCACCGCGCGGCGCGCAACGGCGTCAACGTTGTCGGGCGTCGTCAGCGTGGCCACGACGGTGGCGCTCGCCAGCACCACCACCGGCACCGGCCAGAACGCAGCCAGCAGACGGCGGACCTGGTTGCCCGCGTGTTCGCCGCTGCGCAGTTCCAACGGGCGATTGGCGATCAACTGCCCGATCGGCCGGCGCGCCCACAACGCGCCCACCGCCAGCATCAATGACGCCACCACGTTGCACACCGTGGCCAACAGCAGACTGAGCGAGCCGCCCAGCACCAACGCAACGCGCGGATCGACCAGCGCATCGCCGCAAGCACCCAGACTGGCCGTCAGAAAGATTGGCCACATACCGTGCTTGAACAGGTATTCCACTGCCACGCGCCGGTGCGCGCTGCCGGAAAAGAGCGAGAACAGCATCGCCACGCCCGCCGTGATGATCGCGCCCCAGACGATGGCGTAGGCCAGCACCAGCGCCAGGACAAAGCCGGGCGAGGCATCGCGCTCCAGCCGCATGATGACGGCGAAGGAGATGGCCCATGGGCCGATCTTGCGCAGGGCGTCGATCAACAGCGCGCGCGTGGTCGGATGCGGCCCGAGGCCCGCGGTGAGGCCAAACACACGGCGGATCAACCAGCCCAGGCCGAGCAGGCCACCGGCGATGGCGGCCCAGATGCCAACGGTGCTGGCAAAGTCGGCGGCCAGCGGCATGCGTTTGTCGGGCGAGAAGAGCAGGCTCGCATTGCCGCTGGCGGCCTCGATGCGGCGCAGCCAGTAGCGCGGCGCCCCGGCTTCCGCATCGGCCTGCAGCGAGCCGTTCTCGATGAGCGACGCAACCGCACCCAACAGACCCGGTGCCTGTTCGGCCTGCACCTTCTGCTGCGCGCTCATGCCGTCGCGCAACTGCTTCAGTTCATTGACGAGGGCCGTGCGCTGCTGGTCGTTGTTGAGCAGCGTGATGACGGTGTCGAGCGACTGGCGCGTCTGCGCGGGGTCCGCCGCAGGCGCCGATGCGCTGGCGGTTGAAGTTGGCAGCCCGGCCAGCTTGGAAAACGACACCGGGGCTGCGTCGGCCAGGTTGGCGACGCACGCCATCAGCAAAAGCAGTACCGATGCGAGCGGCCACAGTCGCCGCGTGCAGAACAGGGAATGAGTACGCATGACAGGGAAAGCGATCGTCCAGACATCGACCACGGCACGATACGCGAATTCCCCGGGCGCACAACCTCAGCGCTTGGCGCCCGGTGGCAGCGGCGCCCGCCGCCAGAGCCAGGCGGCCGTGCCGAGCGCACATGCCATGCATGCCATCACCAGGGCCACCACCCCGGGCCAGCCCCACGGAGCGTAGAGCTTGCCGCCTGTCGTGCCGATCAGGCTGGAGCCCAGGTAATACGCGAGCAGATACAGCGCAGCAGCTTGCCCCTTGGCACGCTGCGCACGGCGCCCAACCCAGCCGCTGGCGACCGCGTGCGCGCCGAAAAAGCCGAAGGTCAGCAACGCGATGCCGCCAATCACCAGCGCCAGCGGCCTCGCCAAGGTCAGCAGCACGCCCGCCGACATCAGCACCGTGCCCGCCAGCAGCATGCGGCCCCGGCCATGGCGATCCGCCAATCGGCCAAACCATGCGGAAGCGCCAATGCCCAGCAGGTACACCATGAAGATGCCGCCCACCGCTGTCTGGCTGAGGGCGTACGGCGCGTCGAGCAAGTGGAAGCTCGCGTAGTTGTAAATGGTGACGAAGCCGCCCATCAGCAGAAAGCCCATGGCGAACAGCGCGCGCAGGCCGGGCTCGCGCAGATGCGCGCCCAGCGTGTCGAACAGATCGCCCAGCGCCACACCTTTGCGCGGCACAAAACGCCGCGACGGCGGTAGCAGCCACAGAAAGGCCAGCGCCGCCAGCAAACCCAATGTGCCGGTAAAACCCATGGCGGCACGCCAGCCGAAGTGGTCGGCCACGGCGCCGGTCAGCACACGCCCGGCCATGCCGCCGAAGGCCGTCCCGCCGATGTACAGGCCCATCGCCATGCCGAGCCCTTGCGGATGCACCTCTTCGGCCAGATACGCCATCGCCACCGCCGGCACGCCGCCCAGCACCACGCCGAGCAATGCCCGCGTGGCCAGCAACCCGTGCCAGCCCGGCAGCACCGCCGCCGCCAGCGTGAGCGCCGACGACAGCACCAGCGACACGCCCATCAGCGTCTTGCGATGGATCGACTCCGACAGCAGGCCTGCAAACAGAATCGCAAACGCGAGCAGCAACGTGGACACCGACAGCACGAGGCTCGTCTGCGCGGGCGTGAGGCCAAAGTCGTGCGCCAGCATCGGCATGAGCGGCTGCACGCAATACAGCAGCGAGAACGTGGAAAAGCCCGCCGCGAACAGCGCCAGATTGGCGCGCAGATGACCGGGGCGGCCCCGGACCAGCCAGCGCGAAGGATCAGCGGGTTCGATGGCGGGCGGGGAAGAAAGCGGAGCGTTCACGGCGGGCGGGTTGAAACAAGCGCAGGGGCAAGCGCCTATTATCGTTCGCAGGCACTGTTCCCGCTGCGCTGCGGCATTGCTCTTGCTGCGCAGCCCCCACCACGTTTATCCGCCCGACCATGGAAACCACGCTCTACTACTGGCCCGAAATCCAGGGCCGCGGCGAATTCGTCCGGCTGGCGCTGGAGCAGGCCGCCGTGCCGTATACCGACCTCGGCCGCGAAGATGAATCCGCCATCGAAGCGTTTCTCGACGATGCCGGCATTCCGACGCCGCCGTTCGCGCCGCCGTTCCTGCTGGCCGGCCAGTTGGTGATCGCGCAGACAGCCAACATCCTGCTCTACCTTGGTCAGCATTACGGCCTGGCTCCGCACGACGAAGCCGGCGGCCTGTGGACGCACGGCCTGCAACTGACGATTGCCGATTTCGTGGTGGAGATTCATGACACGCACCACCCCATCGCGTCGTGCGAGTACTACGAAGACCAGCGGCCCGAAGCAAAGCGCCGAACACAGGATTTTTTGGACAATCGCGCGCCCAAGTTCCTGCATTACTTCGAGCGCGTGCTCGACCGCAATCCCGCTGGCCCGACATGGGCCGTGCGCGATGCACTGACGTATGTGGATTTGTCGCTGTTCCAGATCGTGGCGGGACTGCGTTACGCGTTTCCGCGCCACATGCAGCGATATGAGCGCGAGCTGCCGCATCTGGCGGCGTTGCATGATCGCGTGGCCGCGCAGCCGAACATCGCGGCGTATCTGGAATCGCCGCGGCGCATTCCGTTCAACACGATGGGCATCTTCCGCCACTACCCCGAGCTCGATGCGCTGAAATGACGAAACCCGGCACAGGCCGGGTTCGCATGGAGGTTCAATCGTTCAGGCCGCTAACGGCGTATCGGGCAGCCGGCGGCGGATGTCTTCCAACGCCGCGGGCCAGCTTTCAATGGCCGCCAAGTCGTGGATGTCCTGCAGATCGATCAGCAAATCCACCACCTGGTCGTCGTCGACATTCACGCCGGAGCAGCGCAGCGCACACGCGAGCGGATCGTCGCTCGGCACACGCAGCAGGCTCACGCCCAGGCGCTCGATGGCGCTGCAATAGAACGCATCGTCGATGAGAATGCCGACCCCGCACCGGCGGTTGTCGAGGCCGCGGTAGCGCGGCTCGCCGTCGGCGTCTTCAGAGCGGCATTGCTGTGCGAGCAGGTGTGCGCGCACGCGTTCAAAAATGTCCTCGATGGCGAGGAACGTCCCCTTCCCTTTCATGGCGTCACCTTCTTTAGGGTGATCTGTGACCGGCCGGTCGGTCAGAATGTATCGACAACAGCGCCGCTCAGGCCGAATTGGCGTGCGATCGACTGCAGGCGCTCCTTCCACTCCCACGCGCCGAACACGTCATGCGCGTTCTGCAGCTTGGAGAGCAGCTCGACGGTGTCGCGGTCGTCCACGTCGATGCGTGCACGCTTGAGCGCTCGGCGCAAAGCGATGACACCGGCGTCCATGTAGCGCGGGATCTCGTTGGTGGGCTTGAGGATGTAGCGCACCGGCACGCTTTCCATCGACGTCGTGTAGTCGCGCACGCCGATCAGGTTGCCAATCGGGCAGCAACGGCCGCCCTGGCCGTGGTACGCAGCGCCGCCGCGCGGCAGGATGGCAGCGCCGCCCTGACCGAACAGATGACGGACTGCGCCGTCGTAGATTTCTTGCTTGCTGAGATATTGCGTCTTCATGTTCTTTCCCCTGACCCCAGATTGCAGGCGTCGCCGATTCGATTCACTTCCGACTTCCGGCCTGACGTTGCGTCCGACGTCGCACAATCTGCCATCCGTGCGATCTATCTTGATTCAGGATGCACCAGAACCATGGGCCGAAAAAGGACCGGAATGTAAGTCATTTTTACCGTTTGCTTTTTGGCAACGGATTGCCCGCAAAGGTGCGTCAGTCAACGCTTTACAGGTGCTCCAGACACCACGCGATCGGGCCGTTTTGGCATGCCCTGATGCGCGTTCGCAACAGCATGTGCGCATGACTGCGCGCACGTGGCGCATGCGTCGTAGGCGCGGCGCTTACATCCCGATGATCTGGTCTGCGTGGCCGAGGCAGAAGCCACGTCGGTCATGATGCTCACAGGTGGGCATCACCTCGTAGCCGGCGGCGCGCAGCAATACCGCGCGTGCGGCGACTTCCACCGGGGGCAGGGGCTGCCCCGAGTCTTCATCGCGCACCAGCCGGCCCAGTTGGGCAAACGGCTGGCGCAGCAGATGGTCCAGATCCAGCGAACCGCAGTACCGCATCACATCACCTTCTTTCAAAATGGCGGCGGCACCGCGGTGCGCCGTTACATCGATTCGTCCACCAGTTCAGGGCACGCAACAACCGTCCGGCGCACACGCGCATAGGCGGCACGCTGGGCCCAGATCGCATCGGTCAGGGCCGCGATGAGTGCGTCGCGGGGCAGGCTTTGCGGTGCCACGCCGAACTGCGCCTCCACGGTACGTAGAGCCTCCGTCACTTCGCTTCGCCATCGGGCGTCGAGTCGCTGGGTCATGTTGTTCTCGTTGGGTCGGTTCTGGCGCGGTGGGCGGCGGGCTTGTGCCCACTCTGGCCGCGCTGGGAAGGGATTGGCGGAATGGGTTCCGCTCTTGTTTGTGAAGAACGGCACACGATGCCGAAACTTGATTGCCGCGGCGGGGGGTAAACCGGCGGCCGCGCCATGCTCCGGCGACACCCTGCGCCACTCCGCCAAACGGGCTCCCCCATTCGCGCAGCAACTTCGGCGGGTGCCCGTGGCCCAATCGGTTCTGCAACCGCCACCGAGCCACCGATGAAGATGGAGCGTCACGTGTCCCGACTGTCTTTCCTGCGCCGTGCCGTGCTGGCCCTTGCCTGCGCGCTGGCCGTGCCCGCCGTTGCGACGGCCGGAGCGCCCGACCCGCGTCAATACATGCATGGCATCGGCGCAGTGCCTGGCACCACGGCCAACACTTTCAACGTGTTCTTCAGTGCCTCGGGCCTGCCCCCGCGCGGCGCCGATCGCAGTGGCAGCTGGCCGCACGATGTCTATGTCGCGCAATGGCATGCCGACACGGGCGTGCTCGACGCCCCGCGCATCTTCATTCAGAAGCCCGAAGCGCAGGAGCCGGTGACGGTGGCCCGCAATCGCGCGGGCCAGGTGATGGTGTCGTTTGAAGACGGCTGGAATGCGCCGGAAAACGTCAACCAGCGCTTCGGCATCTACGACACCGCGCTGCGACCCATCAAGCCGTATCCGCAACTGGTGGAGTCCGGCGGGCACTCGGGCCACATCACGGCCGTGGGCGACCGTTTCGTGGTGTTCTATTCCGACGGCTGGATCACCGGCGGCGGCGTCGACAACCTCGGCAGCGGTAACGGTGTCTACCTGAAGGTCTACGACGGGCGCGGCCGTCGCCTGCACAACGTCGATGTTGCCGATGGCCGGCGCGAATGGTGGCCCATGGTGGCGGGCGGCAGCACCAATGCGCTGCTGGCCTGGCAGCAGTTCGTGCCAGGCCAGACGGAGGCCAATCTGAAGATCGCCGTCTTTGATCCGGTCAGCGGACGCGTAACGGGCGAGCAGCTTCTGCACAAGCATCTGCAGTACTACACCTACAGCGTCACGTGGATGCCAGCGATCGAGCGGTTCCTGCTGGTGGGCGTGGCCAAGGGTAACGGTTTTGCCGATTTGATCGACACAACGGGCAAGGTGCGCGCGTCCATTACGTGCATGCCGGCAACCGTGCGCGAAGCGGGCATCACCGTGAACCAGAACACCGCTTATACGCCCGCCGCTGATGGCCGCCTGCTGCAACTGCAGGCGGGGCCGGATTCGCTCACGCTATCCGCCACGCTGCTGAACACCGACGGCAAGCGCGTGCAATGGCGCCCGGTTGGCAGCACCGGTTTGCTGCGCACCTCCGGCGCAATCGACTGGATGTCGTTGACGGAAAAGGGGCTGGAGCAGCTGCACTTCGACCCCACCAAGACGCAGCCGGCCAACGCGGTTGACCAGTGCCGCTAGCGCGACAGGCTCAGGCGTCGGTGACGAGCACGCGCAGGCGTACGAGGCCATCCCACCTGGCGTGGATGGCATCGGCAATGCGGGCGATTTCGGCAGCCAGTGCCGGCGGCAGGACCAGGTCGACCTCCACCGCGCCGTCGACGTAGTGCAGCACGCAGTGGCGCGCGTCCAGCGGTGTGCCGGGCGGCAGCAGTTGTGCCAGCACCGCGTGCAACGCATCGCGGTCGGGTAGTGGCACGGGATCGGTCGCAATGTGCTCGCGCGGGTCGACGTGAATCTGCACGTCGAGCACGGCCATGGCCGTATGCGCCGTCAGCACGTTGGCGCGGGCCCGCACGGCAATCGCATGGCCCTCGCTCACGGAGACACGCGGGTCGACCTCGATATGCGCATCCACCAATGCCTGGTCGCCTGTCACACGCGTACGCAGATCGTGCACGTTGATCACGCCCGGCGTGGCTTCCAGGCTGGCGCGAATCGCCTCCACCTGGGCGGGCGGCAAGGCGCGATCCATCAGGTCGTTGAGCGCCTCCCAACCGAAGCGCACGCCCACACGGCCAATCATTAGCCCGACGACGCAGGCGGCCACCGGGTCGAGCCAGTGATAGCCCATCAGGTTGCCCGCCACGCCGATTGCCGCCACCAACGACGACACCGCATCGGAACGCGCATGCCACGCATTGGCAATCAGCATGCGTGAGTTGATGCGCTTGGCAACGGCCAGCATGTAGCGGAAAAGCCCCTCTTTGGCCGCCAGCGCGATCAGCGCCACCACCAGCGCCAGACCATGCACCGGCGTCGGCCCCTGCGGCGAGCGCAGGCTCTCCACGGCGGCCCAGATCATGCCCGCGCCCGCCCCGATCAGCAGCAGCCCGAGCCCCAGCGACGCGGCGTTCTCATAGCGCGCGTGGCCGTATTGGTGGTCTTCGTCCGGCCCCTTGTGGCTATTGCGGTTGGCAATGAAAACAATGCCATCGGCGATCAGGTCGGACAGCGTATGCAGCCCGTCGGCCACCAGACCCTGCGAATGCGACCACAACCCCGCCGCAATCTGCCCCGCCGAGAGCAGGCAATTGACGCCTGCACTCACCAAGGTTGAGCGTTCGGCGCTCTGCTGGCGCGCGGCCGCTGAAGGTGCTGTCGAGGATGTTGGCGTCATGGGAAATCGGTGCGATCAAGCGTGCGAGGCAATCGCGAGCATTGTGCCACGCAGCGGCGCACCGCCCTGGTCCGAAATCATGGCTGCGATGACAACACGCAGCCACAAATCTGCACCAGAAAAGCGCGGATCGGGGTGTGCGAATAGGACTTTTCCGATGTTCCGCCCTGGAGGCTTCGGCGATTCTCAGCAATGCGGCAAACACGTTGCCGCACGTTACACGCTCGGAGACACGTCGACATGCAGACCCCAGTCCAACTCGTCATTGCAGATGATCACCCTGGCGTGGTGGCGGCCCTGCGACGCCTCGTCTCGGCGGTCGACGGTTTCGAGGTCGTGGGTGAAGCCACCAACGCCGATGAGCTGCTCGCCGTGCTTGGCCGCGTGCGCTGCGACCTCGTCATCACCGACTACGCCATGCCCGGCAGCCGTTATGGCGACGGCATCATCCTGCTCGAATTCCTCGTTCGCCGTCACCCGGACCTGCGCGTGATGGTGCTCACGATGCTCGAGACCCGGGCGTTGATGAGCAACATCCTGAGCGCGGGCATCAAGGTCATCGTGAGCAAATCCGACGAGCCGCAGCACATCCTCGAAGGCATGCACGCAGCGGTGGCTGGTCGCATCTATCTCTCGCCGCTGCTCAATGCCAAGCTGCTTTGCCGCAACGGCGAGCCGCAGCCCGCCGAGGACGACCCCGTCACCAAGCTCGGCAAGCGCGAGCTGGAAGTGCTGCGCATGTACGTGACCGGCAAGACGGTCAGCGAGATCGCCGTGCAGCTCAACCGCAGCGTCAAGACCATCAGCTCGCAGAAGCAGACGGCCATGCGCAAGCTCGAGCTTGGCACCGAGGCAGCGCTGTTCGACTTTGCCGTGCGCCACGGACTGCTTGGCAGCGGTGAGGCTTGAGACGATGGCCCCCGCCACACGCTCGACCTTTGCCCGCCTGCGCCTCGGTATCGGCGCAGGGTTGCTTGCTTGCGCGGTCGCGCTGGGCTGGGCGAGTGGCACGCGCGATGCCGACGCGGAGGATGCTGCGCAGGCCGTTCAGCGCCTCACACAGTTTCCATCCAAGGTGACCGTGGGCGTCATCAGCGATGCCATGGCGCCGCTGGAAGGCGTCGAAGCCGACCGGCTCAGCGGCTTCTCCGGCGATCTGCTCATGCATCTGATTCCGCAGGATCAGGTACGCGTCATCCCGCACGTCTTCGCGCGGCGTGACGACCTGCTCAAGGCGGCTTGCCGGGGCGAGGTCGACATCATCATGAGCGTGGCACCACGCTCGCAATACGACGAGTGCCTCATCTATTCGGCGCCATACTTGGAACGCCCCACCGCTGTGGTCGCACGCGTCGACAACACACAGGTCGCGCAGAATCCTTTCGCTGCTGGCATGCGCATCGCCGTCGAGCAAGGCTCTTCGCTCGAAGAAGAGCTGGCGGGGCAATATCCCAGCATCCGGCTCATCAGCACCCCCACGGCGGCCGACGCTCTCGACGCCGTGCTGCATGACTTGGCAGACGCTTACGTGGGCGTGACCTATCCGACGCGTGAGTTGATGTCGCAGCCGCGCTACCGGCGGCTGTCGATCGTGCAGCTTGTGAACCAACAGGTCGATGCATTGCACTTTGCAGCGCCGCGCGCCCAGGCGATGTTGATCCGCTATCTGGACCGCCATCTTGCCCAGTTGCCCGACGCCACGATGAGCGAGCTGCGCGCGCGGTGGATCACGCAAGGGGGCGGGTGGTCCGTGGGCCTGCAGTTGTCGGACGACGAGCGGGCCATGCTGGCGTCGCTGCCGCCGCTGCGCTACGCCGCCGACCCCGACTACATGCCGTACACCTTCAACGGATCGGGCGGCGGGATGCTCGGCATCTTTCCCGAATACCAGAACTTCCTGTCACGTACGCTCGGACTGCGCTTCGAACGCGTGACGGTGCGCGACTGGGCCGACGCGCTCGCCAAGGCGCGCAGCGGCCAGATCGACATCCTGCTGGGCATGTCCGACCAGGATTCCCGCCCGCCCGGCTTTACGCTCACGCAGCCGATCGACGCCACGCCGATGGTGATCGTCGGGCGCAGCGACGCGCTCACGGTGGCGGCGCTGCCCGAACTTTCCGGCAAGACGGTCGCGCTGCCCGCGAGCGATACGCTGACCACCCTGCTGCACGAAAACGTGCCGAAGATCCGCATCCTGCCCGCCGGGTCCGTCAACGACGCGTTGTCCATGGTGGCGGCGGGCGAGGCCAATTTCACTATCGTCAATCTGCCGGTGGCCGACGCGCTGATCCGCCACCACTTTCCGGGCGAACTGAAGGTCACGGGCTCAGCCAACACGATCGAGAGCCTTGGCGTGGGCGTGTCGGCGCGGTATGCAGCGCTGGTGCCGCTCATCAATCGCGCGCTCTTTGCCATGCCAGAAGGTGAGCAGGTGAGCATCCGCAACAAGTGGCTGTCGGTCAGCTACCAACTCGGTCCATCGGCGTCGGCGGTGCTCGGCAAGTTTGGTCCGGTTGCCGCGCTGGTGCTGACGGCGCTCGTGGCGCTATTCATCAAGCAGATGCAACTGCGCCGCGAAAACCATCAGCGCCGCCGCGCCGAAGAAACCCTTGCCCGCCAGCTGAGCTTTCAGCGCGCGCTGATGGAAGCCGTGCCGTTCCCGCTCGTCGCCAAAGACGCCGCGCAACGTTACGTTGCCGTGAATGCGGCGTTCTGCAACATGTTTGGCCAAACACGCGCGTCGCTGCTCGGGCGCACGCCGCAGGAGCTGGGGCTGTATTCGGTCAGCAATACGTTGCCGCTGTCCGATATCAACCAACGCGCGGTGGAGATCAGCGAAAGCACGCGCGAAGAACTCGTCATCGACACGCCAGACGGGCAATCACGCAACGTGCTGTACTGGATCGAGCCGTTCCATCTGCCGGATGGGCAACCTGCGGGCACCGTCGCCTCGCTGGTCGACATCAGTGAGATCCGCGAAGCGCAGGCGCGGGCCGAACGCCTTGAGCAGCGCCTGCGCGAAGTCAATGAATCGCTGCCCGCGCTCGTCTATCAGTTCGAGCTGCGGACAGGCCAAGCTGCGGGACGCATGACCTACGTGGCTGGCAAGGCGCACGAAACGCTGGGCGTCGAGCCCGAGGATTTGCTGGGTTACCTATCAACGCCCGAGCTGCTTATTTTCCAGGACGACCGGGAAAGCATTCTCGAGAGCGTGCTGACCTCCGCGCGAGAGCTGACGCCGTTCGATCAGCGCTTTCGCCATGTCAGCCCAGACGGTTCGGTGCGCTGGCTCCACGCGCGCTCGATTCCGCACCGCGAAGCTGACGGCCGCACGGTCTGGAACGGTTACCTGAGCGATGTCACCACGGAGCGCGAGCAGGCCGATGCGCTGGAAGCTGCCAAGAACGCAGCGGAATCGGCGTTGCACGCGAAAGACCGTTTCCTGGCCATGATGAGCCACGAAATCCGCACGCCCATGAACGGCGTGCTCGGGCTGGTCGAGCTGCTGCAGCAGACGAAGCTCGAGGGCGAGCAGAAACAGATGGTCTCGATGGTGCAGGATTCGGGGCGCGCCCTGCTGCACATCCTCGATGACATCCTCGATTACGCAAAGGTCGAGGCCGGCCGGCTGGACATCTCGCCGTCGCCCACAGACTTGCGCGAGGTCTTTGACGGCACGGTCGGCCTGCTGGCAAGCCGCGCCCACGAGAAGGCGCTCGCCGTGCACGTGGACGTGGCCGCCAACGTACCGGCCAGCGTCTCGGTCGACAGCATCCGTCTACGGCAAATCCTGTTCAACCTGCTTTCCAACGCCATCAAGTTCACCGATACAGGCAGCGTGCAGCTTTCGGCAGAATGCACGCGCGTGACGGACAACACGGCGCACCTCGCCATCTGCGTCTCCGATACGGGCATCGGCATCTCGCCGGAGGTTCAGGCCACGCTGTTTGCGCCGTTCGTGCAGGCCGAGCGCTCGACCACGCGCCGCTACGGCGGCACCGGCTTGGGCCTGGCGATCTCTCGCCAGCTTGCCGGCCTGATGGGCGGCAAGCTCGTCATGGAGAGTGTTCCGGGGCACGGCACGGTGGTCACGCTGCATTTGGCCGTGCCGATGCTTAAGGCGCGGTATGCGTTGCCGCAACTGGCGGGCTGCAGCGTTGCCATTGTTGTGGATGACCCGGCCGTGCGGCACAGCCTCACGCAATTCGCGATCGCGGCCGGGCTGCAAGCGGGCCCCGCCGCCAACGCCGACATCCTCTTGAGCTCGACCGCCCAGGCGGATGCGCGCGCCATCCGCATCACCCCGGAAGCGTGTTATTCCGGACCCGGCAACACGCTGAGCATCAATCCGCTGAACTGGCACGCATTTGTGCAGGCGTGCGAGCGCGCGCTCCCCCCATCTGATCATGTGCAGGCGGCCAGAGCCGCTGCACATGCGCTGCCGGCCGCAACACCCTGTGATGCGCCGGGCGCGCACATCCTCGTGGCGGAAGATCATCCGATCAACCGGGAGCTGATCGCCAAGCAGCTCCGCCTGCTGGGTTATCGGGTCACGCTCGCCGAAGATGGCGTCGTCGCGCTCGAGCGCCTGCACGAACACCGGTTCGACGCGTTGCTCACGGACTGCCATATGCCGCGCATGGACGGCTTCGATTTGGCGCGGCACATCCGCCAGGAGGAGCGCGCGGGCGGCCCGCGCCTGCCCATCATCGCCATCACGGCAACCACCCTCGCCGAGGAGCACGCGCGATGCCGCGCCGTGGGCATGGACGCGAGCCTGCTGAAGCCCACCACGCTTGTCACGCTGCAGGAAGCGCTGGCTGCGCTGTGGAGCCACGAAGCCGCCGCAAGCGCAGATGCGCCCCCGGAGGCGCCCTTCGCCCTGTCGCTCGACGATCTGCACGCCGCGCTGGGGGCCGACCCCGCCGCAGCCGGGCTGGCGCAGGTCTTCCTGTCGTCGCTGGCCGACGACGCGCTGCGGCTCCAGCCGCTGCTGGACGCGATGGACCGCCCTGGGCTGCGCCAGTGGGCCCATCGCACAGGAGGCGCGTTGGCGCTGCTTCACAACCCGAGCGTCGACGCCACGTTGGAAGCCTTCCGCCGTGCCGTGCAAGACGGCAGTGAGCGCGACGTCCGCACGGTCGCAGGAAGCGCTATGCGGCTCCTTGTGCACATTAATGCGCTGCTGAATGCCTTTGCCCCGGCGCCGGCATCCGTTGTGCAGTGCACGCAAGTGACGGATTCATAAGGGAAAACCGTTTCAAGCGATCGATGCATCGCTTTTAGATGAACCGTTCCAATCGGCCGATTGACTCGGTCTAGGCAGCCTCCTACGATGACATCGATCAATGTCACATTAAGAGGCGCCCAAGTGGTGCCCACGGAGACACCACGTGAACGCACGGACCGACTTTCCGCGTGCCGACGCCTTTGCATCGGCACCGCACAGCGCTGACACCCCGCCCCTGATCGATGCCGCCATCATCGGGACGGGCTTTGCTGGCCTGGGCATGGCGATCCAGCTCAAGCAGCACGGCATCGACAACTTCCTCGTCTTCGAAAAGGCGGGCTCCGTCGGGGGCACGTGGCGCGACAATCATTACCCCGGCTGCGCGTGCGATGTGCAATCGCACCTGTATTCGTTTTCGTTCGCGCCCAATCCGGACTGGTCGCGCATGTATTCGCCGCAGCCGGAAATTCGCGCGTATCTGGAGCGCTGCACCGATGAATTTGGCGTGCGCCCGCACGTGCGCTTCCATCACGAACTGACGCGCGCCACGTTTGACGAAGCCGCCGGTGTGTGGAATCTGGAAATGGCCGACGGCCGCCGCTACCGCGCCCGCACGCTGATCTCCGGCATGGGCGGCCTGAGCCGTCCGGCCTGGCCGAACATTCCCGGCATCGAAAACTTCCAGGGCAAGGCTTTCCACTCGCAACTGTGGGAGCACGACTACGACCTGCGCGGCAAGCGCGTCGCCGTGATCGGCACGGGTGCCTCGGCCATCCAATTCGTGCCGCAGATTGCGCCGAAGGTCGGCCGCCTCGACCTGTATCAGCGCACGCCTCCGTGGATCCTGCCCAAGCCTGACCGCAAGGTGTCGCGCGCGGAGCATTGGCTGTTCCGTCACTTGCCGTTCACGCAGAAGCTGATGCGCACGGGCATCTACTGGATGCTGGAGTCGCGCGTGCTCGGCTTCGTGATTCATCCGAAGCTGATGAAGGCGGTGGAGCGCATGGCGCGCGGGCATATCAAGCGCCGCATTGCCGATCCCGTGCTGCGCGAGAAGGTCACGCCGAACTACACCATCGGCTGCAAACGCATCCTGATCTCGAATGACTATTACCCGGCGCTCACGCGCGAGAACGTCGACGTCATCACCTCCGGCATCGCACGCGTCGAATCCAACGCCATCGTCACCACCGACGGCACGCGGCGCGAAGTCGATTGCCTGATCTTCGGCACGGGCTTTCATGCAACGGACCCGTTCCCGCGTGGCGTGCTGCTGGGCAGCCAAGGCGTGGACATTGTCGACGCGTGGGACAAGCACGGCGCTGAGGCCTACCTGGGCACCACCGTGTCGGGCTTTCCGAATTTCTTCATGGTGGTGGGCCCGAACACGGGGCTCGGCCACTCGTCGATGGTGTTCATGATCGAGTCGCAGGTGGCGTACATCGTCGATGCGCTGAAGTCGATGCGTGCGCACAACGTGGCGGCCATCGACGTACGCCCCGACGTGCAGCGCCGCTTCAACGACGGCATCCAGAAACGGCTGTCGAATGCGATCTGGTCTGCCGGCGGCTGCGTGAGCTGGTACCTCGACCCGAAGACGGGTAAGAACACGACGCTGTGGCCGGGTTTCACGTGGCAATTCCGCCGCGCCACTGCGCATTTCCGGCTGGCCGATTACCGCACGCGCCCGATGACCGTACCGAAGGGTGTGCCGTTGCGCGTACCCGCCCGCACGGTGCCCGCCGCTCAGAACACCCCTAACGAAGAAGCGCTCGACCGCGTCTGACGCGCGCCAGCCCCAAGGAGACCACGTCATGAAGTCATTCAATAACCAGGTTGCCGCCATCACGGGTGCCGCGTCGGGCATGGGCCGCTCGCTGGCGCTGCAGCTGGCACGCGAAGGCTGCCACCTCGCGCTGGCCGATCGCAATGAAGCGGCGCTCGCGCAGACGCTGCAACTGGTGCGCGCGCATGAAGGCGACCGCATCCGCGTGACCACGCATGCCGTGGACGTGGCCGATCGCGCCGCCGTGTACCGCTGGGCCGAAGAAGCGGCCGCCGCGCACGGCAAGGTCAACCTGATCTTCAACAACGCGGGTGTGGCGCTGTCCAGCACGATCGAAGGCATGGAAGACGACGAGCTGGCCTGGATCATGAACATCAACTTCTGGGGCGTCGTGCACGGCACCAAGGCGTTTCTGCCGCTGCTCAAAGCAACGGGCAACGGCCACATCATCAATACGTCGAGCATCTTCGGCATCTTCGCGCAGCCGGGCATGGGCGCCTACAACGCCAGCAAGTACGCCGTGCGCGGCTACACAGAAGCCCTGCGCCAGGAACTGGATCTGATGAACTGCGGCGTGTCGGCCACGTGCGTCCATCCGGGCGGCATCAAGACCAACATTGCCAAGTCGAGCCGCGTCTCGCCGAGCATGAACGGCTTCCTGGTGCGCGACGAACAGCAGGGCAAGGCGGAGTTCGAGAAGTTCTTCATCACCTCGGCAGACAAGGCCGCGGAGGTGATCCTGGACGGCGTGCGCAAGAACAAGCGCCGCGTGTTGATCGGCCCCGACGCTCACGCCGCCGATGTGATGGCCCGCGTGCTGCCCGCCGCATACCAGGCGCTGGTCGTGCGCGAAGCTCGCCGCACGCGCAAGAAAGCGCTGCGCGACGATACGGCGCCGGCCACCGCCCGCGCCAAATAAGGGGCCGCCGATGAACACGGCCACCACCAGCGAACTGTTCGCCAGCCCCCCGCGCGCGAATCTGCTCAACGTTGCACGCGCCATGCTGCGCCCGGGCCGCATCGGCCTGCGCAGCATCGGGCGCGACGTGCTGATCGCGCGCTACGCCAAGCCCCAATCGCGCTACCTGCCGCTGATGGGCACGCGCGTGCATTACACCGACGAAGGCGCCGCCAACTCGGAAGGGACGTTGCTGCTGATCCACGGCTTTGGCGCATCGCTGCATACGTGGGACGGCGTGTTGCCGCAGCTCACGCGGCGCTATCGCGTGATCCGGCTCGACCTGCCGCCGTTCGGCATCACCGGCCCGCTGCGCGACGCACAAGGCCGCCCGCGCACGATGGAGCTGCCGCTGTACCGCGACTTCATCGACGCGTTTGTCGATACGTTGGGCTTGTCGAAACTCACGCTGATCGGCAACTCGCTCGGCGGCATGGTGTCGTGGGACTTTGCCGTGCGGCACCCCGGCCGCGTCGAGAAGCTCGTGCTGATCGACTCGGCAGGCTTTCCGATGAAGCTACCGATCTACATCGATCTGTTCAATCACCTGGGCGTGCGGCTGACGTCGCCGTGGATGCTGCCCGAGGGGATCATCCGCGCCGCAACGCGCGATGTGTATGGCGACCCGTCGCGCGTGTCCGAACCCACGCTGCGCCGCTACGCCGATTTCTTCTATGCCGACGGTGCACGACAGGCCATCGGCAAGATGGTGCCGAAGTTCCGCTTTGACGATGTCGATACCAGCGGGCTGGCCTCGATCCGAGTGCCCACGCTCATCCTCTGGGGCCAGCGCGACCGGTGGATCCCGCCCGCGCACGCCGGCGAATTCGCCCGCCGTATTCCCGGCGCCACGCTGCGCATGTATCCGGCACTCGGCCATATCCCGATGGAGGAAGACCCCGTACGCGTGGGGACCGACCTCTGTGCATTCCTAGATCAAGGGCGCGCATCGACGCGCCTTTCAGAAACCACATTCCAGGAGAACCGCCCATGATGCCAGTCCGTCGCGACGTGCATCCTCACCTGCCGGCTGATCGCATCAGCAACTGGCACGAGCGAGGCACGCACGTCACCCACTTCCTGAACGCGCTGTCGATCTTCTTCCCGACCGGCGAGCGCTTCTTCATGGACAGCGTGCGCAACTACCGCCATCTGGTGACCGACCCCGAACTCAAGCAGGCCGTGGCCGGTTTCATTGGCCAGGAAGCCATGCACACGCGCGAGCACGTGCTGTACAACGACCTGCTCGACCGGGCCGGCCTGCCTGCCACGCGCATCGACCGCTTTATTGGCAAGTTCCTGAACGTGCTGCGCAAGTACACGCCCAAGTCGCACCAGTTGGCCGTGACCGTGGCGCTCGAGCATTACACCGCCATGCTGGCCGGCCAGGTGCTTTCACATGAAGACGGCCTGGGCCGCAACTCGGAACCCGGCTATCGCCAGGTCTGGCTGTGGCACGCCATGGAAGAGACCGAGCACAAGGCCGTCAGCTACGACGTATGGAATCTCGCCATCAAGCCGGGCGTGGGCCGCTACCTCACGCGCACGCTGACGATGTTGGTGACGACCGTTACCTTCTGGGCGATGGTCTTCTACGTGCACTTGCGGCTGATCTTTGCGGATCGCACCTGCAAGAACAAGTTCTTCGGTCTGGGCAAGGCGTTCCACTTCCTGTGGATTCACCCGGCGCCGCTGCGCAAGATCATCCCGGAGTTCTTCGACTTCTTCCGGCCCTCATTCCACCCGTGGGATGAAGACAACCGTGACGCACTTGCACGCCTGCCCAAGCTGATCTCGGAAATCGAAGCCTATGCGGCAGCGAACGGCGAAGCGCCGTCGCCGTCAATCCGCCGCAAGCTGTCGACCGCGGGTGCAGCCGGATCTTGAGCAGGCATTCAAAACGCCTTCAGAACCCGTCGTATCGGGATCAAACTAGAAATAGATAAGGCGCGCCCCACGCATGGGCGCGCCGGAGACACTAGCCTTTGTCCGGCCCGGGCGCGCTGCCCGGCGGTTCATGCATGTGCTCGATGACCTGCGCCACGCGGTCGCCCAGGTATTTGTTGGCGGCCGTCTCGAGCGCGCGCATCAGTTCGGCTTCGACCGCCACCAGCGCCAGCGGACGGATGCGCCAGATCACGTCGACCAGACGCGGCACGTCTTCGACCGGTGGCAGATCGCTGCCGTACTTGTCAAGTTCGCGCACGACCATGGAGACGAGATCGTCGGCCACCGCCTGCGTATGCGGCCGAGCACGCTCGATGATGTCGAGCACTTCGACGAGCGGGAAACCGGCCTTTGCCATCTGCGCCCCGGCCAGCAGTGCTTTGGGGCTGCGCGCCAGATAGCCGAGGCCATCGGGTTCAAGCAGGCCAAGCGAGATGGCCCGTGCCAGCGCCTGACGCGACATGGCGCGGCCAAAGAGCTTGGCCAGCGCCAGGAGCGAGTAGTGCTTGGGCGACTCATCCGACCACGGGCTGGCGATGGCCGATTCGAGCCCGAGGATGGAGCGCAGGTCATGGCCTTCGACGATGGCCTTGAGCAGCTCCTGGATGTTGGAGAGCGTGTAACCGCGCCCGAGCAGGTGGTTGATGAGCTTGAGCCGCCCCAGATGCGCCTGCGTGTAGATACCCACGCGGCCGCGCCGCTCGGGCGGATCGATCAAGCCGCGGTCCTGATACGAGCGGACGTTGCGGACAGTGGTTTCAGCCGCGCGCGCCAGTTCATCGATGGTGAACTCGCGGGCGGGCGGAATGGCAGGCGGACCGGCGTCGCCGGTTGGTTTGCGGGCAGGCATGCAAAAAATTCTACACGAGCGCGGCGACAGACCGCGTCGGTGACCGGAACGTTTCCGGTGCGTTTCTCGCGACGAGGAGACCGTTGATGTGGGACTTGACCTTGCGTCATCGTAATAGCGCGCTCCGGGCTGCGGGGGCGGTGGTTGCAGCGCTGCTGCTGCAAAGCTGCGCCACCGCCGGCGATGGCCACGGCGCCATCGAAGCCGAAAAAGCGAAACAGCTTGAAGACGCCCGGGCCCAGGCGCGCGCGCCGTTCCAGTCAGGCAACCTCGCCACACGCGAGGTGCGGCCCGCCACGCTGCGCGATTCGGGCCAGCCCGATGCGATCTCGTATCTGCGTCATGTCGATTTTCGTTTCGATGGCGGCGTGGGCTTTCTGGTCGATCAGCTCGCGCTGCGCATGGTGCCGCGTGCGCCAGGTGATCCGGTGTGGCTCGACGATGTGTCGTCGTACACGCTACAGCCTGTGAATGGTTCAGTGCGCGTCACGGCAGAGAGCATGGCCGCGCTGTTCAACACCGTGGTCTTTGCGCGCGGGCCGGGCCAAGACCCTCCGCTGCGCAACTTCAGCTTCTCGCTCGACGACGGCACGCTCGACATGCGCGCCGAGATGCGCCGTCGCGGCGCCTGGGTGCCGATCGAACTGCGCGGCCCGCTCGTGCTTCGCGATCCGCAAACCATCGTGTTTCGCCCCAACGTGGTCAAGGTGCGCGGGCAGGACGCCGGCGCGCTGATGGGCGCGGCGCATATCGAACTGGCCGATCTGCTGCCGGTATCGACGCCCGCCGTGCAATTGGCCGGCAGCGAAATCGTCATGCAGGTGCCCAAGCTGTTTCCGCCGCCCGCGCTGGAGTTGAAGCTCTCCGCCATCCGCGTCACGCGCGACGGGCTGCTCATGCAGATCGGTGATGGCAACCCGCAGATGCCGCCGCTGGCCAACGCCGCCGATGCGCAGCGCCCGTACATCCTCTTCCGCGGTGGTGACATCCGGTTCATGCGCTCGATGCCGATGAACGCGCGCATCGATATTGTCGTGGCTGATCCGGCCAAGCCTTTCGTATTCAACCTGTACCGCTATCGCGATCAGCTTGTGGCAGGGTCGCTGCGCTTCTCGCCCGACGGCGGCATCCGCGTGCTGATGCCCTCGTTCGAGTCGATCGCCGCTGCCAAGCCCGCGAAAGCAACTGCCGTCGCCAAAGCGGGCAAGCCTGCCCTGCAACTCGCCAGGAGGACCGCGCCATGATCGCCCCCGCCTTCGCTCTCGCCGCTCTGATGTTGCGCCTGGCGTTGGTGGCGCTCGGCTTGGCCGGCCTCGTGGCCAGCGCGCTCGCCCGCTCGGCCGAGCCGCCGATGGCCAGCGCGCAACGCAAGGAATTGACCACGGTGCGCCAGCAATGGGCGCAGCGCTGCGATCCGTCCTCGGGCGCGCCCAACGCCAGCGGCCCGGCCGCGGCGCGCGACTCGGGCACCGCACCGCCCGTCGTGCAGATGCGTGACGTGGATTTCCGCATCACTGGCGACATCGGCTTCCACGTGCACCAACTCACCGCGCAGCTCGTGGCGCACAAGCCGGGGCAGCCCGTCGACATGGACGATCCGGGCCAGTTCGACATCCGCATCCTGGGCGGCGAAGTGACGGTGCCCAAGGAGTCGCTCGACGCGCTGTTCAACCGGTATCTGCTCGACTATTCGCCGCGCTCGCTCAATGCGCTGTCACTCACGCCGGGCGACGGCGTGCTCGACGTCTCGGGCGGGCTCAAGCTGCGCAATCATTTTCCCGGCGTGTGGCTGCCGTTCGGCATGCGCGGCACATTGGCGCTCAAGGAATCGCGCTACCTCGTCTATACGCCCACCGAGGCCCGCGTGATGGGCATCCAGACGCTGGCGCTGCTCAAGGGAATGGGGCTGGAGTTGTCGCAGCTTGCGCCGCTCAATCGCGACGGCGCCAAGCTGGACGGCAATGACATGGTGCTGGATCAATACACGGTCTTCCCGCCGCCACGACTGATCGGTCAGATGAAAACGGCGCGCGTCACGCCCGAGGGGCTGGTGCTCGGGTTCGGCCCCGCGCCCGCGATGTGTGGGTCTGCACCAACCGACGCGGCCAGCCGCATCTGGATCCAGTCCGGCGACCTGAAGATGTACAACGTGCTGGTCACCAACAGCCGCATTCTCGTGACCGATACATCAACCCGCGGGCCGCTGCGCTTCGACCTGTACCACTACCGCGAGGCCGCCGCACGCGGCACCACGCGCATGGACACGGACGGCACGCTGCGTGTCGACCTGGCGCCGGCAGCGACCGTCCAGTAACGCCATCGCCAGCGCGCTATTTTTGGCAAACGGCGTGCAGGATCGCCTCACCCTCTGAGCGCGGCACGACGGCTTCCCAGCGGGGGCCGTCGATGTTCTTGGTGAGCACCGTGGCGTGCTGGCCGTCCTGGATCAGCGCGCTGACCGGCAGGATGCGCCCCTCCTTGCAGTCATAGACGGACGTGCGCGTGTCGTACTGGTACGCCCTACCGTCGGAGAGCTTGCGCGGGGCGTCATAAGCGTCGCGCGTCGTGGCGCGCACGGTCCCATCCTTGTTGTGCTCGATGGAGTCTTTGTCCAGATAGAGCGAGCCGCCGTTGTCGGCCAGCGGGGCCAGCTTGACCCAGTTGTCGGCCGCCATGGCCGTCGAGCTACCGATTGCCAGCACGGCAGCCACCCAGTAGATCAGCGTCGTTCGTTCCATTCGCATCGCAACCTCCGTTTGCCTCATCGCACAGACGTACGCGGAGCGAAGCAGCAGGGCTGCCTCGTTCTCCGCACATTCGAACTAAGCGTAGCAAACGGCATGCCCCAAGTGTGACGCTGCCGCGGCAGGCAACAAAAAAGCCCGCACGGGGCGGGCTTCTTCGGGAAGGCAGGACGGCTTACTTGGCGGCAGCGGCCATGTAGTCGACGGCGGCTTTCACGTCGTCATCGGAGCCGGCATAAGTGCCCTTGGGCGGCATCGCGCCCTTGCCGTGCAGCGCGATGTCATACATCTTGGCCTTGCCTTCGGCAATGCGCGGCGCCCAGGCAGCCTTGTCGCCAAATTTGGGCGCGCCGGCCACACCGGCGGCGTGGCACATCTGGCAAGTCGAATCGTAGACCTTCTTGCCGACCTCGCCTGCGGAGGCTTGCGGTGCCGCAGCAGCAGCCGGCGCGGCCGGAGCTGCTGCAGGTGCCGGCGCAGCCGCGGCCGGAGCAGGAGCAGCAGCCGGTGCCGATGCTTCCGGTGCCGATGCAGCAGCCGGTGCCGCAGCCGCGCCCGCCGGAGCGGGCGGCTCCTGCAGCTTGCCGCCAGCGGAGTTGGCCATGTAGACGATGGCGCGTTCAATTTCGTAGTCGCTAACGTCATCCGGCGACGTGCCGCCGCGCGCGGGCATGCCGCCCTTGCCGGCCAGCGCCACCTTCGTCAGGCCATCCAGGCCCTGCGGCAGGCGCGGACCCCAGCTTGCCGCGTCGCCAAATTTGGGCGCGCCAGCCACGCCTGCTGCGTGACAAGTCGCGCAGACTTCCTTGTAGAGCTGCTCGCCCGTCTTGAAAACGTGCGGTGCGTTCGGGTCTTTCAGTTCGAGCTGCGCAACGGGCTTGATGCGATCGTTGACGGCCTCTTCCGACATGCCGGAACCGCCCGCGCCTTCCCTGGCGCCAAGGCCAACGTAATTGGCCAGCAGGATGATGATGAGAATGGGAACGACAAAGGCGGCGATCACCGCGATGATCAGCTGCTTGGGGGTCTTGATCAGAGGCTCGTGTTCGTCGTGTTGCGCGTCGCTCATGCTCAACTCTCAGGATGGTGGAACCGCTCTTGGAGCCCTCAGAGCGCCGCCGGCAAGGTCACGAGCATCGCCGGCAGGGCGTGGGGGCCGCATTGGATCGCGATGAGGGCAGGAAGACCATGGCGATTCAATCGCCGCGTCGGCCCAGACAGACCTGTCCCCGTCTTTCTTCTGGCAAATAACGCGCGATTATATCCGTAATGCTTTGGCCTTTGACACGCGGGACAGCCCTAGGCGCCGCTTTTCGACCTGCGTCAAAAACCCAACGAAACGTTGCAGCAGCGGGCCTCGTACCCAGGGGTTCACGGGCGTGCGATGGACGCTTGGGCCCAAATGCGCTATCCTGCGGGGCTTCTCTTTCGGTGCGTTCTGTGCCGATATGCGCCCGTAGCTCAATGGATAGAGTACTGCCCTCCGAAGGCAGGGGTTGCTGGTTCGATCCCAGCCGGGCGCGCCAAGTCTGACAACACTTCGCAGCACCCTCCCCTCTCCCTGCCCTACCCGACTGTAGCTAAATTGCAGCTACCTTCAGCTCCGGCGCCTGTTCCGGCGTCTCGGTAAGCGGCACCACCCACTGCGCCAGGTGGCCGGCCGACAGGTGGGCGTACCGCTGCACCATCTCCATCGTTTCCCACCCGCCCAGCTCCTTCAGCACCTGCAGCGGCGTGCCGCGCTGCACATGCCAGCTCGCCCACGTGTGGCGCAGGTCGTGCCAACGGAAGTTGCTGATCTGTGCCCGCACCAGCGCCTTGCGCCAGGCCGCCGTGACGGTCTGGTACACCGGCGCACCCCTGTACACGAACACTTTGTCTACGTGTTCGGGCAGTCGGGGCTTTGGAAACTGCCGTCGCAAGATCGCCACGGCGGTTTCCGACAGCGGCACGGTGATGGCCTTGCGCGCCTTCGCCTGGTCGGGATGAATCCAGGCAACCCGGCGCACCAGGTCAACTTGTGACCACTGCAGGCCTGTCACGTTGGCACGCCGCAGCCCGGTCTCCAGGGCGAAGCGCGCCATGTCCGCCAGGTGCTCGGGCAACTCGCCAAGCAGCCGCTCCGCCTCTGCCGGCGTCAGCCACCGGATGCGCTTCGCCGTGCCTTTCCGCCGCTTCATCTTGGGGGCGGCATCGATCCACCCCCATTCCGCCGCAGCGTTCAGCACCGCCACCAGCACGCCCACGACCCGCCGCACCGTACCGGAACTGACCGTACCGGGCAGCTCCTTCACACCGTCGCGGGTCTTCACTGTCCGCCGTTCGGCGCGTTTGGCGGCGGCAATCGTTTCGATCCGATCCAGCCCGATCGCGGCCAGCTCGACGCCAGAGAGCCGGCGATCAAGCCAGCGCAGATGCGTCTTTGTGGTCTCGATGCTGGAGCGATCGGCGCGTGCTTCCACGTATCGCACCACCGCGTCGTTCCAGGTGTAGCGCGGGCGTTGCCCGAGCTTCGCCTGATTCCACAGATCCACCTTCAGGCGGTCGTGGTACTCCTGGGCCTGCGCGCGGTCGCAGGTTCCAGTGCTGCCCTGTAGCGGCGTGCCGCCTCCAGGGGGGTAGAGCTTGTAATACCAGTTGTTGCTGCCTTTGCGTTTGAAGAGCGACATGGCTCACATTCCTTTGCCTGTTCGCCCTGCACAACTCGCGGGACCCATTCTCCGGCGAGGTAACGTTCGAGGGCAATGGTCGAAAACATCCATCGCTTGCCGACTTTGCGGCCCGGCAACTCCCCAGCTTTGGCCTTGAGCCGCACAGTTTCAGGGTGTGCGCCCAGCAGCTTGGCAGCGCCGCACAGGTCAATCGTGGTGCTCACCACTGTCATGACGCCCCCCTTTTTCCGGCCCGCGAGGGGACCACACGCAGTGCAACCTGTGGATCCGTGGATGCACCCCCGCACAGACATAACCGATTGATTCCAAAAGATTTCTCGTCCACGGGTTTCCACAAGTTAGCCCTTTCCGACCTGTGGAATCCGTGGATTAAAAAATAGGCAGGTGTCCCAACCCGTGGAAAACCGGCCCTAACCTGTGGATGCCCATGCGCGCGCCATGCCTGCCTTTCTCCCTGTTCTTTCTTCTTCTCTTTCAATGATTTAGAGAGAGAGGAAGAAGGGGCAGCGGGGCAAGCGGCCGAAACGCGACCCGTGGAAAAACGGCCGCAACCTGTGGAAAATCGGCCCCGACTTGTGGACGGCATCGCTTCCAGAATCAAGGACTTAGCGCGACCGAGGGTCGATTTCCACGGGTTTTCTGCGCTGCCCGTGCACCCCCATTGAAAAAATCTATGCGTGCCCCTCGCTTCCAGCGCCTGGCCGAAGGCTCCCGGCCGGCTCTCTCTTGAAGGGGGTGCGGGGGAGACGGCAACCAGGTCGCCGCCGGCGCCGTACCTCGTCACCTGCAGGACGCTGCCGCACGGCACGCCGTGGGCGCCAGGCACAGCCACAACGCGGCCACAGGCCGGCAGACTGAAGTGCGCCAAGGCGCAGGTGACGAAGCGGCCTGCGGCCGCATGGAACGGGGAAGGCACAGTGGCCAGCGTGTTAGGCATGGACATGGGCATCCTCCCGAACCGCGACCGACAGGCCATAGCCCGCCAGGCGTGTGAGCGAAATCGGCGTCAGGTGCGCCACGCGACGGCTGAAGATGGTGCGCTCGACTTCCTTCTCACCTGCGACCACACCGGCGCCGTAGAGCTGCTTCTTGAACACGCGGTCGGACTTCACCGGCAGGCTGTTCCACTTCTCGCGCAACGGGTTGCTGTGCGCGATGTGGTCCATGATGTGGCTGGTGCGTAGCAGGATGCAGCGCTCGCCCTCCACGGTGTCAAAGGCGTGCGGGAACGAGAACTTGCCGGCGTCCACTTCCGACAGCGCGGTCTCCATGATCCACACCCAGGGCTCGCGGTCGGCGCTGGTCTCGGCGATGTGCGTATTCATCTCGGCCAGCAGGTCGTTGATGAAGTTGCCGGCGCTGTGGTGGATGCCAGCGAACTCCGCCAGGTAGTACCAGGCCGTCATGACCGCCGCATAGTTGGTCAGCATGCGCTTGGCGCCCTCGTCCTGGCCCGAGGCCCGGGCCATGCGCGTGCAGTAGGCGTGGATCTTCCTGTACTCGGCCAAGACCACGGCCTTGTCCAGGCTGGCCAGGAACTGCAGCCACTGCTTGACGGGGAAGCGCGGCAGGTCGTCGGGCATGATCGGCCCCTTCTTGCCGGTGAGCGTAGTGCGCACCAGCTTGCCGAGCAGGCTGCGCACGGGCACGTCTTCGCCGGCCAGCATCACAGGCGCGCTGATGAGGTATTCCGTCATGTCGGTGCCGCGCTTGGTGACGGTGTACTGATAGTTCTCCTGCAGCAGACCCACGGCCTTGTCGATGATCTCCTGCCTGCGCGCGGACAGCTCTTCCCAGCCCACGGGGTGGCTGGTGTGTGACACGCTGGTGAGCAGCCGGAATTCGGTCTGCAGGCTCTGGCCCGAGAACATCGTGAAGGCTAGAGCGCGCTCCAGGCGCTTGATGAGCGTCGACTTGCCCGCGCCCTTGTCGGCCTGCACCGTCATGTGTGGCCAGAAGCCCAACAACGCCTTCAGGTGACCACCCAGCGCCCACACCAGGGGGATGGTGGCGGCGTTCTGCTTAAACGTCGCTTGGAAGGCCTCCAGCACTGTGCGGGCGTCCTGCTTCGGGCCGCTGGGAAAGGTGAGGTTGTGGTACGGGCACTGCTTCTCTGGCTCGGTGAAATAGCAGTCCGGCCCCTCGTTGACGATCAACTTGCCATCACGCCAGGCCAGGCCGACAAAGTTGGCCGCGTCACGCGCCCCGAGGTCGGCCGTGCGCTCCAGGATGTTGACCATGCGCTTGAACGGGGCAGGCATCCAGATGGGGCCGAATTTGCCCCACAGGTCGGTGTTGTGGAGCTGGTCGTCCATCATCACCCGGCGGATCAGCTTCGCACCGTGGCGCGGCGTTTGCACGGACACTGCGAAATTCACGGTGGGTGACTGGTCCGGATCGCCCGTCATAGTGGACGTGGCGCTGGCCACCGACACGCGGCTGATGGAGGCGATTCGGAAGCCGCACAGGTCTGCATACACCGGCGTCTCGACATCACCTTCGCCTTGCCGATCCATCTTGGTGACGTAGCTGGTGAAGTCGGGCTTCACGCGGAAGCGCCAGTACTGCGCGAAGTCATGCGCGGGCAGATAGACGCGCGGCCGGCCGCGACGCGTCTCGTCGCCCGCCATGCCGGCGATGATCCACGGCTCGAACTTGTCCAGTGCCCGGGCAAGCCGCTCGGCGCCGTGCTCTTGCAGGTAGTCGTTCACATCGTTGATCGACTCGACCGACGTTTTGTCGTCGTTCAGGCCGCGTACCCATTCGGTCTGGTCGACCAGCATGGCGCTGATGTTCAACGCCGTCAGGCGCTCATACAGCGCCCATGCGGCCTCGGGGCCAGGGCGTTGCCCAGCACGCGGGTGCTCCCGCCCGAACGGCTCGTCGTTGTCCATGCAGATGACGCACTGCTTGCCCTGCAGGAACGAGAAGTCGATGCCGTCGACGTTGGACAGGCCGCGCAGGGCAAACGCCGCTGCGCCTGGCAGATTGCACGTGTCGATCGACAGCGCGTTGATGGCAGACTCGACCAGGAATACACGACGGGCACGCGCCAGGCGCGCGGGGTCGGAGGTCCAGCCGTGCCCGGTCTTCTCTCCCTGGCTCTGCGTCTTGACGTTGCCGTTCTGCGCGGGGTCCAGATAACGCATGTCGACGGCCACCACCTGGCTGGTGTTGAGCGACTTGACGATGAACGCGGCCGCAGGCCCGCCGTAGCCGACTTCTCCTGGCTGCAGGCGTGAGCAGGTCCAAGCGTTGTAGCCCAGCGTACGCGCGCGGAAAGCGGCATCGATGGCCGCATCCGAAATGCCGCGGCCCTTCAAATACTCGCGGGCGTGCTCGCGGTCTGCGAGACAGCGATCGGCAATGTACTCGGCCTTGGACTTCTCGCGGCGTTCCTGCTGGCCCGTGGGCACGTCACGCGGAATGGCGTAGGCGTCGTGCAGCCACTTCACCGCCTCCGACACGTCGCAGCCGTGCGCCAGCATCACCAGGTCGATGCAGGAGCCGCCTTCGCCCGAGCTGTGGTCTTTCCAGCCCGTACCGTGCGTCGGGTGGTTGACGAAGATGGACAGCGACGGGTTCTTGTCGGCGTGCAGCGGTGAGTGATAGAGCGCCTTGTCGCCACCCGGGCCGCGCTTGATGCCCAGCCTTTCGGCCAGGTCGTGCAGGTCGATGCGCTGCTTCAGCTCGTCGATAGAAGCCATTACACGTCACCCACAACAGAAGCTGCATCGGCTGCCGCCACATCGAGCGCCACCCACCGCATGCCATCCCACCGCGCGAAGCGGGACAGCTCGGCGTAGTAATAGTCACGGCCGGAGCGTCGCCAGACAGGAATGGGGGCACCGCGCAGCCACCGGTTGACGATCTCGTGGCCGATGCGCTCCACCAGGTCACAGAGGGCAGCGTCACCGAACGCGCCCGGCCACGTTTGGACGATGTACCAGGCCATGGCGACGGCCTGGTCGGTCATACGGGGCAAATCGTCGGTGTTGATATTGAAAGGGAAGCGATTGTTCATGGTGATGCAAGAGCAGAAATCAGTCGTCAAAGTCACCGGCGGCGCGGCGCTTAAAGTCCACGGCCTGTGTCTTGGCAGCAGGCCAACGGAGCCTTGGGGCGAGTGCGCTGGCAGCCGATTCGACGGTCCTGCGCACAAGCGCAGACATGGCCTCATAGGGCGTGGGGATGCCCATGAAGCGGTGCGTCCAGCGCACATCGTCTTCTGTGATGTCGGGCCTAGCCATGGCGGGCGCGGGTCAAGAAGCCACGCCACACGCCGTGGCCGTAGCAGACGGTGAAGAAGAGGCTGGCGGTGAACATGCCGGGCTCGCCGGTGACGTGGGTCAGGTACAGCCAGGCCGGCTGACCGAGTAGGCCAACCAGAGCGCCCCAACGTTGCGTGCGGCCGGAGTAGTTCAGCAGCGCAACTGACACCAGCGCAGTGAGCACCATCCACAGATTGATGAGCGCGAGCATCAGGCACCTCCCTTGGCGGGGCGGGCGGATACGGCTCGCGGCTCGATGCCCGTGCGGGCGAGGACCTGCAGAGTGGCGCCGATGCTGGATCGGTCGATGACCAGGTAGCGATGACGCCCACCGTTTGCGGCGGTAAGGCGCACGATGAAGACAACGGGCTGTCGCATAGCTGCTTCCATCAAGCAACGCCGGGCAATTTGCCCTGCGACACGATCGGAGCGAGCGTGGCGATAGGCAGCGCCTGAATGCCCAACGGCCGCGATATGTGTACGAGGTTGGCGTAAAGCTCCATCGCCACCGCAAGCGATCGAGCGGCGGCAAGCTCCTTGACCAGCACGCCCGGATACCGCAGCGCGGCCAGTTGTTGCGGCATGGTGAGCGTGCCCACCCGGCGCGGAGGCAACCGCCCTTCCAATACATCAAGCACCCACACGCGGAAGGCCTTCGCGCGCGCAGTGCGCGCCAGCATGCCGAGCAGGTAACAGCCGCGCGGGCTGAAGATGCGTACCGGCTGACGGCCGCCGGCGGTGTGCAGGTCGACCACCTGCGTCATCTCGTCGGTGAACTCGTCGGAGTTGCGGTCGTAGAGCTTGCGTACGTCTTTGGCGGGGTCGTTCGAATACCCCAAGGCCGCCCCGATCTGGGGCCCCCTTAGCCACGGCACGTTGTGCAAATCCACTACATCAAACTCGATGTTTTCAAACGCGAGAACGGCATCGTTGTGAAGGTATTGCATGCTGAAACTCCTGTTTTTTGGGCAAAAGAAGCCCCTCGCGCCGTGAGAGGCGCGAAAGCGGACGCGAGGGGAAGGGGGGGACAGCTAGGCCGTCAGCCGTTCAGCAGGTCGAGCTGAAGCGGGTTGTCGAGCAGCAGGCGGGTGCGGCCCGCCGGCAGATAAGCCTTGGGGTTCGGCTTCATGCTCGGTGCGATCGTGTGGATTGCGGAGAGAATGGCCTTGCACGTGTAGGCGCATTCCACGTTGGGGCATTGCACGTACAACTCGCGCGATAGCAGGGTCACTTCACGGCTTGTGCGGACGTGCATACGCGTGCCGCAGTGCGGGCACTTGATCATCATTGGGAGGTCCTCCCGCATTCGCCCAGACCTTGCCGGGCACACTCGCAAGACATGCCGACTTCACCAAGAGTGGCGACGGCATCCAGATATTTGCAGGTGACAAGGATGTAGCCCACCAACCGGACGAGCGTATCGATCTTGTCGATGGTGACGCCTTGGTCGCCGTTGAGGAAACGGCTCATGGCCGAGTTGTCCCAGCCGAGCGCCTGCGCTACTTCCTGACGCTTAGGGCCGGACAGCGCTCGGCGCAAAGCGTGTTCGATCAATTGAGGCGGCCGCATCGTTCAATCCTCCGCAATCGAAGTTGTGTGACGTTGTCTGGAGGGCGGCGTAGGCTTTTCCGGGTCGACGCCCATAGCAAGAAGGATGAACAAGCGAGCCAAGGCTGAACGGGAGATGCAATCGCGCTCCGCCCGTGCGTCGAACGCCCGCAACTCGTTTGGCATCAGGGCAACTTGAATTCGGTCGTCTGAGCACACACCACGGGGCGCCCGAGAACGGGGGCGTTTGGGGAAAGTCATGGCGATATACTTTGAGCGGTTAGTGAATCACAACACCACCATTATGCACACGTTTGTGTGTATGTCAAAGAATTGAACACACAAATGACGACCATTGGCACCCGCTTGCGTGAAGAGCGAAAACGGCTCGGGCATAGCCAATCTCAATTTGCGGAGTTGGCCAACATCCACAAGAACGCTCAGGGCAACTATGAGAGCGACTTGCGCCGACCTGACGCGGACTACCTGGTGCAGATTGCAAAGGCAGGAGTAGATGTTGGCTACGTGCTGTTTGGCGAGCTGTCTGGCGCCACGTTGCAGCCTGACGAGCAAGAACTCCTCACCACGTATCGCGCGTTAGATCCGCGCGGAAAGCAGGCGGCGCTAGGCGCGTTGAGTGGACTTCAGCAGCCGGTGTCGGGCGCTTCTATTCGCGTCGGCGGCGACGTCGGCCAGTACTTTGAAGGCGACCAGACAGGCCCTGTCAGCATCGATATGAGCAAGGGAAAGAAGAAGCGCTAACAACGAGCGATGCGCGTGCGCGCCATCGCCATGCAGGACAGGCAAGTAGGGAGGCCCGCCACTAGAAAATGACTTCGGCGGGCCTTTTCGTTTTTGGGGAGCGTTCTTGCAGGCGGTATTCAACGCCCGGCCACGGGGCGGTCAATGACAACAACAACCGATGCAAGAGAAGCACATATCAGTTGAGGGGGATGCAGGTCTGGTTGTCGCTGGCAACGCCACGCACGACGGGGCAACAGCCAATAACCAGACAAGCAACGTGATCAACATTCACCACCACGGCGCGGCAATGAACGATGCCAGGTCCCTCGCAATGGAAGGTCGTATGAATCGACTGGCGCAGTGTTCAAGCTGCGCCGTCGCACACCAACAGCAAACGCGCATGCGTCTGTGGGTGATTGCCACCAGCGCGTTGGCGTTGATGGCATCGGCCGTCGCTACGTACATGACGATCGCCAGCGGACCCGCATCCGACCCCACCCTCACGCTGCAAGGCAGCTTGTGTCATCACGAGGGCAAGGCTCATTCGCCTGGCGGTGTCGCCCGGATGGCGGACAGCCAGCTCTATGTTTGCGCGCCGTCGCCTGCCGGTGGCGTCGCATTCTGGGAACCCGCAGAAGAAGCCGCCAAGCGGCGTAGTGCCAGCTCGTGATATGGGTTCCAGGAGCCCGCAAACGGGTCCTACACGTCACCACCCCGCAGCGACTTCAAGCACCAGACCCAGCGGCTTCGCACAAAAAAATTGCCCGCTTGAAGCGGGCTGAATAGACAAGCACCGGGTGGGTGGCATGTCTGCCGGCGAAATATACAGTAAGCGGGTTTGTTGGCAAGAACTTGGCGGCACCCGAGTGCGTTCGGCAGCTTGTGGGGAGAAAGTACCGTATCGGAGGTACAACACTATGTAACCTTCCCAGATCGTGGCTCGCCCATACCAACATATTATTCGAGCGCCCCCGACGCGTTCAATTCCGAAATGGCCTGGAGACGCGGTCAGCGACAATCCTGCGAAATAGGGAGCGATTCCTACCTCAAATGGCGGATTCTGCTTCCCGCCGGAAGGATCACACTGCTTGAACGCCAGGGAAGGTCTGTGCTCCCCCAGCGTTTGAGGCGCGCCCCCGGAGCGCCTGCGCTCGTGCAGGGCGCATTTTTTTTGCGCGTGCGCAAAACGTTATGCTTCGGGCGTACCTACTTCTTCCAGCTTTTCCGGCTTGATCTCCAGCTCCAGCGTCGTGGTGTAACCGTTGCCGTTGAGCCGATGCACGACGCGGCCGACCGACCAGCCGGTGTTGTCGATCTGCGGTTTCCAGCCACTCACCTTGGCGTGCAGCGAAGGAAACAACTCGGCCCGGCCACGCGCCAGCGTGATGGTGAAACTCGCCACACCGCGTTGAATCTTGCGCCACTCGCTGCGGGCCGCCCGCTCGGCGTTGGACTTCGACGCGTACGTGTGCCGCAGGACCTTCACATTGTCCGGGTTCGGATTGGCCTGCACGGTCTCGGGCTTCTTTTTGCCCTTGGGCGTGGGCTTCTCTTTCACAACCGTGGCATTGGACGCATCAATGACCACTTCGCCGCGCACGCCGGCGCGCGTGTCCTGGTAAAAGGCCTTCACGCCGTTGTAGTTCTCCCGATCGGCAATGCTGAAGGTGTGGGTGTCACCCGACGCCCGCGTGATGCTGACGGTCGGCAGCGTCAGGCCCGACGCACTGGTCGGCTCGCCGGCGGGAATGAAGAGCAGCGTGCCGTTCTTCACGGTGGCGATCGCGTCAAACTCTTTCGCCAGGCGTGACAGGAAGTTCGCGTCCGACTCGCCGGTCTGGTCGACGTGCGCAATCAACTGGTCGGCCAGCTTCTTGCCCACCAGCCACGTGAACTTGTTGCGCAGGGCGATGGCCTGCACCACGTCGCTGATTGTCTTGCCGACATAGGAGTTTTCTCGGCGGGTGGTGAGGCCGCCATCGAGCTCCGCGCTGCGTGCGCGGATGATGAGGCGATCGGGCGGGCCGGTGTGCTCCAGCTCATCCACCTTGTACGTGCCCTTGTTCACCACGCCCGAATGCGCCCAGCCAAGCGAGAGCGACAGACGCACGCCCTTCTCGGGCAGATCGAGCAAGCCGTCGCTGTCGTCCAGCTCGATGTCGAGCTGGTCCGCCTCGAAGCCGCAGTTGTCGGTGAGCGTCAGCTCGATCAACCGATTCTGGAAACGGCCCGTCACGTCCTTGTTGCCCACCTTCAGGCGATAGATCGGGCGTGGCTCGCGGCCGCCCGTGAGCAGTTCTTCAATCACAGCAGCGCCTTGGTGACAGTCGAGGCGATCTTGGACAATAGCCCGTCATCCACGCGCGTGAGCTTCACGGTGAAGTCGCACGCGCGCGCCTTGCCGTCCTGGAAGAAGTACGACTTCTTCGTGTCCAGGCTGTCGATGACGAACTGGCCGTAGTAGCGCCCGGTGCCCTCGATGAGGGTGTACGCGTCGCCCGTGTCGCCCATGAGCTCCAGCACGGCAAGCGTCAGGTCGCCGCCGGTTAGCTCCGACATGAGCCGGCCGGACAGCGTGATGGTCTCGTCGTCCGGGCCGGTGTACTGGTGTGACGGCCGGCGGCCGACGCGAGCGTTGCCCGGGTGGCGCCAGCCGACCTGGCGTTGAAACTCGGAATACGGGGCCGTATCCAGGCTGAACACAAACAGCCCCAGCGCCATCATCATGTCGTCAATCCCTGTCAGCAAGACGCGAGCGCGCACGCGCTGCGTTCTGGTTCTCGATCTTGCGCAGCTCGTCGTGCACCGCGCGTGCAATGGCCTGCGGGTCAGCGCCGGCGGCCGGGTAGATGTTGATGGTGATGGGCGCCGCGGCTGCCGGCGCTGCGGTGGTGCCAACGCTGGCAGTGAGCGGCGGCCGGGTGTCAAACGACACAGGCGCAGCGATCGCGGGCGCGCTGCCGATCGCAATGCCGGCGCCGATGCCGGCCATCTTTGATGCCATGCGCTGCACCGTGCCCAGCGGTCCATTCTGGCCATCGGCAAGCCCTTCCTGCAGGCCCGCCATGGTGAAGCCACCGAGCGCCGCAAACACGCGGCTTGGGGAGTGAATGCCCAGCTTCTCCTTGAAGAGCCCAATGGTGCGATCGGCCACGCCGCTCACCGCATCCACCACCCAGCCGATGGCGCCCTTGATGCCGTTGGCCAGGCCTTGAATCATGTTGGTGCCGAACTCGGTGAACTTGGCCGGCATATCGATCCCGAACCACTGCAGCACGGTGGCAAAGGCAGCGTGGAAAAGGCCCAGGGGCGACCAGTTGAGCAGCAGCGCCCCCACGCCGACGATGCCGCCGTTGAAGGCCTCTTTGACTTGGCCCCACAGCCCCAGGAAGAACCCCTTGATCGGCTCCCAATACTCGTAGATCAGGTAGGCGGCCACGGCAATGGCCGTCACCGCCAGGCCGATGGGGTTCATCAGCAGCGCCCGGCCCAGCAGCCCGACCGCGCGCATCACCCACGTGAAGGCAGTAGCCAGGCCCTGCAGCACGCCCGACAACATGCCGCCCACCCCACCGACCTTGCCCATGATCAGCACCAGCATGGCGTACGGCCCCAGCACCGAGGCAATGGACAGCATGATCGGGCCGAGGATCAGAAGCGCGGCGGCCAGGGTGCCGACGCCTATCGCCATGGCCTTGGCCAGGCCCGGGTTCTCCTGCATGAACTTCATCACACCGTCCGCCGCCTTCGCCACCCACTCCAAGGCGCTGGCGTACAGCGGCAGCACCTTCTCGCCGATTTCCTTCTGGAGGTCGTGCACGCGGGCGAGTGCCTCCGCTTCCTTGCCCTGCGGCAAAGCCTTGGCCCGGGCGTCGAGCTGGTCAATGCTGTCCGCGCCTTTGTTGAGGCGCATGTTCTTGTGAATCTGGTCGCGCTGCAGGTACATCTGCGCCATCAGGTTGGACGCCGTGCGGTTGGAGAAGATGCCGCCAATCGCGTCGAGCACCTGGTCGCGGCCCGTGATGCCTTTCTCCGCGAGCGTCGGTAGCAGCACGGTTTCCAACCACTCGAACTGGCTCTTGCGGAACACGTCCGCGCCCTTGAGTGCGCCCGGGTCCATGAACGAGACCTGACCGGCCTTGTCTTCCTTGACCTTGCTGCGATCAGCGATGAGGCCCAGGCGGTCCAGATTGCCCAACGTCCGCTTGGTGGTCTTGCCTTGGTACAGGTTCTGGTACGCGCTCATCATGGCCGTGCCGACCGTGTTGCCGCCCATTTCTTGCACGAGAGGCTCCAGCGCGTAGAAGAACGATTCGCTTTCCATGCCCTTGGCCGCCAGGCCGCCGCGCTTGATGACCTGCAGCCACTGGTCGGACTGCACGCGGCCGCCAGTGGCGGTGATGACGCGCTGAATCATGTCCGCTTGCTTCTTGAACTCTTCAGGGCTTGAGAGGCCGCCGCGCAGCTCCACCACCTTGAGCAGGTCCAGGAACATGCGCTCGTTGTCTTCTCCCTGCGCCTGGCCGAAGACGGCCTTGTTGGCGAACTTCATTTTGGCGAGCGTGGGCAGCACCATCTCCGCGTGGTGCGCATCGGCAAACACAGACAAGGCGTCGCGCATCAGCTCGGCCTTGTCGACCTGGCTCACGCCGTAGGCCTTCATCTGACGGGCGAATGCGATCGATTCCTGGGTCGCGGCGTCACCCAGGCCCAGCGCGCCGATGCGTGCTTTCTCCAGCTCGTAGTGCTTCGATTCGCCGATGCCCTTCCAGATCGGGGCGCCTGTCGCCATACCAGCCACCGAGGCGCCCGCGCCGGCGCCGGCCAGGTTGCCGGCGCGAGCGCGAATCTTGTCGGCGGTCTGCTGGGTGGCGGCCTGGGCGCGTGCCCGGGCGTTGTGGGCCTTCAGGCGCGCGTCTTGTTCGGCCAGGGCATGCGTGGCAGCGGCTGTCGCCGTCCGTAGCTGTTCCTGGTACTGCGCCATGGTCTGGGTGCCGCGCCCGGCGTCCTGCAGGCGCTGGCGGACCTCCACGAGCTCGGCGCGCTGCGCCTGGAACTTCCGGGTCAGCCGTTCGGCCTCCGCCGTGGCCTTGCCGAGGTTTTGCGTGAGGCGGGCGCTGGGCGAGTCGGCCGCCTGCACCGCCTGGGTGAGCCGGCCAACACGCTCGCGCGCTTCCCGCAACGCCGTGGTGGTCTCGCGGATGCTGCCGCGCAGCTTGCCGAATTGCTCGGTGAGCCCTTGCGCACGCTCCAGCGCCTTCATGTGGTCGCGCGTGGCCTTCATCGAGCGGGCCAGCTCGTTGTTGGCCTTGAGCAGGTCGCGCACCGGCCGGGTGGCACGGTCCACGGCCTGCAGCACGACCTCCAGGCGCAGGCGGCGTGCGTCGCTCATTCCTGGGCCTCGCTACGCTCGCGGGCGCGTTCGCGCCACTCCATCAGCTCCATGACGCCCATGGCGTACAGCTCCTCCAGGCGGAAACCGAACATCACTGCAACGTCGGCTGCGGCGTCTTCGATTCGCTCGGGTAGCCGTCCTCGCGGGCCTCCTTCGGCAGCAAAAAACCCGTCACCTCGCTGGCGAGTTTCACCAGGTCGGCTGGGTCCAGCTTGCTCACGTCGGCCGTGGTGAGTGTCGGCGTGGTGATACGCGGCAGCACGGTGTGCAGTGCGGTCACATCCATGCGCATCAGGTCCATGAGGCTTACGCCGCGCAGCTCGCCCGAGCCGGGCTTGCGCACCGTGATGACGGCAATGTCCTGCTCGCCGCGCTTGAGGGGGCTGTCCAGGGTGATGGTGGTGGTCTGTTGGTCCATGGTGGTCTTGGCTTTGAAAGGTCAGTCAGGGTGAACGGCCCGTACCGGACGGGCCGCAGTGTGGTGAAGCGATCAGAGGCCGATAGCCTTGCGCTGCTCGGCCAGGCGGTCTTTGCCGAACACGCGCTCGATGAAGTTCACGTGGTCGATCTCGATCCACTCTTCTCCGTTGACGGTGAGCTTGTAGTAGGTGAGCGAGGACTTGACCTTGAAGGGGTCCTTGCTGCCCGCCTTGCCCTTGCCGAAGGTGATCTCGGTGTGACGGCCGCGCACGATGATTTCCACGGCATCGACCTCGCCGGAGTCTTCGCGCTGGTAGGCGCCGGCGAAGCGCAGCATCGCGCCGTCGATGGTGGTCGTGCCGTACTGCTGGAGGATTTCACGCATCAGGCCGCCATACGTGGTTTCCATCTCCAGCTTGTCGTTGCCCAGATCGATCTCGACCGGGCCGTTCATGCCGCCGGCGCGGTATTCCTCGACCTTCCGGGTGAGCTTGGGCAGGTCGATTTCTTCGGTCTCGCCGGCGTGTGTCACACCATCGGCGAAGACGTTGAAGTGTTTCAGGATGCGGGGAAGTGCCATGGTGATTCCTTCTCAGATGGGTGGCGCTCAAGCCGCCTTCACGGCGTCGGCGAACTGCATCAGGTATCGGTCGGTGATGCGCTGGCGGAAGGTCAGGTCTTCCACCGGTGGCACCGGCGTGTAGTCGTAGTCGATGGCCAGCTTCCCGGCCTTGAGCGAGTCTTTGTCATTCACGGCCGGGTCGTACCAGGCCTCGCCGCCGAGCAGGTAGCCGTTGCGCACCAGGTTGCGCAGCTTCGCGTTGATGGCGGCCACGATGTCGCGCACCAAGGACGGCGTCATCGGTTTGTCGATGGCCCACAGGTGCGCCTCGGCCATCGTGTCGGCCAGCACCTGTGCCGTGCGTGTGTAGTTCTCGAAGGCGTACAGCTTGTCGTTGCTGCACGTGCGGGAGCCCCAGAAGCGAAAGCCTTCTTGCCGGATCAGCGTCGTGACGTCGTGCGAGTTCAGATAGCCCGCATCGGTGGCCGGGTTCTGCAGGTCCCAATAGACGTCGCGCGAGAGGCCCGTCACGCCGTTGACGGGCACGTTGGAGAGCGTCTTGTGCCAGCCGGTTTCGTTGTCGATCTTGGCGCGCAGGCCCACGGCACGCGCGGTGGCCCAGAGTGTCTGCTCGGCGTTGGCGGCCGTGTCCCAGCCGACGAACTCTGGCCACAGCATCATGAGCTCACGCGCGGAGAAGTTCTGCCGATAGGTGGTCGCCTCTTCCTTGGTGGCGCAGCCTGCGGCGTTCACATAACCAAACGCGCGCAGCTTCTGCGCGATGCTGGCCAGCTCCGTGGCCACCGGCAGCGTATCGAGCCCAGGCACTGCCAGAATGCGGGGCGTCACGCCCAACTGGTTGCGCGCGGCCAGCAGCGCCTTCAGGCCCGTGAAGCGCCCCTCGGCGGTGGTGGTGCCGATGAGGTTGCTGTTGGTCTCGTTCTCGGCCTTGCCCTCCGCCACACGCACCACGACGGTCAGCGGGCTGGTCTGGTCGGCGATCGCCTGCAGCGTGCGCGCCAGCGTCCCCTTGGTGCCGGCGCGGCCGATAGCGGCCTGCACGTTGGTGAGCAGGACCGGTTTGTCGAGTGGGAAGGTGGCGATGTCCGCATCATCGGCCGTGCAAGCGACGCCGACCACGGCGGTCTCGATGGTGCGGATGGGGCGAGTGCCCTCGTTGATTTCAACGACGCGTACGCCGTGGTGGTAGTCGGTGGGCATGCATTCCTCCGGGTGGGTCCGACGATGGATGTGTCCCGGCCAAGAATGCAGCGCGCGCGCGAGGATGTCCCGCGCGCGCTGTTGTGCGGCGAGCCGCTACAACAAGAAGGAACCGCCAGCAGGTTTAGGTGTTGGTCGGCAGCAGGTCCGCGAGGCCTGCGGGCACCTGCGGCCACTCGAATGCATCGGGGAAGCCCGGCAGCGTCGTCACGTCACGCAGTGCCTGGCGGTACTGGCCAGCGAGGCGCATGCGTTCCATATCGCCCGTGTCCATCGCCTTGTAGACCAGCGTATCGGCCGCCTTCAAGCGCCGGTCGCGCTCGTTGCGAGCATTGAGGTCGGCCACATACGCGCGCGCTGCTGCGCCGTGTTTCTTGACCAGCGCCTGCAGCTCGCTGGCGGTGGGCGCTGGCGTACCGAGCTTCCATTCGTAAATCTCGGCATCCTTCTGTTGCTTGCCGGTCTTGGGGTCGATCATCTGCAGGACCCACAGGTTGGTGCCGTGGACGGCTTCCGGGTACTGCTGCTGGATGCAATAGATCAGTTCGTCGTGAGTGAGCATGGTGTCGGTATCACTGGTTGCGCAGCCACGCGGCGCGCAGGTAGAGGCGATAGAAGGTGTTGCGCAGGCCGACCAGGACCCACGGTGCGGGCAGGTCGGCCGTGCCGCCCGATTCACCGGTCGGGACGGAACCGAATTCCGCGATGCCGCTGGCCCACTGGCACTGCGCACCGTTCGCGGCTTTGCCGTTGTTCAGGTTCGTGAGGTACTCGGAGAGCCACTGCCCGGCCCACGACATGTAGACGTTGCCATTCGTCGCCAGAACGGCGCCATCTCCGCCGGCTTTGATGGCCCCTTTGGTGACCAGCTCGCCGGCTCCATTGATCGAGAGAGCATGCTGCGTGGTGCCAACATGGATCGAAACGTAGGGTTGCGAGAGATTGCTACCACCCGCGTAGCAGTCAATCGCTGCAAGGTGGCGCACGCCCCACTGCGTCCAGCGGATACCCATATACGCGCCGACGTTGCTCGGGGTATCGACCTGTAGGGCGGGCGTGCGGTTGCCGTTCCAATCGGCAAAGGCACCACCGATGGAGTCCGTGCCGTTGGATGAGACGACCAGCGCCGAGCGCCCATAGCCGACGCCGAACGTAAGGCCTTTATTGGCGGTGAGCGCGCCGCCTTCTGCGGTCAGCGGTGCCTTGAGGTTGTCTGAATCCCAGGGCACAGCCCCCGCGAAACTCGGGCGCGCGCCAAACGTGGTCTGGCCGGTGGACCAATTGATGAACAGCGGCTGCGCCTTGTTGGTGCCGTTCGTGTTGTACGTGTTCAGCACCAGGTCGCCGGTCGCGCCCGAGCTGAACAGCCGCCAGAGGACGGTGTCGCCCCCGAACTCCAGGAAGCCCTTGCCGTCGTTGTTGTAGGGCGGCAGGTTGACGCCCGTCTGCGTCTTGACGCCGCCGGCGTTGACCGTCCCCGGGAGCGAGGCGCTGCCCATCCCGTCGATCTGCAACAGGCGCAGGAACGTGGAGAAGTTGCCGTTGGTCGCCGTGTTGCGATCAACAATAAGCGCGCGGCCGGACGACACCATGCGAAAGCGCCCGAGGGTGATCGGCTGCTGGCTGTCGGTAAAGCGCAGCTCATTGGATGAACCCACCATGTCGATGATGCCGGTCATCTCGCCGCCCGCCTTGGGCAACGCCGCCTTGGCCGTCGTCAGCGCATCGGTGGCCGTGTCTTTGGCGTCTTTGACGGACGCGGGCGTGGGATAGCGTTCGTCTGCCTGGCCGAGCGGGATCGCGTGCTCAACGGCGCTCGCCTGCGCCACGGCGAAGGCCTGCTTGTTGGACCCGGCCAGCTCGGCCTTCTTGACGAGCTGGTCCCCGAGCTTCTTCGGCGTGACAGCCTTGGTGTCGTCCTTGCCCGCCTTCACATCGGCATCCGTGGCGAGCTGCACGAGACCTGTGCGCTCTTCCGTGGCCACGCGCGCATTGAGCCCATCGGGTGTCACCGCGCGCTGTGTGTCCAATCCCACGATGGTCTGCAGCCGGGTCGCCAATCCCACCACGCCCTGGCGCTCGGTGGTCGCCGGCGGGTTGCTGAAGCTGGCATCGCCAAACGTGAGCGAAGTCACATCCAGCGTCTTGAACACCACATCGGCGGCCAACATCAGCATGGCCATCGGGGATTTCTCCATGATGGGTGTGGTTTGACAGTACACGCCCAGCAACACACCGGTCTGCAGGTACAGGCCGAAGCCGTAAAGCGTGAACTGATCCGCACTGTCATCGCGAATTGTGACGTGGATCGTGTCGGGTGCCACGTTCTCGCCCGCCATCGTATAGACGCGCTTGATCTCATTGGGCATGACCGTCATGCCGGGGTCGAACTGGAAGGGGGCGTTGGCCAGGCCAATCTGCATGACGCGGCACACCTTGGTGGCGGTGTGGTCGTTGCTGACGAGTGCGGCGCGACCCGCGTCGGTGATGTTGAGAAGTGCTCCAGCCATGTCAGGCATCCGTGAGTGAAAGGCGAACGTAGAGGGCGGGGCGGATACCGGCGGCAACGCCGATGCCTCCGCGTCGGTTGAAGCCCTGGGTGAACGTGTAATGCGCGCGCACGGGCTTGGTGCGGTCGATCTCGGCCACGATGTCCGCCACAAAATCCGCCGTCGACGGGATGTCATCGCGCTCGCTGACCGTCATCACCAGCTCGAAGGTGTACGGCCGCCCCTTGGGCTCCATCTGCCACCACTCGCGCAGCGCGATGTTGCCGCCAAAGGACGCCACGACTTCGCGCACCGCTGCGGCCGTGCCCTTCTTGCGCGCGATCGGGATCGCGGCGCGCACGCGGGCGCGCTTGACCTGCTCGGGCCAGTAGTCCTTCCAGGCGTCGATGCCGAGGTGCCAGGCCAGCCACGGCAGCAGGTGCGCGGGAATGGTGTCCGGGTCGATGAGGGTGCGCAGCGGCACTGGCAGATCGCTGATGACGCCGGCAACGGCCGTGGCGTTGCGCTCCAGCTCCGTTGCGTTCGGTGGCAACAAGCTACGCACGCTGGGCTCCCGTTTTGACATCGACGCCAATGCAGTACGGGGCCTGGGTCAGATCGGCGCGGATGTCCTCGGCCGGGTACAGCAGCTCGACGCGCTCGACGCCGGCGACGTGCAGCGCAGCGTCCAGCCCCGAGCGGGCGACCACGCGGCCCAGTCGGTGACAGGCCTCCACGTAGATCGCCAAGCGCCTGAGCGCTTCGGCCACCACGACGCTGGAGTCAGGCCCAGGGAAGAGGTGGAGGATCGCCACCACATCGTAGGGAAGGATCGCAGCCGACTGCACGGTCACGTAGTCGGTCAGCGGCCGAATGTCTTCCGAGCGCAAGGCGGCTTCGACCTTGGCGAGCAGATCGGGCGTGGCCGTCCCGTCGCCTTCACGCGAGAGCACGGTGACGCGGACCTCGCCCTCCTTTGGGCTGGTGGCTGACGCATCCAGAACGCGGCCGTCCGCATCGCGGGCGTGCGAGCGGTAGGCGCCCTCCGGGCCGGCGACCGAGAACGACTGCGGCGCGAGCTGCACGCGCAGGCGCAGGTCGGTGTCGTTCTCCATCTCGGCTGGTGTCCCGGCGATCGGGTCGGCCGGTTTGATGACCAGGCGCTGCACCCCGAAGAGCGCGGCGATGTGCTCCAGGTCTTCCCGTTCGGCATAGGCCAGCATCACCGCGCGGGCGGCTTCGTTGATGCGCTGGCGCAGCAACAGCTCGCGGTAGGCGGACTCCTGCAGGAACTTGGTCAGCGGTTCGGATTCGAGCGCCAGCACGGCCGCAATCTCGGCTTGCTTGTCGGCGGGGTAGCGTGCGATCAGCGCAGCCTTGCGCTCGGCAAGGATTGTTTCGTAGTCGAGCGCTTCCACCACGTTGGGTGGCGGCAGTTGCGAGAGGTCGATCAGGGCGCCCATGGTCAGCCTCGCAGCGGGATGGTGAGATTGCGCACGGTTTCGCGTCGCGGCCCGTCGATGCGCTCGCCATCGATGTCGATGACGGCGGCGCCCTCTGCGTCGATGGAGAACTGCACCGACGAGATGCGCAGGCGCGGCTCCCAGCGCACCAGGGCCGAGACGGATGCGGACATCAAGCGCAGGCGCGTGGCCGGGTTCATCGGCTGGTCGATCAGCTCGGGAATGAGCGAGCCGTAATCGCGGCGCATCACGCGCGAGCCGATGGGCGTCGTGAGGATGTCGCGCACCGATTGCCAGATGTGCGCTAGGTCACGAATGACGCGGCCGGTGGCGGTGTTCAAGCCGCTCATTTGGTGCCCTCCGTCCAGTCACCACCGCGCTGCACGGCACCGTGACCGTGGTTGTCGAGCACCACGCCGTTGGACGACAGCTTGCCGTCCCGGTGTGTGAGGTCGCCCGTGATGACGTTGCCGTTCTCGCCACCCTGGCCGGCAATACCGTTCTGGAAGGCGAGCAGCCCTTGGACCGTGGCGTTGCCCTTGACGGTCACGTCACCGTCGAAGGTGGTGTCGGGGCACTTCACCAGCACGCTGGTGGCGGCCTCCAGGAACACGGTGTTGACCCCGTGGACGGACAACAGGCCCGCGCCGTGGTCGTAGGCGGTCCATGCACCGTCCGGGTACAGGGTCACGGTCTGATTGCCGTCGTGGCTCGGCACGTCGGCGCTGTCCGAGGGGATGGCGCACAGCACGATGCCGTTGGCCAGGTCGCCGCTTGGGGCAAGCAGCACGACCTGCTCGCCAACGGTTGGCGGGTTCCAGGTGCGTGTGCCGCCGGCGCGGTCTTCGCACCAGGGCAACCACGTGGTGGTCATGCCACCGGTGCGCACACGCACGGCCGGCGGCTTGGTGTGGCGCACCTCGGCGACGCGGCCGGTGCGGATGAGGTTTTCTAAGAGGCGGGCGAGTTCTGCGGTATCCATACCCGCAGCGTGCCGTGCGCGCGCGGGGTGGTCACGCAATCGTTGTTGTGTGGAGGCCGTTCACAACGTCTGGCGTCGACTGGCAGCTTTCGCCCCCTGACGAGCAAGCACCGGTACAAGGCGTCTCCTACCTGAACAGTCAAAAGAGCACTTGGCTGATTTAGATCTATTTGCAACGCTATGAATGGTCTATGTTCAGGTGATCGTGCAACACCGAAAAGCCGAACGCAGGAGTATGTGACATGGGGATCGCAAGCGACGATCCGACACTGGGAACAGTGTTGGCTGAACTCCATCGCGCAATCGCACGAGCCCTTCCGGATGGGGCGGTCCTGCAAATGGAGATGAAACGGCCAAGCATCCTGGATGTCCATGCAGAATGGTCTGTCATAACAGATGGAAACAATAAAGCCGTCCCCCGTATCTCGTTCAGCCTCACTCAGCCAATGGTGAGTAACTTCCTACGGCAGACCGGCGAACAGCGACTCGCAACATGTCGAAGACTGACCGAATGGCTGGAATGGTTCATTTTGGCGAGATGCACCGGCCGATCAGGTGCCAAGCGAATTGATGCTTTGGCAATCGTTCCACTGGCCGTCTTTGGACCATATCCAAGCTCACAACGCCACAGCTAGTGGGCGACAGCCGTAAGAACCAACTCAAAAATCCGCTCTATATCGCCCTCGCTCAGCCCCAGCAATTCGCGCGCAGGGTACTTGGCCGTCAGGCCGTTCTTGCTAACCCGATCGCGCAGCCCGAAATGGTGGACGGTCGCAATGCGTAGCGCGGTGCCAGCGAACGTGATGACAGCCGTGTTTGGGTCTGTCTCAATGCGCATATAGCGCGCCATGCGCAGGCGAGTGAACATTGAACGGCGGATGCTACCGCGCTTATGGCGGAGCTGCGGCTTGCGCGGCTCGAACGATGCTCCGTCTGGGTTGCGCTGCGAGGCAATGCGAGCAGACTGCCGCCGGCGCAGCTCCACCGCAATGGCGCGGCCCAGCAGGCGCCGCTGCGGGGCGTCCAGCTTGGCCAGCAGACCGGCCAGGTAGGCATCGAGCTCATGCAGCCCGCTCACGCAGGCCTCCAGCTCGCCGGATCATCCTCCGCGTTGACGGGCTCGGGGTGGTGTTCCACCTGGTAGCCGGCGCCTTCCACCTTGACCGTCACCCGTTCGGTCAGCTTGAGCTTGATGGAGATGTCGACCGTCGTGTGATTGAGAATTTCCGCCTCGAACTTGAAGGCGTCTTCGCGCTTGTCGGGATTGGTGAAGGTGTCGGGCTGATTCGTGCGCAGCCAGGCCAGCACGGGCACGACGATCGTGTCTGAGCTGTGCGGGTAGTCAGTCACGATGAGCGTCAGCGTGTACCGATACTCGAAGCCGAGCGACCGCGCGCCGGTACCGACCACGTTCCCCTCATCCACAAAGACGTGCAGCGCATCGGGGTGCGCGGCCAGGTGCGGCACGGCCGCCGTCAAGGCCTCGCGCAGGCTGGTGGCCTTCATCATGGTGCGCTGGCCTCGCCGATGATCGTCACGCCCTGGTCGCGCAAGGTCTGCTGCAGCGTCTTCAATTGCTCGCTGTTGGCAAGGCTGTCGGTGTAGTTGCCGGCAACGGTGCTGGCGACGGCAGAGAGTGCAACGCCCGAGGGGGCCGCATTAATACCTCCGGGATTTGGATCTGGCACTGTGCCGGCGGCTGCGGCGTCGTGCAGCCGCACAAAGCCACGAGGCACAGCGCAGGCAGCATCAGCTTCGATCGGAACATAGCGGGGGACCTCCTTCACAATGGTGTCGCCCTTGAGGCGGATGACGCGCTCACGGTCCACGTACTGCGTGACGGTGACCGTGGCGCTCTGGGTGTTCTTGAGCTGCGTGCGCAGCGCACTGGCCGTGGTCTCGGCCTTCTCGGCGCGATCGACGGCGGTGGTGTAGCTGTCGTTAGCCCACCAGGCGAACCCGGCAACCACGGCCAGCAGCACGACGATGAAGACGGCGCGGTTCATGCCGCCACCGGTTCTTCTGCCTGGTAGCGCTCGAAGGCGCGCTCGAGCTTCACGTCGTACAGGTTCGCTTTGTAATCGGCGCCGTTGTAGCCAGAAGCAAAGGTGGCCCACTTGCCGGCACGCAGCGCCTTGAGCAGCGCCGGGTCGGCTTTTACGAACCGCACGAAGGCCTCCAGTTGCGCGGCCTCGCTCGTGCGCATGGTTGCCACGAAGTCCTGCACGCTACGGTAGTCCAGGCGCTGCCAGTGATACGCCATGACCTGGAACAAGCCCCAGCTCGCGGACGACAGCGCGCAGGCCTCATCGATGGCGATCGCCTGGGAGAGACGCATGTGCTCGCCCGCCTTGCCGACGTAGCCACCGCGCTTGGGGTTCACGAGGTTCGGGAACTGGCGCGCGAGCGCATCCGCGTCGCGGCCGGCGTCCTGCAACTGCCGATACATCACATGCCGCTCAAACAGAATCACGGGCCGGCCATCGGGCAGGAAGCCATTGCCCCGGCTCTCCACCTCGTTGACCGCACGGACGGCCGCCACCGGCACGCCCAGCGTGTCAGCCGCCGCGATCAGGTCGGCGTCGGTCAGCAGGCGCGGACTGCGTACGCCGTCCTGCAGCGCCTGCAGGGTCTTGGGGCCGGCAATGCCGTCGACCACCAGGCCAAAGCGCACCTGCGCGGCCCGCACGGCGGCGGCCGTCTCCGGGCCGTATTCGCCGGTGTCGGGCACGTTGAGGCCCTTCACCGCCAGCAGGCGCTGCAGCTCGCGCACTTCGGCGCCAAGGCTGCCTTGTCTGAGAATCGTCATGACAACCTCCGGAGAAACCGCACCACGCAGGACGAATCCGTCCCGCCCATGCGAAAGAGCTCGACCACGTTGCCGCGCACCGCGAAGACCGCGATGCACAGCACCGCCGTGATGCCGTTCTGCGCCAGCAGCGCCCAGTCGTAGCGGCCGAACAGCACGCCGATGGTCACGGCGCCCGTGAGCACCACCAGGCCATAGGCGAGGCGTGACGCCCAGGGCCGGTGCGCAGCGCCCTCGCGCTTGAAGAGCAGCAGGCGCAGCGCGATCAACGCGCATAGCACGGCCTGCACGATGAACAGGTTTTTCATGGGTTGCCTCCCTTGTCGCTAGTGCCGCTACTGCCGCTGATGCCCTTGAAGACGGCCCCCAGCCGGTCGCTGTTGTCGGCCAGGCGGATCAGCGCCAGCAGCAGCTTCACCACCACGGCGGAGGCGACCAGCGCCCCCACGGCTTGGCTGACTTCCGTGTTGGTGGGCAGTGCCCGGGCGATGAGCGCCGCAGCCAGCGGCGCCGACAACAGGCCCGCCACGATTGACGCGGCCAGGAAGCCGAGCTTCTTAACGGTGCCTAGTTCGCCGCTGTTGAGCACGAAGACGGCAGCGCCGGCGAAGGCGCCAAGCACGGCACCCGGGTCGACGCCAGGCAGCAGGATGGACAGCGCCCCGGCGCCCGTCACAGCGAGCGTGGCGGTGGAGCTGGTGGAGATGGGTTCAGCCATGTGGGTTCCTTGGGGTCAGTCCCAGAGCTGGACCATTTGCACGGCCGGCTGCGGGGAAATGTCGGGCATGTCGAGTTCGGTTCCGTGCGGCAGGATCGGCCCCAGATCGGCAATGCCCGGGTTGGCCAATAGGACGGCCTCGGTGACGCCTGCCGTGCGTCCATAGACCCGCTGGCAGATGGCGTCCACGGTGTCGCCCTGGATGGCTCGCACGCGCATCAGATGAGTTCCACCGTCGTGCGGCTCACACCCATCAGGTCACTTATGGCCCAGCGCGCATCGCGGCGCAGGTCATCGACGCCCAGGTTCTCGGCTTCGGCCTTGCGGTCACCCGTGGCCGTCGCGTCGATCGTCCGGTACCGCTCAATGAGCCACGCGGCCGCCATGCAGTGCACGGCGCGGTGGTAGCGGTGAAGGTGTGCGCTGCGGCCATCGATCTTGGGCGCCGGCACGTCGGCCAGCGTCAACCGGCCGAACGACATTTGCGCCGCCTTCCAGGCCTCCAGCTCGGCGTTGACCGAAATCACCGCTTCCACCAGCGAGGCGCGCAGGCGCTGCGGCGTGACGGTGCCGTCCAGGCGCATGGCGGCGTACGCCTGGTCGACGTCGATATCGGGGAAGAAGCCGTCGTTGCCGATCGGCTCCCCTCCAGGTTGTGCCGGCGCGGGCACGGGTGCAGCTGCGATGAATGAAGACATGGGGTCATGTGAATGAGGAGGCGGTGGACGGGGCAAGGCTTCGCGGCACGCCGGAAGACTGCCCCGTGCCGCCTGATGCGCGGGGTCACGCTCGGTGTCAGCTCTTCCCGTCGCCCTCCTGGGCGCCGGTCGTGGCTGCGTTCTTGATCTCGCGCTCGATGCGCTCGATGTCCTTTTTCACGCCGGATTTGTCGTGCAGCTCCAGGGCGCGACGCAGGTGCACCAGTGCCTGTTCTCGCAGCGCGGTCGCCGTGGCGCCATCCATGCCGGTGCCGGCTTGGCTGACCGCGTAGCCGAGTGCCTTGTGGAGCTTGGCGCGCACCTCGTCCGGCATGTCTTCGCCATTCAGCAGTGCCTCTAGTTCCAGGAGCGCGCCGGCGTCCTCCGGTCGGATTGCGTCCGGCGCCTTGAGCACCATGTTGGCGAACTCCTCGGCGATGAGGCAGGCGGTGGTGCGCTTGTACTGGTCGGGCATCGTCAGCTTGTGGCGGATCGCGTAAGCGGCCAGCGGCAACGCAGCAGCAAATTGCCCCGCGTCGATGTGCCAGACCAGCACGGTCATGAAGACGTCGTCCTGCGCGCCGCTGTCGGCCTGTAGCACTCCCTCCATCCAAGCCGCGTACTCCGGCAGCATCCGGCGCTTGGCCTCTGCCTTGCGCTCGACCGACTGAATCTGCTTGAGCTGGCGCTTGTGCTCACCGAGCTGCGCCAGCATGAGTTCGTACCCAGATGCGTTCTGCAAAGGATTCGAATCCTGCTCGGCCTGCGCCGCGAGGGCGGCGCAGGCCCGCAAGAAATGGTTGCGGGCCGGGCTGCTCATTACGCGGCCACCGTGATGTTCTCGGCCGATGCCGCGCAGCCCAGGTCTTCAAGGACGTACGCGTCGTTGCTCGACTCGTAGTTCTCGATGCGATCGCGCTTGGCGTTGTCCACGATCGTGCGACGGCGGCTGCCTTCCTGGAAGTAGATCGACAGGTTGTCCAGGCGAGTCACCAACAGACCATTGGCCGGGAAGTACGGCACGCGCACGGCAGGCAGGTTGCCGATGCGCTTCTGGCTGACGATCAGGTCCACTGCCAGGGCGTCGGTGGGGCGGTTGGACTGGTTGATGATCGGGAAGTACTTGTCGGCCAGCAGTTGGCGACCGCACACCACGACCAGCTCCGGGTCTTCTGCGTACCACGGGTCAATCATGTGGTTCACCACGTCGAAGACCAGAGCGTCCAGGTTGGCGTAGTCGCCGCCGGCACCGCCGACGATGATCTTGCCGGCGGTCTTTCCCTCCTTCATGACGCGCTGCGGCGCTTGCTCGCGCATGGTCTGCAGCCAGCCCTTGTTGACGTCCTGCAGCATCGGGTTGGCGGCACGATCAGACGTCGGTGCGCGCTTCACCCCGTGAAAGCCAATCATCATGCGATCCAACGCCTGGCGGCGGATGATGGCGTCGCGGATCCGCGTCTGGAAGTCCGGGAACTTGGCCCACGCGTCCAGCTTCTGGTAGGTGATGTGCGTGTCGGAGTTGGTCTGTTCGCAGCGGTACTTGCGACCGTCCAACGTGGAGATGTCCGACGTTTGGCGATCCTGCTTGGTGGTGTCGGTCGTGCTCGCCACTGGCCCAGAGACACCCAGGCCGATCTTCTCGCCCTCTTGCTCGGTCACGCCGTGGAAGTTGATCTTCTTCAGGAAGTCGCTGGATTCCTGGATCTTGTCTTCCAGGCGCTGTTGCACGGTCGGCTCGACCGAGAACTTCACGTCGACGCGATCGACGCCGTTCAGTTTCGCGACTTCGGCCGCATAGGCATCGTAGAGGCGGCGGGTGTTGTTACGCATGTGTTGACTCCGGTTGATGGTCTTCGTGGTGGTGCTGGGTCCGGTGGCCAGGTCAGCAGTCGGTCTTGATGTCGGCCGCGCCGTCGCCGCCAGTTGCGGGCGGGCGTGACGTGAATGCCGGGGTGGTCTCCATACCGTTCTTCAGCGTGTTGAAGGCCTGGTCGCGCTGATCGTTTTGGGTCTTCAGCGCGGCCAGTTGGTCGTTGATGCTCTTGAAGCCCGCAACGACCTGCTCCCCCATGGTCTGCACCTGTGTCGCTACGGTCTGAATCGCTTCCTGTGCGTCAGCGAAGCGTGCGTCGGTGCTGTCGTCCGTCTTGCGTTGTTTGGAGAAGAGCGCCTTGATGCTGTCGGCGAAGCGCGACGGGACAGGCGCGGGGTCAGCAGATACCGATTGCGAGAGATCGGCTTCGACCGGGACCACTTCCGTGAACAGATTGGCGGGATCCAGCTTGCGCGCGGCCAGAGGATTCACAGGCGCCTGCGCGTTGAACTTGAGCACGTCGCAGCCCAGGCTGGCAGGGTTGTCCGTCACGGCAAGACCGACCAGGTAGGCCTCGCCGGTGTCGGCAAAGCTCGGCTGCACCTCCATCGACGAGAAGATTTTTTGACGGGCCTTGGTCATCGCCACCAACTCTTCGGTGGGATCGATCTGTGCGAACAAGCCCAGCTTGCCGTCCACCTCTTCCGTCCGCAGCGCAACCACGTCGCCGTAGGCCTTGAAGGGACCAGCCGGGTCATAGCCGCGGATGTGCTCCAGGTTGACGCGGGCGGTATAGACCTTCGGGTCGTAGCTCTTCGCCATCTGGACCAGCGTCTCGCGGTCGATCACGCGGCCGTCACTCGTCGCGCCTTCGGTGGCAATGCGGAAAAACTTGGTGGGCATGGTGTCCTCTGTGGTCGGTGTCCGGGTAGTTCGGTGGTGTTGCCATTTCAGCGCCGGACACCCACGCGGGCAACGCGTTGATGTTGTGGAAACCCGCGCCACAACAGGCGCCGCGTGGCACGCGCGCGCGGGGCCGGTAGCGTTGCGGCATGACTACGCTCCCCGCCATTGCCTCTCTCACGATCGACCCGGAAAAGGACCCGCGCCGCATCGCACGCACCCTGTACTGGCAGGGCTATCGCGTGGCGCGCATCGCCGAAATGCTGGGCGTCAAACCGGTGACGATCCACAGTTGGAAGCGGCGCGACGGGTGGGCTGACACCACGCCCGATGAACGCGTTGCGCTGACGATCGAAGAGCGCTTGATGCGCCTGGTCGCGAAGGACAAGAAGGAGGGGCGCGACTTCAAGGAGATCGATCTGCTGCGCCGGCAGCTCGACAGCCTGGCGCGCCGTGAGCGCTACCGCGACGGCGGCAACGAGAGCGACCTAAACCCCAAGGTGGCCAATCGCAATGCTGGGCCACGGAAGAAGGCAGAGCGCAACACGGTGAGCCCGGAAGAGCAGAAGAAGCTGCTCGACGCGTTCCACGACTCGCTGTTCGGCTACCAGGACGTGTGGTATCGCGCTGGCCGGGCCGAGCGCATCCGCAACATCCTGAAGTCGCGACAGATCGGCGCCACCTGGTATTTCGCGCGTGAGGCCTTCATCGACGCCCTGACCACGGGGCGTAATCAGATTTTCCTGTCGGCTAGCAAGGCCCAGGCGCACGTCTTCAAGCAGTACATCGTGCAGTTCGCCAAGGACGCCGCCGGCGTCGAGCTGAAAGGCGATCCGTTGGTGCTGCCCAACGGCGCCACGCTGTACTTCCTAGGCACGAATGCGCGCACCGCCCAGAGCTATCACGGCAACCTGTATTTCGATGAGTACTTCTGGGTGCCGCGCTTCCAGGAGCTGCGCAAGGTCGCCTCCGGCATGGCGATCCACAAGCACTGGCGGCAGACGTATTTCTCGACACCTTCCAGCTTGGCGCACGAGGCCTATCCGTTCTGGTCAGGAACGCTCTTCAACCGGGGCAAGCCGAAGGACAAGCAGATCAAGCTCGATGTGAGCCATGCCGCGTTGCGTGATGGCATGCGATGCGCGGACGGCCAGTGGCGTCAGATCGTGACGGTGGAGGACGCGCTGCGCGGCGGCTGCAACCTGTTCGATCTGGATCAGCTACTGCGCGAGTACAGCGACCTCGACTACGCCAACCTACTCATGTGCGAGTTCGTGGACGACACGGCGTCGGTGTTTCCGCTGTCACTGCTCATGCGCGGCATGGTGGATAGCTGGGAGGTGTGGGACGACTTCCGACCGTTCGCACCGCGCCCGTTCGGCTACCGCCAAGTCTGGGTCGGCTATGACCCCAACGGTGGCGGCGGAGACAGCGCTGCGCTTGTGGTGGTCGCGCCGCCGCTGGTGCCGGGCGGCAAGTTCCGCGTGCTGGAGAAACACCAGTTCAAGGGGATCGACTACGAAGAGCAGGCCGCGGCCATCTTGCGCGTGTGCGAGCGCTACAACGTGACGCACATCGGCGTCGACCGAACCGGCATCGGTGACGCGGTCTACAAGATCGTGACGAAGGTTCGCCCCGATGCGAAAGGTTACACCTACAGCGTCGAAGTGAAGACGGCGCTGGTGCTGAAGGCCTACGACGTGATCAGTAAAGGCCGGCTGGAGTTCGACGCCGGTTGGTCCGACCTGGCCGCGTCGTTCATGGCAATCAAGAAGACGGTCACCGCCGGCGGTGGCCGCGTCACCTACCAGGCCGGCCGCTCCGAAGAGATCAGCCACGCTGACCTGGCGTGGGCAACCATGCATGCGCTTTCCAACGAACCGATCGAAGGCGCGAGCGCGACCAACACCAGCATTTTGGAGTTCTCATGAGCCGCAACAAGAATCGCCGCGCCGCCGGCGCCAGTAACCCGCACGTGCGTGTCGCCGACGCCCAGGCGCCTGCCGAACAAAAGACCGACCGCGTGCCGCGCGCGGAGGCCTTTTCGTTTGGCGATCCGATCGAAGTACTCGACCGGCGCGAGCTGCTCGACTACGTGGAATGCATGCGCATGGGCAAGTGGTTCGAGCCCCCGATGCCACTCGATGGTCTGGCGCGCTCGTTCCGCGCGGCGGCGCATCACAGCTCCGCCATCTTTGTAAAGCGCAACATCCTGGTGAGCACGTTCATCCCGCACAAGCTGTTGTCCCGCCAGGCGTTCGAGCGCTTCGTGCTCGACTGGCAGGTGTTCGGCAATGCCTACCTGGAAAACCGCATCAGTCGGGCCGCTTCCAGCATGGGGCTGCAGCCGGCCCTGGCGAAGTACATGAGGCGAGGCCTGGACCTGTCGACCTATTACTTTGTGCAGAGCTACCAACAGCCGCATGAGTTCGCGCCTGGCACGATCTTTCACCTGCAGGAGCCAGACATCAACCAGGAGGTGTACGGGCTCCCGGAATACCTCTCAGCGCTCAATGCCACGTGGCTCAACGAGTCGGCCACGCTGTTCCGCCGGCGCTACTACAAGAACGGGTCACACGCGGGTTTCATCCTGTACATGACCGACGCGGCGCACAGCCAGGAAGACGTTGACCGCCTGCGCGAGGCGATGAAGAGCGCCAAGGGTCCGGGCAACTTCCGCAACCTGTTCATGTACGCACCCAACGGCAAGAAGGACGGGATTCAGCTCTTGCCGGTGTCAGAGGTGGCTGCCAAGGACGAGTTTTGGAACATCAAGAACGTGACGCGCGACGATCAGCTCGCAGCGCATCGCGTGCCACCGCAGCTTATGGGCATCATTCCATCCAACACCGGCGGCTTTGGCGACGTAGAGAAAGCGGCAATGGTGTTCGCACGCAACGAGGTAAAGCCGCTGCAAGACCGGTTGCTGGCAATCAATGATTGGATCGGGGAGGAGGTAGTGCAGTTCTCTCCGTACGTGCTCGCCGATGGCGTATAGCTGCTTCGATGCGTCGGGACGTCAACTGGCGTGAGTTGACCAACGACGACAGCGTTGAGCTTGCCTGGCAAGGCAAGCAGTAGCGATCCATCTATGCCAATCGCTTGCGCCGGATGTGCACCGCGTTTCCCCGTCCATGTAGCGGAGGGCATTGTCCGTCAATTGAACTATGTCGGTGTGTGGCCGCGAGTTTCTATTCTTCCGGAAAGCGCGCTGGGAATGCGCGTTATCGAAAACGGGGGAAGCCATGGCCGAGCTTTTGATCGCCCACGCGCAACGCAGCAGCAGCGCACACGTACAACCCGCTCCGGCACCGATCCCGCCCGACTCACCTCGACACGCTCACAGCATGCACGGCGCCGCGCTAGTGATGGCCGCCGCGCTGTCTCTCGGGCTCACCGCCTGCGGTGGCGGTGATGATGCAGGCACCAGCACCACACCGCCCACGAACAACACGACGCCGGCACCCACGCCCGCGCCATCACCGTCGCCGACACCTGCACCTGCGCCTTCCCCGGCAACTTACTCCGTGGGCGGCACCGTCAGCGGCCTCGCCACGGGCAAATCCGTCACGCTGCTGGATAACGGTGGCGATGCCGTCGTCGTCAGCGCCAACGGCAGCTTCCACTTCCCGACCAAGCTCGCGCAGGGCAAGCCGTATGCCGCCACGGTGGGCACGCGGCCTGTAGGCGAGAACTGCACCGTTACCAACGGCAGCGGCATCGTGGGCACCAGCAACGTCACCACCATTGCGGTGGCCTGCGCGCCGCGTCCGCTGTTCGGGTATGCCGTCAACTCCAACGACGGCACGGTTTCTGCCTTCACACTGGATGCCACCACCGGCATGCCCACGGCCATCGGTACGACACCGGTGGCGGTGGGGCAAGTGCCGCTGTCGCTCACTATCGACCCGGCGGGCAAGTACGTGTACGTGGCCAATGCGGGGGACAACACCGTCACCACGCTGTCGATCGACCCGAACACGGGGTTGCTGACGGTGGTGGGCTCGCCTACCGCCACCGGTGTGCAGCCCTATAGCATCGCGCGCACGCCCAACGGCAAGTTTGCGTACACGGCCAACTTCGGGGACAACACGCTCTCGGCGTTCTCCGTGAATGCGGCCACGGGTGCGCTCTCTTCGCCCGCGACCAGCGTTCCGGCTGGCGCCAATCCGTACACCGTCACCGTCAACAGTGCGGGCACGTATGCGTACGTGGTGAATGCCAACAGTGGTGGCACAGTCGGGACGGCCATGGCGTTTTCCATCAACAACAGCACGGGTGCCCTCACGCAAGTGGGCACTGCGGCCAACACCGGCAACACGCCGCAGTTCATCGCGGTCAACTCGGCGGGCACCGTTGCGTACGTAGCCAACTCCGCCGACAACACGATCGGCATCTACAGCATCAGCAATACCGGCGCACTCACGGCATCGGGCACCCCTGTTGCGGCGGGCACCAACCCGTACTACATCGCTATCGCCCCGTCGGGCGGCTTCATGTATGTCACCAACGTGCTGGCTAACACGGTCAGCGTGTTCTCGATCAACCCCGCCAACGGTGCGCTCACATTGGTGGATACCACAGCCACGGGCAATGCACCGGTGACGGTGCTGGTGAACCCGGCAGGCACCTTCGCCTACGTGGTGAGCGGTGTGGACAACACGGTCACCGCCTATAGCGTGGATGGCGCCACCGGCAAGCTCACTGCCGTGACGAGCGGCTCCGCCGCCACCGGCAACATTCCGCGCGGCATGGCAATTGTGGCGGTGCCCTGAAGCCGGCTAGGTTGATCCGACGCACGCCTTACGCCAGGTTGGCTTGCGTCTGGAGGACTTACGATACTGCTGGCGTTTGCCTAGTAAGGGGCGTAGGGGTTGTCCGCGCAGCACCGCCTGAATGGGTAGGGGGCTTTGATGAAAGCGAAACGAATCGGGGTTGGCGTGTTGCTGGTCTCCGCGCTAGTTGCCGGATGGCTGATCATCGCGCCGCCTTGGGCCAGCGATTCGAGCGTGCCCGCTATCGTGACAGACGATGTAGCGCAAGGCAGCCCCGGTAGCGATGCCGGCAGGACAATCCCGCCGCCCTCAACGCCCAGAAGCACGGTCGTGGCTGCACAACCCGTGCAACCGACCGTGGTCGCCGCAGCAACGCCCAGACCCGTCACCGGCGGCCCCCGCGCCTACGGCTACGGTGTCATGGATGAGAACGGACAGGTCATTCCCCCGCCACGCCCGGCGGTCATGACCGAAGTCCGTCCCGGTATGCCGGAAAACGAGGTAACGGGTACCGAACGTGGCCACGACCGTGGTCCCAACTTCAACCTCGGGCTCTACCGCCAAGCGGATGGCTCGGTTTATCGCCCATGATTGCCCATGAGCCGGAGAGTCATCATGAAGACGCTGTTTCGAAAGTTTCTCTGTGCGCTGGTATTTGCGGGCGGTCTGCTCGGCATTTCGCTGACGGACTCAGCGCAGACCGCCACCTGCACCCTCGGGCTCGGATCCATCTGTGTTTCGATCGGCGAAACGGCATCAGCACAGACCACACCGGCCAAGATGCTGGTGCTGTACGACGCCCCAGCCAATGACCCATACACCAACCTGGGCAAGGCGTACGCGATCATGCTGTACAACCTGCTCGCGCACTTCAATACCAGCATCACCATGCTGCCTGTGCAGAACTACACAGCAGGCATGACTGAGCAATACGGCGCCACGTTCTACATGGGAAGTTATTACAACAACCCCATACCGGCGGCGTTCCTGTCGGATGTGAGCACCACGCAAAAGACCATCGTCTGGTTTAAGTACAACTTGTGGGAGTTGGCCTGGAACACGGCATATCCGTTCACAACCCGCTATGGCATCAACTTCGTCAATCTGCGCGGCCTGAACGCCACGCCTTCTGCATCTGCGCCGACTCCGGGGTTCTTTGATACGGTGTCGTACAAGAGCCAGAGCATGAGCAAGTACTACGCCTTTGACGCGACCAGCGGTGCGGTTTCCGCTGATCCTGATATTGGTGTGACGTCCGTGGCGGATGCCACCAAAGCCACGAGCTTGGTGACGATCACCAACTCTGTGACCAAAGAGACGGCGCCGTACGTGATCCGCTCAGGCAATTTCTGGTATTTCGCAGACATGCCGTTCTCGTTCATCGGGCCGCGCGACCGTTACCTGGTGATGTGCGACATGCTCCATGACATCCTGGGCACCAACGCGCCGACGCTGCACCGGGCACTCGTGCGTCTGGAGGACGTGAACGCCACCACCACAGTGGCTTCCATGCAGACCCTGACAGACTATCTCTCCGGTCAGAAGGTCCCGTTCTCGATTGCGACGATTCCGTTGTACACAGATCCGAACGGCGTCTACAACGGCGGTGTCGCGCAGACCATCCACCTGGTCAACGCAACGGGGCTCAAGCAGGCGCTGAACTACGCCAAGACGCGCGGTGGGCACGTCCTAATGCACGGTTACACGCACCAGTACAGCAACATCCCGAACGTCATCAACGCGGTCAGTGCGAATGACTTCGAGTTCTGGCTCGCAACGCAGAACCGGCCGGTGAACGAGGATTCGACGCAGTGGGCAGCAGGGCGATTGTCGTCGGGGTTGTTGGAGTTCCAGCTCAATGGCTACGCGCCGTTTGCGTGGGAGGCACCGCACTATCAATCATCTCCGCTGGCCATCAAGGCGGTGCCGCAGTATTTCAAGAACACGTACCAGCGCGTGGTGTACTACACGTCTGACAATCCACAAACGCTGAACGCCACAACGCCTGGCCATGACTTCTCGGTGGGCCAGTTCTTCCCATACATCATCAACAGCGACTACTACGGCCAGCGCGTGATTCCGGAAAACCTCGGCAACGTGGAATACAACATCTGCAATGTTGATCCTTCTTCATGCCTCACGTACACCGCGCAGGACATCCTGACCAACGCGACGTACGCACAAGTTGTGCGCGACGGCTTCGCCTCGTTCTTCTTCCACCCGTTCTGGCTTGAGCCGGAAGTCGGCACACCAGGCTTCACGGATTTCCAGAGCATCATCGCCGGCATTACGTCTCTGGGCTTTACTTGGGCGGATGCCAGCACAGTGCAATAGCCTCGCGCAAATCTGCTTAGCTGCCTTCCACCATCGCTCATAGGGGCGGTGGTGGGAAGTACATTCAGATAAGCGGGCCGGCGCCCGCTGGCATCTCGCCTCGGCGGAAGAATTAGATGCGCTGTACGACTCGATTGAACTGCTGGAAAATGTCGGTATGCCGTTCCACCGCCTTATTTCCACCCCGTTCAAGAGCCCGTCTCTCATTGTCGTCGGGGCATGCCTGCTGGTCGCCGCTATCAGCGGACTTACCGGCGTGGCTTTATATGAGATGCGGCAAGACGCGCTTGCGCGTGCACAAGAGTTGGCCGGAAACATCTCCTTGGTCCTTGAGCGGGATATCGCGCGAAGCATCGAGGTGTATGACCTGTCGCTGCAGGCGGTGATCGATGGAGTGGACTCGCCGGAGGTGATGACACTGCCTCCAGCCATACGCCAGCTTGTACTGTTTGACCGCTCGTCAAACGCAAAGTATCTGGGCTCTATGTTGGTGATCGACACCAAAGGACAGGTGGTCGTCGACTCTCGGTCCGTGACACCCCGGACAGTGCAGCTCGCGGACCGCGACTACTTCCAAGTGCATCGGGACCATCCCGATGCAGGTCTTTTCATCAGCGCCCCGTTCATGCCGCGTACCACGGAGCCGGAACTTTCAATCGGACTCAGCCGTAGGCTCAATGATGTCAACCATGGCTTCTCCGGCGTGGTCGTAGGCACATTACGTCTGCGGTATTTCCACCAACTGTTCGAAGGCGTGGAATTGGGGCCTAAAGGGTCAATCACGCTGTTGGGGACAAACGGCACGGTGTACATGCGGCGCCCGTACGACGAGAAAGCGATTGGAGCAAATTTCTCGGGAACCGCGGCATTTCAACGGACGACTCAGGCTAACGCAGGGAGTTTCTTTTCGGTCGGCTCTCTCGACGGTGTCGAGCGGCTCTATACCTACCACAATGTCGGAGACTACCCGCTCATCGTCTCGGTCGGCATTGCCTCCGACGATATTTTCGCGGAATGGCGCAAGCGTGCATGGCTCTTGGGTTCTATTGTCGCGGCCCTCAACGTTCTTCTGCTGATCGGTGCGGTTTCATTCACCAAGCAACTGCGTCGTCGGATCGACATAGAGAGACAACTACAGATCCTAGCAACAACGGACGGGCTCACCGGTCTGGCAACGCGGCGAGCGTTTGACGACGCCTTCGATATGGAATGGCGACGCGCCAACCGAGAGGGCAACAAGCTCGCGCTGTTGATGATCGATGTGGACGAGTTCAAACACTACAACGACCAGTACGGCCATGTCGCGGGCGACCTAGCTCTGCGCTCGATTGCGAAATGCATCGGTAGCAGCATACGTAGACCGGGGGACGTGGCGGGGCGGTATGGAGGTGAGGAATTCTGCGTGCTGCTGCCCAACACGGACATCGACGGGGCACTACGCGTAGCGGAGAAGATCCGCGCCAGTGTGCGCATGCTGGACATTCCGCATTCGGTGTCCAAGCATGGTCGGGTGACGGTAAGCCTGGGCGTCGCCATGCACGAAGGTTCTGCAGCCGAGACGCCAGGCGATTTCTTGCGCCGAGCAGACGTCGCCTTGTACGCTGCCAAAGGGGCGGGCCGTGATGCGGTAAAACCTGAAGCAGCGACGGTCTAGCAGAGCTGGTGGCAATTTGCGGCCATTAGGATCCTCCTCCCGGAATATCTTGACTGCCGGTTCTCCCTGCGAGCCGGCGACCGCGACACCGCATCCCCAATGTGACTACCTGCCCCCCATTTTTCTCAGAGCGAGCCTCGGGCCGGCTCTGATCGCTTTGCGTCTGCGTTGCACCGCGACACAGACGAGCGCCTGATCGTGCGACTGTGACCGCCTGACGCGGTCTGAAGGGGCTTCTCGCAAGGTGGACGGGGGCACTTCGGGGGGCAAACACCCAAGCGCGCGCGGTTGGGACCCCGCCTCACCTGCGCGCTTCATCGAGTGGTTTTTATGCGGGTGCATAGACACCGCAAATCTGCATACACCATAGCGCAGCGGGGAGCCAGGCGAGGTGGTAAACCTATGCGGATTTATGCGGCTAGCCTATGCAGTAGGCTGGCAAGCGACTCAACGATTGAACGGCCCTGTGCGACCAAAAGAGGCTGCGAACCTGTCGCGCCGAACGTGAATTTTTTGAATCGCCTCCCTCAAGGCCTGCCGCCAGGCATCGCGTCGGGGAGCAGTTCGCTCTACCTATTCGTTGAGAACTGGATTGAGAAGAGGCATGCGACTGAGCGTATTGCGCAACGCAACCTTAGTCGCATCATCAACATCGCCTGGGAGTGCTGCAGTAATTGCTGAGACGATCGAATCGAGCTTGCTTTTTTGCTTCCGCTCCTTCTCTGTAGCGACCCTCCCCTGCATCTCCTCAAAGCTAGCGACCTTACTATGCTGCTTTTGATACGTCGCATAGTCCTTTTCGGGAACCCACGCGACATACTCCTCCATAGTGCGTTGCACGAATTCCTCAAAGGCCTTCTCGTCTGGCATTGCACCAGGCACGTAATCTTGCGTTCCAACCCGGGAGTATAGGTTCCCTACCAGCCAGCCCAATTTCGCCCTGAACTCATCGCGCAGCTCAAGAATTTTTGCTCCCAAACATAGGTCGTAATGCTGGTATGCCCGAATTGCTATCGACAAATGCAATTGCGCACAGCAATCAACATCAATTCCATAGTCCGGACTGGCTTTCAAAAAAAAATTTTGCGTATCGTTGTTATTAAAAAGCTTCACAAAAAGGTCTTTAAGCGCCCTTCTGTGTACTGAGCTGCAAAACAACTGATTATCAAAGATAAACTTCTTCTCGTAACCGTCAAGAGCGCGCTCCACGATGAGGCGCATCGGCCGGACGGCAGCGAGTGTGAGATATCGAGACTTGCAGATCTTACCGTTCCGGCGCACGAGATCACAGCTTTGGGTAAGCACCTGAAAGTACAGGTAGTCCTCATTCGCGTAGTGCGGATGAACTTCCCTGATGAGGCTCAAAAGCTCTGGAGTTTTGCGCAAAATGTCGCCTTGGCGCAACTGGTCCAGCTTTGGCTCAGAGTATGTGAAGTGCAGCATGCCCGCACTCTCACCCTTACTTGACGGGTTGTCGCAGTTTCGAATTCAAGGACAAGTATTTATCCGAACTGGAAGAGATGGAGCCGGCATAGCGCTGCGATCGTCCCTGTGCGCCTGTCTTTGTGGAAAAGAAAGTTTGGGGCTGAACCATTGCCACGGCATTCGCCGGGGCAGCCCCGCCGGCCGGTTGATTGTATTCCGCCGTCAGCACAAGTGCCGTATCGATTTTTCCGATACCCGAAGTAATAATATTCTTCATAATCCCCCCCTTATTATTCCAATTCTATCTCATACGCGTCCGAAAGGAACGCTAGCGCTTCCGCTTTCTTTGCCAAAACAACATCGGGCGCCGCTCTCATTTTTGCCTCTGCCGCAGAAGCGACATTAAAATGAAAGTTGAACTCCATACGAACATCGGCCCCGCCACTCTCTACAGTCAAGTTCAATGCACCGCCATCTTCCAAGCGAAAAGAGCGACGAATAGCAACACTGGTCGACTTATATTTATCAGCGTCGATTTTCGGCGAATCGGAAAACTGAAATAGATCTGCTAGCGCTGGCTCATCGGCAATTTTCCCTGCATACCTAAAATTGATTCCAATGGCAGTCATGGGCGTGTGAGGCAACAGGTCGCACACTACACCGAAGGTTTGGCCCGCCATCCGCAACGAATCATCGTCGAACTGCACACAGTCCAACATCAACGTATCGGACAAAGGATAGAGGTTGACACTTCCAATGGTGAGCCGAGGAGGTGCCACCACCCCGCCCGGAAGGGCCATGGGAATCGCCATCACCACTTCTTGTGCGGCATCAGCCGACAAGTGACTCTTGGTCCACTGCGGTGAGAAGATCGCAGGGTTCCACGCACCCACCGCGATAAGGTTGAAGACTTGATTCGACTCGTCCGGTAGCTTCATTACCCATCCTTTTGGAGGTTATGGTACACCAGCGCCGCGCCGGTCGATGCCGGATATCCAGCCCAGGACGTCTGTCACAGCCATGATCTGTTATCGGCATCCGCAGCTCGATCCCTTAGCCTCAGCCTCGCGTCGAGAGCTATGGGACTGTAGCTACATTTCACCTAGGATCAGCTCGCCTCCCCTTTGATAGCCTAGATTGGCATCGACCTTGTAGTATGCGAGTTGCGCAAGGCCTTGATTTATAAAGGGTCCTGGGTCATCCCCAAAACTCCGAAGGCAGGGGTTGCTGGTTCGATCCCAGCCGGGCGCGCCAAAAATCAAAGATTTACGCAACTTGTACGGTTTTCCGACGCCAGAACCGCGCTTCTGCCGCAACGTGCAGGCCTGCCTATTCCCGAACCTTTTCAGCTTCCCTGCCTTTTTCGATTCGTCGATCGCGCTGCGGGCACGCTTAGAAAATAGTCACCTCATCAGGAGTCGAGTCGTGAGCCGTTACTGGAGCGATATCGTTCAGCAACTCGTGCCCTATGTCCCGGGCGAACAGCCGGCCATCGCGCGGCCCATCAAGCTGAACACCAACGAAAACCCGTACCCGCCATCGCCGCGCGTGGTGGCCGCGATCTCTGCAGAGCTGGGAGAGACGGGAGAGAACCTGCGCCGCTACCCCGATCCGCTGTCGCGCCGGCTGCGCGAGACGGTGGCCGCGCAGGTGGGCCTCCAGCCCGAGCAGGTTTTTGCGGGCAACGGGTCGGACGAAGTCTTGGCGCACGTCTTCCAGGCACTGCTCAAACACGACAAGCCGCTGCGCTTTCCGGACATCTCGTACAGCTTCTATCCGACCTACGCGCGGCTTTACGGCGTGCAGTGCGAAGTGGTGCCGCTGGCGGACGACTTCTCCATCCGCGCCGATGACTATCTTGGCGACGCAGGCGGCGTGCTGTTCCCAAACCCCAACGCGCCGACCGGCCACGCGTTGCCGCTGGCGGAGATCGAACGGATCGTCGCAGCGAACCTGTCGTCGGTCGTCGTCGTGGATGAAGCCTATGTGGATTTCGGGGCCGAGTCCGCCATTGCGCTCATTGACCGCTATCCGAATCTGCTGGTTGTGCACACGACGTCGAAGTCGCGCTCGCTGGCGGGCATGCGCGTGGGCTTCGCGTTTGGGCACGCGGCGCTCATCGAAGCACTCAATCGCGTGAAGGACAGCTTCAATTCGTATCCGCTGGATCGCCTCGCGCAGGCTGCCGCCCAGGCGGCATACGAAGACGATGTGTACTTTCGCGCCACGTGCGCACGCGTGATGGCAAGCCGCGCGCGGCTGACGCAATCGCTGCAGTCGCTGGGGTTCGAGGTCGTGCCATCGATGGCGAACTTCGTGTTCGCGCGGCATCCGGCCCACGATGCCGCAACGCTGGCAGCACGACTGAAGGAGCAAGCCATCTTCGTGCGCCACTTCAAGCTTGCGCGCATCGAGCAGCATCTGCGCATCACGGTCGGCTCCGATGATGAATGCGACGCATTCTTAAAGGCGCTGCAGGGTCTGCTGGCGTAAGCACGTACGCGTCTGCGGCAAATTGCCACCGGGGTGGACCGGCCATTTGGAGGACCGCGCCCGCGCAGGCAACCGCAACCCTCGACCACACGGTGCATCCACGACATTGCGCAGTGTGGATCGAAGGCCACGAACGCAACCCATTGCTGCACTCAGGTATGTGGAACATTGACCGTACGCAGATGCTGACGGCCGATTGCTGTGCCAGAATGCACGAGCGGGTAAACGGCGCGCCGACGCCGTCCGCTGTCCCCTAGGGCGAGCCTGAGCACTGCGCGGGCGGCACGGGACGCCACACAACACACTCCCACAAAAGGAATCAGCATGTCCAATCGTCGTCAATTCCTGAAGAGCATCCCCATCGTGGCCGCCGCGGGCGCCGTCATGTCGATGTCGGATCTGGCACTGGCTGCACCGATGGTGGCGGAAAGCGACCCGCAAGCCAAGGCGCTGGGCTACGTGGCTGACACCACCAAGGCCGACAAGGCCAAGTTCCCGAAGCACACGCCGGATCAGCACTGCGGCAACTGCGCCCTGTACCAGGGTGGTGCAGCTGCGCAAGGCGGTTGCCCGCTGTTCGCCGGCAAGGACGTCGCCAACAAGGGCTGGTGCAGCGCCTGGGCAAAGAAGGCTTGAGCGAAGCGGTATCGCGCGCAAGCAAAACGGACCCTGCGGGGTCCGTTTTTTTATGGGCGCGCGCTCTACAATGCGTGCCATGCCGTTCACATTCACACCCACCGTCCTCGTCATCGACGACGAGCCGCACATCCGACGCTTCGTCCGCGCTGCATTGGAAGAGGAAGGCTGCGAAGTTCATGAAGCGGACCGCGTCGAGCGCGGCTTGATCGAAGCCGGCACGCGTCAGCCGGATGCGGTGATCCTCGATCTCGGCCTGCCCGATGGCGATGGCATGCAGTTGATTCGCGAGTTGCGCACCTGGACGGAAGTGCCGGTGCTCGTGCTTTCGGCTCGCGTGGATGAGCGCGACAAGATCGACGCGCTCGATGCCGGCGCAGATGATTACCTGACGAAACCCTTCGGCGTGGGCGAACTGGTCGCGCGCTTGCGCGTGCTGCTGCGGCGACATGCCAAGCGCGGCGAAGACGGCGGCAGCATCATCCGCTTCGGCGAGGTGGAAGTCGACCTGGCGCGCCGCCTGGTCAGCCGCAATGGCCAAGCCGTGCATCTCACGCCGATCGAATACCGGCTGCTGGCGGTGCTGCTTGGCCGCCGCGGCACCGTGATGACGCACCGCGAACTGCTGCGCGAAGTCTGGGGCCCCGCGCATTCCGACAGCAGCCACTATCTGCGCATCTACATGGGCCACCTGCGCCACAAGCTTGAGCGTGATCCGGCGCGGCCCGAGCACCTGCTGACCGAAGTCGGCGTCGGGTACCGCTTCACGGCGTAAGCCGGTTCACTGCTCCTTGATGCCGGCGGCGCGCACGATGCGGCCGTTGCTGTCGTATTCCGCGCGGATGGCCGCAGCAAACTGCTCTGCCGTGCCGCCGGCCGGCACCACGGCGGCCTGCGTGAGGCGCTCGCGCAGATCAGGCGCAGCCAGCGCCTTGTTGATCTCGGCGTTCAATCGGGCAATCACGGGGGCAGGCGTCTTGGCCGGCGCGAACACGCCGAAGGTCGATGCCATGTTCGCCTTGGCATAACCCAGCTCGGTGAAGGTCGGCACATTCGGCAGCGCATCGAGCCGGTGCGGCGCACCCACCGCGAGCGGGCGCAGCTTGCCGCTGGTGATGTGTTGCATCAGGGTCGGGCCGACGTTGGTCGACATGACTTCCACCTGGCCGCCCAGCGCATCCGTCAATTGCTGGCCACCGCCCTTGTACGGAATGAGCGTGATATCCACGCGCGCCTGCGACTTGATCTGCTCCAGCGCGAGATGTCCCACCGTACCCAGGCCCGATGTCGACCAGCGGATCGAGCCCGGCTTGGTGCGCGACTGGCTCAGCATGTCGGCAAAGCTCTTGCCCGTGAACGACGGCGTACCGAGCAGGATCATCGGCGCGTACATGACATTCGCCACGGGCGCGATGTCTTTCTGCGGGTCATACGGCAGCTTGCCGAAATGCGGATTGAGCGTGAGGGGACTGACCGACGAGAAACCCAGCGTGTAGCCATCTGGGGCCGCCTTGGCCACGGCGTCCATGCCGATGCTGCCGCCGGCACCGGCGCGGTTTTCCACCACCACCGGCTGGCCCAGTTGCGCCGACAGCTTCTCGCCCAGCGCACGCGCCACGTTGTCCGAAATGCCACCGGTCGGGTAGGCGACGATGATGCGGATCGTTTTGGCCGGATAGTCCTGCGCTTGCGCAGGCACAGTGGCAAGCAGCGGCAGGCCGGCGCACAGCAGCACGGCAGAGGCAATCAGACGGCGGCGGGCAGTACGTGCGGAAGTCATGGCGCAATGTCAGATGAACGAAACAGGAATCAACATTGTAGGCGGATGCCCAGGCAGCCTTGTCCGACGACGTACAAAAACTGCAGGCAAAAGAAAAGGCGCCCGAAGGCGCCTTTTCCGTTCCCAATCGAGTGACAGCGTCGATTAGAAGATGTGGCGGATACCCACGCCAACGCTGGTCTGGTTCGACTTGCCAGTGCCGGTTGCGTTGCCGCCACCCGACAGTTCCGGCAGAGCTGCGTCCTTGACCTTGTTGTAGTCGACCGTGCCATACACTTGCGTGCGCTTGGACAGGGCGTACTCAGCCAGCAGAACGCCGGTGTAGCGCTTGCCGTCGTTGCCGGCGGTCAGAGCAGCGTTCTTGATGCTGTCGTAGTAGAACGCGCCCGTCAGAGCCAGCGCCGGGGTGATGTTGTACGTCACGCCCAGGATGCCGACGTGGTCACGACGCTTCGTGGCGCCCGGGGTCAGGCCAGCGCCCGAGGTGGCGTTGCCGTAGATGTTCAGGCCGAAAGCGCTGCCACCGACGCAGTTTGCCGAGCTGTTCACGCAACCCGTGGCGTCGCTGCTGTCGATGTAGCCTGCGAACAGCTTGGCTGCAGCGATCGTGTAGTTACCGCCGATACCCCACACGGTTTGCTTGTTGCCAGCAACGTCCTTGTGCTGTTGAGCGAAGGCGCCGATGTAGGCCGGGCCGAATTCATAGGCCACCGTGCCGCCAACGTACGAGTTCTGGCTTGCAGCGCCAGCCACTTCGCCAAAGCCGTAGGCCAGGCCGACCGACAGGCCGTTCCACTTGCCTTCGTACTTCAGCATGTTGGATTCACGCAGACCGGTCAGGCCGTAGTACATCCACGAGTTGCCGTCGTAGTTACCCACGCCCAGCGGGTCGAAGTTGCCACCGGTCGTGAAGCCGAAGTTGTATTGACGGCCCAGCGTGATGGTGCCCAGGTCCTTGTTGGACAGGCCCACGAACGATTGACGATTGAACAGCGTACCCGAGCTGCTCATGCGGCCCGAATCCGAGTTAAAGCCGCTTTCCAGCACGAACAGTGCCTTGTTGCCGCCGCCCAGGTCTTCCGAGCCCTTCAGGCCCCAGCGGCTGTTCGACACAGCACCGCTTTCCATCTGGGTCACGCTGTTGCCAGCTTGGTTGGCGTTGTTGATGTAGTGAATGCTGGTATCGACAATACCGTACAGCGTCACGCTCGATTGGGCGTAGGCAGAACCTGCGAACAGGGCGCCAACTGCAACCAGAATGGCAGACTTTTTCATGTGGGCTCGTAATAAAAGAGTTGTCTCAAACCGCCCGACCCCGTGTGCATGAGGTTGGGCTCCTCCGTTTCCTTAACTTCCGTGTCGGAAGTGCCGCGCAAATTTAACAAAAGCCCATATGCCCGGCAAAGTAATTCACGGAATCGTTCTACCAAGTGTGGTACGCGCGCATCGCTCTTAATGCGCCGCACCAAATCGGCCTACGACAAGGCTTGCCAGCGCGTCGTGCCCTGCTGTGGTGCACCAAGGCGGACCGCCGTCTTTGAACCGCTCTCTTGATTAGACAAAAAGGTTGGGAGATTGCCGGGCGCGTTACGCCATTGGCGCGCTTTTCAGCGCGGTTCACGCTGACTTGCATCATTTCAGCGCCGACAACAAACCGTTCGTCGCACCACCGTGGATAGGGCATGCCCCCTGACCTAGGCTGTAGACCGTGGCAGGACATCAAATGACCACGCCTAAAACAGCACCGAAAATCAGTTGAAGAAGGAGTTCGCCATGCGACTCAAGCAAATGGGGTTGGCCGCCATGCTGGCGGTCGGGGCCCTCGCGGCTGGCAGCGCTTGGGCACAAGCCAGCCGCGTGGAAGTGTTCGGCCAGAATGCACGGGCCGAACGGTTTGACGTCTACAGCGACGGTGCCCGCACCGGACGCTTCGACACGTATACAGAAGGTGCGCGCAGCGGCCGCTTCGATCCGTATTCGGACGGCATGCGCAGCGACCCGGCCGGCCGCTCCCGCGACGGCGGCGGTACGGTCTACGGGTACCCGGTTCCGAATTGATGCGCTGATCGGCATTCACCGCGTTCATCGCGCATCGATCAATTACGGGCCGGTCTCCAGGCATCCTCCGTTTTCCGCCTCTTGGCCCACTCTGGCCCCGCTGGTGATGCGCCAGCGGGGCTTTTTCATGGGCGCTCAGATGAGCTTGTCGAGCGTGATCGGGAGTTCGCGCACGCGCCGGCCGGTGGCGTGATAGACGGCGTTGGCAATGGCCGCCGGCACGCCGGTGATGCCGATCTCGCCGATGCCCTTGGCGCCCAGCGGGTTGATGTGTGGGTCTGCCTCGTCGAGCACGAGGATGTCGATGTTGGGCACATCGGCGTTCACGGGCACGTGGTACTCCGCCAGGTTGTTATTGACGATGCGGCCGTAACGCGGGTCGAACAGGCTCTCTTCGAACAGCGCCATGCCCATGCCCCAGACGATGCCGCCCATGAGCTGGCTGCGACCGGTCTTGGCGTTGAGCAACCGCCCCACGCCGTAGCTCCCCACGATGCGCGAGACCCGGATCACACCCAGATCCGCATCAACGTGCACCTCGGCAAACACCGCGCCGAACGAATGCATTGAGTACTTCTGCTTTTCTTCGCCCGGCTGCACCTTGGCGGTCACCTCGATGGGGCGGCCGTGGCGCGCGACCACGGCGGCCACGGGCTCACGCGCCCCGCTGCGGGCGCTCAAGAAGCCGTCGGCCACGGTGATCTCGCTTGCGGCGACGCCATGCAGCGGCGAGCTGGCATCGGCAATGGCCGCGGCAATCAGCGCATCGCGGGCCTGCGCGCCGGCGGCCTGCACGGCGGGCGATACGCTAGCCACACTTTGCGAGCCGCCCGACACCGGCGCCTCGGGCATGCGCGTATCGCCCAGGCTGAAATGCACGCGGTCGACGGGCATGCCCATGGCATCCGCCGCCACCTGCGTCATCACCGTGTAGGTGCCGGTGCCAAGATCCTGCGAGCCGGATTCGACCTGCGCCGTGCCGTCCGGCAGGTAACGCGCAGTGGCGCCGGCCGCGCTGCGGTTGGCGGGGTACGTGGCCGTGGCCATGCCCCAGCCGATGCGGGTGTTGCCCTCGCGCATGCTGCCCGGCTGCGGGTTGCGGTGCGCCCATCCGAAGCGCTCGGCACCAGAGCGGTAGCACGCCGCCAGCGATTTGCTTGACCACGGGATGCGTTTTTCCGGGTCCTGCGCGGCGTCGTTGCGCAGGCGCAGCTCCACCGGATCGATGCCGAGCGCGTAGGCCATCTCATCCAGCGCCACTTCCAAAGCGAACGTGCCGGTGGCTTCGCCCGGTGCGCGCATGAACGTCGGCGTGCCAACGTTCAGCCGCGCGAGCCGATGCGTGGTCCGCTGGTTGGGCGTCTCGTAAAGCATGCGGGTGACGATGGCGCAGGGCTCGGTCCAGTCTTCGATCATCGACGTGGTGGTCAGCGAGTCATGCGAGATGGCGGTGAAGCGGCCGTCGCTGGCGGCGCCCAAGGCGATGCGCTGCTCGGTGCGCGGGCGCCCGCCGACCGGGCCGAACATCTGCGGGCGTTCCAGCACCAGCTTGACGGGCCGCCCCGCCTGGCGCGCGGCCATCGCCGCCAGCACCACGTGCGACCACACCGAGCCCTTGCAGCCGAATCCGCCGCCCACGAACGGGCACACCACACGTAGCTTGTCGGGCGACAAGCCAAGCGTTTTGGCGACGGTGCGGCGCACGCCCGAGACGTATTGCGTGCTGTCGTACAGCGTGAGCGAATCGCCCTCCCACACGGCGATGGTGGCGTGCGGCTCCATGGGGTTGTGCGTCTCCATGGGCGTCCCGTAGACGGCCTCGATGCGCTGCGCCGCCTGGGCCATGCCAGCAGCCATGTCGCCACGCGTAGTGTCGGCCGATTGCGTCTGCACCTTGCCGGGCGAGTGCGCATCGGTGCGGGCGGTTTCGAAATCGAGCCGCGCGGGCTGCTGGGCAACCTCCACGCGCACCATGCGCGCTGCGGCCTGGGCGTGTTCCAGCGTGTCGCCCACCACGAGCGCCACGGGCTGGCCGTTGTAGTGCACCTGATCGTCCTGCAGCAAAGAGAGCGCACGTCCTGCCGGGGGTTCGAGCGCGGGCTTGCCGCCGTTGGGCAGGCGCGGGGCGTTCTCGTGCGTCATCACCAGCAGCACGCCGGGCATGGCCTGCGCGACATGGGTATCGAGCCGCGTGATCCGACCCGCAGGCACGGTGCTCTGCACCAGCACCGCATGCACCAGACGCGGCACCTGGAATTCTGCTGAATAGCGCGCCTGACCCGTGACTTTGAGCAGACCGTCTGTCCGGTCCAGCGGTTGGCCGACGTTGCTCATGCCACACCTCCTGTCGGATTGGCAGCCAAGGTCAGCGCGCGTGCCACGGCTCGTTGCGCCAGCGGCACCTTGAAGCCGTTGTCGCGCAGCGGCTGGGCGCCCTGCATGGCCAGCGCACCCGCCTGGGCAAACAACTGCGCATCCGCGGCCTGGCCCGCCAGCATCTGCTCGGCCGCATGCGCCCGCCACGGCTTGTGCGCGACGCCGCCGAGCACAATGCGCGCCTCCCGGATCGTCCGCCCATCGGTCTGCAATGCCAGCGCCGCAGCCACCGACACCAGCGCAAACGCATAACTGGCGCGGTCGCGCACCTTCAGGTAGTGCACCTGCGAGCCGAAAACGGGCGGCGGCAGATCGATGGCGACGATCAACTCACCGGGCCCGAGCGTCGTGTCGATCTCGGGATGCGCTTCCGGCAATCGATGGAAGGCTTCGATAGGAATACGCCGCTCGCCGTGCGCGCCGTGCACAACCACGGTGGCGTCTAGCGCGGCCAGCGCGACGGCCATGTCCGAAGGATGCATCGCCACGCATGCCTCGCTCGCACCCAGGATGGCGTGCATGCGGTTGAAGCCCTCGCGTGCGGCGCAGCCGGAGCCGGGCTGCCGCTTGTTGCACGCCGGGTACGCCGTGTCGTAGAAGTAATGGCAGCGTGTGCGCTGCATCAGGTTGCCGCCGTTGGTAGCCATGTTTCGCAGCTGCCCCGACGCACCCGACACAATCGCTTCGCTCAGGAGCGGATACCGCGAGCGCACCAGCGGATGCGCCGCCGTATCGGCATTGCGCGCCATCGCGCCCAGGCGCAGGCCACCGTCGGGCAACGCGCGAATCTGCGCGAGCGGCAGGCGGCTTACGTCCACCAGCCGCTGGGGCTGCTCGACGCCGCCTTTCATCAGGTCCAGCAGGTTCGTGCCGCCGCCGATATAGCGCGCGCCCGGCTCATGGCCCAGGCGCACGGCAGCTTCGACGGAAGACGCACGGTCATAGGCAATCGATTGCATGGCGGCTCCTCAGGCAGCGTTGCCAGACTTGGCAGCCACCACGCGAATCGCCGCCACGATGTTGGGGTACGCGCCGCAGCGGCAGATGTTGCCGCTCATGCGCTCGCGTATTTCGTCTTCGGTCAGCGCCACAGGGCCGTCATTGCCCAGTGCTGCGGGCGACGTGACCGTGCTGGGCATACCGCGGCGCGCCTCGTCCAGCACCGCCACCGCCGAGCAGATCTGCCCTGGCGTGCAATATCCGCATTGAAAGGCGTCGTGTTCGAGAAACGCGGCCTGCACCGGATGCAGCGCCGTGCGGTCGACCACGCCGTCATGCGCGTGTGCCAATCCTTCGACGGTGGTGATCGCCTCACCCTCGTGCATGATCGCCAGCGTCAAGCAACTGTTGATGCGCCGCCCGTTCACGAGGACGGTGCATGCGCCGCACTGGCCGCGATCGCAGCCTTTCTTGGTGCCGGTCAGACCGAGCACTTCACGCAGCGCATCGAGCAACGTCACACGCGGCTCCAGCGACAACGCATACGGCTTGCCGTTGATATTGAGCGATACCGGCCGCGCAGGCGCCAACGCAGCGGGACGTGCCGGGGCCGATGCAGAAGTGCCCGCGCCGGCCGACTCGTGCGGCAACGCAAACGCCGAGGCTGCGGCTGCGGCGCTCTGCAGGAAGCCGCGCCGGCTCGGGCGTGCGGGTGCCCCATCCGGTTCGTGGGCAGGGTCATTCGATGCTGCTAAGGGGTGATCAGACATGGTGCGTGCTCCACCGGCCGAGGCGGCCGTAGCTGGGGACATGCGTCAGGGGAAAGCAAGCGGAATACCCGGCACCCGGGCGTTGGAAAGCCACTGAACAGCGGCTTCGCGAGGGGGAATTGCTGCGGCGCGTGTAAGGCTTACGCGCCGCGTTGCAGTGGGGTTACTTGGCCGGGCCGACGCGGTCGCGCGACACATCCATGACCATGCGGGTCAACAGATACAGGCGCGGCACGATGGAGTTCAGGTCGACATATTCGGCGTCATTTGAGTGCGCGCCAAAGCTCGCCAGGCCAAAACGCTCGATCACGGGCGCCTTGGTTTTCGAGGCGGCAAACGCGGCATCGGTGCCGCCGCCTTCGGCCTTGTCGTCAATCTCCAGCGTCTTGCCAAGTTCGCCGTAGATCTTCTGGGCGTGCTCGGCCAGCGCGCGCGACGCCGGGGTCGCTTCCAGCGGCGGGCGGCGGCGCTCGAACCGGGCCGAGACCTGCGTATCCGGAATCAGCTTGTTCTTGATGCGCTCGTTGACGGTTTCTTCCAGCTTGTCGGCATCGGCCGCGCGCAGCAGACGCACATCAGCCTGGGCGCTGGCCACGGCCGGGATCACGTTGCGGTTGGTGCCCGCCTGCGCCACCGTCCAGTTCACCTTCAGGCCCGTTTCCGGCTTGGACAGATCGCGCATCTGCAGCACCTGGTGCGATAGCTCATACAGCGCGTTGCGGCCCTGCTCCGGCGCACCACCCGCGTGCGAGGCCTTGCCCTTCACATCCAGCAGGATCGCGCCGATACCGCTGGTGGCCAGCGACAGCTTGTCGGAGGTCACGCGCGTGCCTTCGCACGAGAACACGGCGTCCTGCTCGGCGCCCAGCTTGGCCTGCATGGCCCGCGCGCCCGGCGAGCTGATCTCTTCGTCACCGTTGATCAGCACCGTAAGCGTGCCGTATTGCTTGAAGTTGACGGCCTGCAGAATCGACACCGTGTGCAGGATGACCGCCACGCCGTTCTTGTCGTCGGCAATGCCCAGGCCGTAGGCACGCTCACCGTCGATGCGGAATGGCTGCTGCGCGAGCATGCCCTTCAGGTAGACGGTGTCCATGTGCGCGATCAGCATGATGTTGCGCTTGCCCTCGCCCTTGAAGCGCGCGAGTACCATCTTGCCGATCTTCTCGGGCGTGTCGGCCATGCGATAGGCATGGTCGCTGGGGTCGATCAGCTTGACGTCGCCGCCCATGCCACGCAGGCGCTCGGCAATCACGCCGGCAATCTTGTCCAGGCCTTCGATGTCCTTGCTGCCCGATTCAATCGAGACCAGAGTCTTCATGGTGTCGATCAGCGCAGGTTTTTCCTGCTGGGCACGCTTGTAGATTTCAGCCGGCGGCACGGCGGCGGCCTGGCCGGCAGCCAGCGCACCCACCATTGCGACGACGGCGAGCACTGCAGGGCGCATGCCCTTGGGCAACAACGGGGCTCTCATGAATGTTTCCTCACCTGTTCTTAGTTATGGTCTGCAACAAAACGGCGATTTTCGCACGCCCATCTGACGATTGCCCGAGGGCCATCCCCCCTTTGGCTAGACGCATGACACCGCGCAAAGGAATACTGATAGAGATGCGCAAAACGAAAGCGCTGGGCTGACACTCTCGCTACAATTGCTGCCATGCAATACATCCATGTCGTCAACGGCGATGTTGCCGGCGCCACGCTCAAGCAGGCGCTCGCACAGGCTGGCCGCCCCGATTCCGTAGTCGTACTGCGCGACGATCTCGCCGTCGGGCCGCTGGTCGACGTCGACAGCGTCGCCATGGCGCGCTCCGGCTTCTGGCAGCGCGTGGCGCCCAATAGCAATATCGATTTCGCCTCGGAGATGCGCGACGCACTTGCGTCGCTCGCCGACCTGCGCGATGCCACCACGGAAGTCGCCATCTGGCACGGCCAAAGTGCCTCGGACCAGCTCATGCTGCGCCGGGTGGCGTTCCATCTGCACCAATCCCCCCAGCGCATCAATGAAGTCGGCATGGATGTGCGCGAACTTGAGGCCCCCAACGGTCAAGGCCCGCTGACGACCGTCGGCATGTATTCGGGCGCCCGGCTGGCGCGGCGGTTTTCGACCATCGCGCCGGTGTCGGTGCTGCGCATCGGCCGCCTGGCCTACGAATGGCAGCAGACCGTGCGCGAGAACGCCGATACGCGGCTGTGGAAGGGCAACACCCTGGTGCCGGTGTCGTACGGCACCGTCGATGAAGTGATCCTGGAACACGTTCCCACCGACTGGGCCAGCGCACGCGACGTGGTGGGCAGCATCATGGGCGCCATCGACGGACTGCTCGCCAGCGACTGGTTCGTCTTCTGGCGCTGCCGCGAACTGGTCGGCAACGGTCAGTTGCTGCTGCGCGGCGAGGCCGATTCGCTCAGCACCTGCGAGCTGCGTCGCAATGTGAGCGTGGCCGTGTAAGCGCCGCCCGAAACCTGGATCCCCCGAGGAGCGCCGAAAGCGCTCCTTTTTATTTGTTCGCGCTGCTTACGCCTAAAACGCGGTCGTAACCCGCGCGGGTCAGCCGTCTCGGCGGAGGCCTGCGCGCGCGGGGCAATCGATCGGCGCCTCGGGGTCGCCGCCGTCGACTTCGTTGGCGAGATCGCTATCGGGCTGTGTGCCTTCCACGTCGCTATGGACGTCGCCCTCGCCCCAGGGCATGCCGGATTCGCGCAGGCGCTTGCGCTGGGTGCGGTCACGCTGGAACATTTCGGCCAGCTCGTCGCGCCCTTGCTGCGCCAGTGACACGAGCTTCTTCTGATCGCGGTAAACGGGGTAGACCTGCTCCATTGAATTGAGCGTGTGCCGGCGGAACGTCTGGGCGATGCGGTGCGCCTCGTACGGTTCCTTGCCCAGCCCTTCCAGCACGCGGCGACTGAGCATGAGCGAGCCTTCGAACATTTCACGCTCGATCACTTCCACACCGCGGTCGCGCAACTGGTAGACGTGCGACACGTTGCGCGCCCGCACATACAGCTTCAGGTGGGGAAAGCGCTCGCGCACGCGGTCGACCACCTCCAGATTGGTCTCCATGTCGTCGATCGCGACGACCATCATGCTGGCCTTGTCGGCGCCGGCGGTTTCCAGCAGATCCATGCGCGTGGCGTCGCCGTAAAAGACCTTGAAGCCGAAGCGACGCAGCATGTCGATCTGGTCCGGGTCATGATCGAGCACGGTGGCGCTGTAGCCCTGGCTGTAGAGCATACGGCCGACAATCTGCCCGAAACGGCCGAAGCCCGCGATGATGACCTGGTTGTCCTGAGGCTCGATGGCGTCGGGCGCGCGCTTCTTTCCGTCCATCAGGCGCGGTACCAGCACCTTGTCGTGCAGGAGCAGCAGCAATGGCGTCGCGGCCATCGACAGCGCCACCACGAGGTTGAGCGCAGCGGCCGTCTCCGCCCCGAGCACGTTGCCAGCTACACCGGGGCCGAATACAACAAACGCGAATTCACCGCCTTGCGAGAGCAGGAATGCAAACAGCCATGCCTGCCCACGCGCAATGCCAAAGCGGGTGGCCAGCAGGCGCAGCGCGCCAATCTTCACCGCCAGGAACACCGCAACCAGCCCGATCACGGCCAACGGCTGGCGCATCAGCACGCCAAAGTCGATCGACATGCCGACCGCCAGGAAAAATAGGCCGAGCAGCAGTCCCTTGAACGGCTCGATGTCGGTTTCGAGCGCGTGACGGTATTCGGAATCGGCCAGTAGCACCCCGGCAATGAAAGCGCCCAGCGCCATCGACAAGCCCACGCTGTGCATCAGCAGCGCAATGCCCACCACCAGGAGCAACGAAAACGAGGTGAACATCTCGCGCATGTTGGTGCGGGCAATTGCGCGCAGCACGGGCCGCAGCAACGTGCGCCCGCCAAAGATCACGGCCGCCACCACGCCCACCGCCTTGGCCGCCGCCACCCAGCTATGGCCGCCGGAGGCATCGCCGGCGTCCGTCGCCAGCAGCGGCAGCAGCGCGATCATCGGGATGGCCGCGATGTCCTGGAACAGCAGAATGCCGAAGCTGGCCGTGCCGGCCGGCGTGCGCATGAGGTTGCGCTCGGAAAGCGTGGCCAGCGCAATCGCCGTGGACGACAGCGCCAGCCCCAGCCCCGCCACCACGGCCGCGCGCCACGGATGGCCCACTGCCATGACCGCCAGCCCCACGGCCAGCGCGCACACCACAATCTGCAACCCGCCGTAACCGAAGATGCTGCGCCGCAGCGACCACAGCCGCGCCGGCTCAAGTTCCAGGCCAATCACGAACATCATCAGCACGACACCGAATTCTGAGAAATCCAGAATCGACTGCACGTTGGTGATGAGCCGCAAGCCCCACGGCCCGACGATCACCCCAGCCAGCAGATAGCCGAGCACCGAGCCCAGCCCCAGCCGGCGCGCCAGCGGCACCGCCGCCACGGCCGCAGCCAGGTAGATGACGAAATTGACGAGCAGATCGTGCGATTGCATGGGCAAGGAAGAGATCGGAAACGTCAGACGACGGAATCGCCGTCGGCCGGGAGCCAAGGCTGCAGCGCGGCGCGCACCTCGGCGATATGGGCGTCGATGACATCGGCAGACACATCGTCGGCATCGTGCAGCACATGCGGTGGCTGCCATTGCATGCCGCAGAGCGCCGCGGTCTGCTGCAGCGGCAGCAGGAACATGTCGAACGTGTGGCCGTGAACGCCATCCGGGTTGTAGGAATGCGCGCGGCCGCCGGTGGTGGCCAGCACCATCAGATGCTTGCCGCGCAAGGCAGTGCCGCCGGGCCCGTAGGCCCAGCCCATCTCCAGAACCACGTCGATCCACTCCTTGAGCAGCGACGGCGTGGCGTACCACTGCACCGGAAACTGGAAAACGATCAGCTCCGCAGCCTCCACCGCTTCTTGCTCGACACGCACGTCGATGTCGAAATCGGGGTAATGCCAGTAAAGGTCGTGCATGGCCACGCCAGGCAAGCTGGCCAGCGCACGTGCGAGCGGCTTGTTGGCGCGCGAACGGCGCGGCGCGGGATGCGCGTAGATCACAAGAATGCGCGAGGGCGTCATGGAAAATCAGGAGGCGGGGGCGTCTTGATGGCGCATCTTCGCACGGCTATTGTTGAGCGGCGTTACGAACCGGGCGGGAGATCTGGCATTGATCCTTCGTGGGCAGCGCTTTTAAATGCGCTTCTTTCCTCGCTTTTGCGCGACGCAGCATTTTCGTTGTTGCCGCACCACACCGCTGGAAGCCGTGCTCGGATGCGCTAAATCAATGATTTATCGGGAAATCCTGTGGAAAGTCTGACGCCAGACTTACGGGGAAACCCTGATTGCACTACAATCGCATGGTGCATTGCACAACACTCAGTTGCATCCGATTGAGTGCCCCGGAGGTGCCATCCGCGCCTCCGACTCATCACCTCGCTGCCTTGCACTGAAAGGCGCGATCAGAACAGGAACTGTGTCGTGAACCCGCTCGAACTGAGCAAGGCCATCGGCGTCGTCACCCAGGACGACATCGACAAAACGGAAGCAGCGCAAGGCGCGCCGCGTTCCACCGTGCTGGTGCGCGAGCTTGCTGCGCACCACCGGTCGCGCCTGCTCAAACACCTGCTCGCCCTGGGCGAGGAAGACCGCCTGCTGCGATTCGGCCAGGTGGTACGGGATCACGTCATCGAGGCATACGTCGACAGCATCGATTTCGACCACGACAAGGTCTTTGGCGTCTACAACGAGCGCCTGGAGCTGACCGGCGTGGGCCACCTCGCCTACCTGCGCGATAACCCGCAAGGGCGCGTGGCGGAGTTCGGCGTGTCGGTGTCGGAATCGGCGCGCGGCAAGGGCGTGGGCAGTGCGCTGTTCCAGCGTGCCGCCATGCATGGCCAGAACACCAAGGTGCGCACGCTGTACATGCACTGCCTATCGCGCAACGCGGCCATGATGCACATCGCCAAGAAGGCCGGCATGCGCGTGCAGTACGCCTATGGCGAGGCTGATGCCTACCTCGAACTGCCGCCTGCGGACACGATGAGCTTGCTGACGGAGGCCATCGACGAACAAGTGGCCGATCTCGACTACATGCTCAAGCGCAACCTGCGCGACGTGCGCCGTTTTGGCCAACGCTTCTGGCGCTCCCTGGTGCCGCAAAAGCGCACCGTGTGATGGCTTCGCTCCGCAACAAACGCCCGGCTTCCACCGGGCGTTTTTGTTTTGCGTGACGCGCTTTGATTGTTCGCAATTTAATGCAAGCCATTTCAATAAAATAAACTCAGTAAAAAGCGTCACCATTATCTAAGCGTATATTTTGTGATGCCAATTCGACGCGGCATTACGCATATTGAGTAATTTGAATTAAATCCCTCAAGCTCCCGCCATTCGGCTCGATAGAGCAGTCGTTATCGATTATGACGGGGACAATCATGCGCTTCTCGAAAATGAAGGTGGCCACCCAACTCGCGTGGGGGTTCGGCTTGACGATGGGGCTGCTTGTTCTGCTCATGGCATTCAGCCTGCAGCGCATGTCGGATTTTCGACAGCTGCTGGAAGACTCCACGGAGGTCAACGCCGTGGAAGCCAAGCTCGCCGCAAAAATGTATTCGAGCGTTACCGAGCGGGCATTGGCTTATCGGAATATTGTGTTGCTGGAGCAGCATGACGAAATCCAGACCGAACTGACCCGCGTTGAAAAACAGGAAGGCACCTACGCCGAAGCCGACCGCAAGCTCGGCCGCATGTTCGACACGTTGCCGGACACCACCACCGAAGAAAAAACGCTGCTCGCGCAAATCCGGCAGCAGGCAGAACTGGCCGCACCGTTCGCAACTCGCGTCAAGGGGCTGATTGCCTCCGGCCACAAGGAAGACGCGTACAAGGTGCTGCGCTTCGAATTCCGCCCCGTGCAGCGCGCTTGGTGGGATCTGCTCAGCAAGCTGCAGGCGTTTGAAGAAAAGCTCAACGACGAAAACACCGCCAAGGCCAAGGCGAGCTATGTCGACAGTCGTAACTGGCTGGTCGCCCTGAGCGTGGTGGCGCTCCTGGTGAGCCTCGCGGCCAGCGCGCTCATCACGCGCGGGTTGCTGCGCAAGCTCGGCGGCGAGCCGGGCACCGTGGCCGATATTGCCAGCCAGATCGCCGGCGGCAACCTGGCCGTGGTCATCGACACGCGTCCGGATAATCCGGCAAGCCTCATGCACGCCATGAAGCGCATGCGCGACAGCCTCGCGACGATTGCCGAACAGGTGCACACCAGCACCGACACGCTGGCCACGGCATCGGAGCAGATCGCCACCGGCAACTTCGATCTGTCCACCCGCACGCAGGAACAGGCCTCCGCGCTGGAGGAATGCGCTGCGTCGATGGAAGAACTCAACGCCACCGTCAAACAGAATGCCGAGCATGCGCGGCACGCCAACCAGCTCGCCGCCACAGCCGCCGAGGTCGCCACGCAAGGTGGCACGGTGGTGGCACGCGTGGTGGACACCATGGGCGCGATCAGCGAATCGGCACGCAAGGTGAGCGAGATCATCGGCGTGATCGACAGCATTGCGTTCCAGACCAACATCCTTGCGCTCAATGCTGCGGTGGAAGCAGCGCGCGCCGGCGAGCAGGGGCGCGGCTTTGCAGTCGTCGCCAGTGAGGTGCGCGGGCTGGCGCAGCGCTCTGCCGCGGCAGCCAAGGAAATCAAGGTGCTGATCAACGACTCCGCCAACCATGTGGACGCCGGCAGCGCGCTGGTGGAGCAAGCCGGCACAACCATGCAGGACGTCGTGGGCAGCATCCACCGCGTAACCGCCATCGTGACCGAAATCATGGGCGCGACCGACGAACAGGCCGGCGGCATCGACCAGATTCACCGCGCCATCACGCAGATGGACGAAGTCACCCAGCAGAACGCCGCGCTGGTTGAAGAAGCAGCGGCGGCGGCGGAATCGATGCGCGAGCAATCGAACCGACTGGTGGGTGTGGTGAGCGTGTTCAAGCTGGCAAACCACGCGATTGCATCCGCTCCCGCGCCGCGTATCGGCTACCACCAGCCAGCCCTGTTGCCGGCCTGAGCCGGAGGACGCCGCGATGAAATCTGCCCTCTCCTCCTGCGCAGGCCCCGCACGGAATGTCTACTGGCATACCGGCGCGGTGGCTGACGAAGCCCGCGCACACCAGTTCGGCCATGCGCCGCTCACGTTGTGGCTCACGGGCCTGAGCGGCGCGGGCAAATCCACCCTCGCCTATGCGCTGGAAAAGCGCTTGTACGAAACGTGCCAGCGCTGCGCCGTGCTCGACGGCGACAACCTGCGCCATCACCTGAACCACGATCTCGGCTTTACCGAAGCCGACCGCACGGAAAACCTGCGCCGCGCCGCCGAGGTGGCGCGGCTCATGAACGACGTCGGTCTGATCGTGGTGACGGCGTTCATCTCGCCGCTGCGCTCCGATCGCGAGATGGCGCGCGAAATCATCGGCGCAGACCGGTTTGTGGAAGTGCACGTCTGCACGGCGCTCGATGTGTGCGAGGCACGCGACCCGAAAGGGCTGTACACGCGGGCGCGCGGCGGACAGATCCCGCAGTTCACCGGCGTGTCGTCGCCGTATGAGGCGCCGGTGGCGCCCTCGCTGCAGCTCGATACCGGCGCAATGGCACTGCCAGTGGCCACCGCCGCGCTGCACGCGCACATGTCCGCCTGGCTGGACACCCGTCAACCGGAGACCGTTCGATGACCGCCCTTCCCCGTCCCGTCCTGATGATTCCGCTGCGTCGCTGCGGCAGCCACGCGCTGCGCCTGCGCCTGAACTTCAATCCGGCGTTCTACGCGCCGTATCCGCTGCACATCGTCGACTTCATGCCGCTGGTGCCGCTGTACGGCAATCTGCAGGACGATCGCGCGTACTTCCGCCTCGTGACCGACGTGATCGGCCTGCAGGCTGCGAGCATGGTGAAATGGCCCGGCATGGTGTTCGATCCGGTGGAGGTATTCGAAACCCTGCGCGACCAACCGCGCAGCGTGCATCGCGTGGTGTGGGAACTGCTGCTGCGGGCGGGCGCACAGCATGGCGCCCGGGTGGTCATGGACAAGTCGCTCGACAGCGTGCACTACGCCGCAGAGCTGATGACGCTATTCCCCGACATGCGTTTCCTGAACGTGGTGCGAGACCCGCGCGCGCAGGTCGCGTCAATGAACCGCGCGATCATCCACGACTTCGACACGCTGCTGAACACGCAGACCTGGGTGGCCGCGCACCGCGCCGCCAATGCACTCATCGCCCGGTATCCGGAACGCACGTGCACCATCCGCTATGAAGATTTCCTGGTCGATCAGGCAAGCACGTTGCGCCGCGTATGCAGTTTCCTGGAGATCGATTTCCTGCCGCAGATGCTGGATGTTTCACGCTCGGCCGAAGCGCGGCAGATTTCGCAATTGTCCGCGTTGTGGACGTCCAATTGTTTCGCGCCCATCACGGCCAATATCGACAAATTCCACCAGCAGTTGTCGATGGACGAAATCACGATCATCGAAACCCTGGCACGCGACGACATGGCGCGCTATGGCTATGCCCCGTTGACCGCCGCCAACGCGCATATCGAAACGCGCGAACTGGAGGCTGCGCGCATGCGCTCCGAAGCCGACCGCCAGACGGCGTGGCGCGCGCTGGAAGCCGACAACTACCGCGATTTCGTCTTGCGCCGCCACCGTGCCGATTTTCTGAGCGGCGTGCGCGAGCGGCTCATGCTCCAAGCGATGACGGCGGCGGCAGTCAAACCCACGGCGCCGCATCGGCTCGAGGCGCTCGCTGACCCGGCTGCGTTTGAAGTCGCGGACTAGCCCGTCTAGGGCAATTGCGTGCTTGTCAGCCGCGCGGGTGCTTTCCCTACGATTGGGGTGAGGCACCTCTCGCTCTCCAGTGGCGGCCATCTGCGTCGCCCGCGAGCCGATGCCGAGGCAAGAAGGAGACGACGATGAAGACACCATCTGCGCAATTGATGCTGCTGACAGCGGCCATGCTGCTCTGCCTGGGCGCCACGCCCGCTGCGGCACAGGACGCGGCCATGGGCGACATGACGATGATCAACCCATCCGCCCTGAAGTGGGTCGACGCGCCGCCGGGCCTACCCAGGGGCGCCAAGCTGGCCGTGCTCTACGGCGACCCCGGCAAGGATGGCCCCTACGTCATCCGCCTGAAAGCGCCGGGCGGCTACAAGGTGCCGCCGCACTGGCACACCCAAACCGAGAACCTCACGGTGATCTCGGGCACGCTCTACCTGGGCAGCGGCGACACCATGGACATGAGCGCCGCACACCCACTCAAGACCGGCGGTTTCCACAACCTGCCCGGAGGCATGCATCACTACGCCTTCACCAGGACGACGACGGTGGTGCAGATTCATGGCACGGGGCCGCTGGACGTCAAATACGTCAACCCGCAGGACGATCCGTCGCCCAAGCAGTGAAGGCTGACGCGCCACCGTGGGCAATCGCCAGCCACCGGCAAGGTACATAAACAGCCGTTAACACGCGGCTGGCGTGCGCTGGCTACCATGCCCCTCCACAGGTCACGCAACCACGGAGGGGCACATGGTCACCAAGGCCCAGGTCAAACCGAAAACCGATTTCGAGCGCTGGCAGGATTACATCAACACCTCCACCCAGCACCCCGACCGCTGGAACGGCTACGACTGCGATATCCAGTCTGCCGTGGGGGAATACAACCGCCACCTGATGGGCAACGCCGGCTATCTGCCCCTGGACTGGCAGATCGTCAAGGCGATGGTGTGGGTCGAGACCGGAGCCGATTCGGAAGCGTGGTCCACCCGGCCAATGCAGATCGGCAACTTGGGGGACCCTGGGTTGAATACCCTGCTGCGCGGCGAAGAGGGCAGCGACCTGATCGTCCCTCCGACCATCCGCACCCGGTTGAACGCGGGCCTGGCCCGAACGGTGCCAGCTTGGAACATTCGCGCCGGCATCGGCTACCTGCTCACGCGCATGGCGAAGTTCGACGTCCGGAGCGTGCGCGATACCGACGACAAGGTCTATGAGGTCGCCGTCAAGGCGGGCGACAGCCTCGACAAGATCGCCCGCGCGCAAGGTTCAACCCTGACGGAGATGCGCGCGCTCAACCCGAATGCCGCAACACTCAAGCCCGGACAAGTGGTCAAATACCGCAAAGCCGCCATGCGCAAGGTGATTACCGGCTGGCGGCCGGTGACGACGCAAAACATTGCCGTGCTTTACAACCACGGCGACGCCGCGTACATCCGGAAACTCGATTACGTGCTCACGCTCATCCCGAAGATCGGAACCGCCGCATGCAAGTAGGTCGCCTCCTCATCGCCGTGTCGCTGCTGGCAGCGCAATCGGCCATGGCTGCAGATACCCTGACCGGAACCTTCCGTGGCGATGGCCGTGCGTGCTACGGCGCCTTGTTCCTCCGCCCGAAGACCATCGAGTGGAACGCCAGCTTCTTCAAGTGCGGCCCAACCCGCTACAAGGTGATCGAGCAGGACTTGTCGGGCGAGCATCCGCACGCGGCGTTCAAGATTGAAGACCACCGCAAGCGCTGCGGCCTGGCCGTCATCGAGGTCTCGCGCTACAGCGAGTTCTCGTGGAGCGTAAAGGGCTACCCAACGATGGAGGCGTATCAGAAGCGCGAAGAACCCGGCTGGAAGGATTCCGCCGACCCCGCGCGGCAGGTCGCCCTGTGCGGCATGCGCAAGGAATAGCGCAACCAACGCGCCGCCGCCATGCAGCCGCTCCAACGCTTCGCCCTGGAGAAACACAGCGGCCCGTATGAGCGGTGGCCCATGCGCACGCGCGTGATCATCGACGGCGTGCCGCACCCCACGCTCACCATCCCCGGCTACGAACTGCTACGGCAGTACCAGACCGATCTCGGCTTCGTCCTCATCACCAGCTACGACTGCCCGTTTGAAGAGGCGGTCTCCGTCACGCTCGTTGCTCCGGACCTCTCACGCGCCATCAGCACCGGCACCATAGGCGCGGCGTACTACACGTTCTGGCTGGATGACGTCGAATGGCTCGACGCGAACCACTTTCGCCTCACTTGCGAAGACGCCGTGGGGGATTGGCTGGTCACGCTGCGCGCCCGGCATATCCCGGTGTTATCTCCAGCCGTCTTCATCAAGCGCCGCGCGGCACCGCCGGTCGAACCTGCGGTGTAGAGTGAAACGCCACCCTTCCACCGACACCCGCACCGCCATGACCGACGACGAACGCGCCATCCGCAACGTAGTGGACACCTGGCTCGCCGCCAGCAGAAGCGGCGATCTGGCCACCGTGCTCAGCCTCATGACCGACGACGTGCTGTTTCTCACGCCCGGCCAAGCGCCCTTCGGCAAGGAAGCCTTCGCCAAGATGTCTGAAGGCATGAAGGACGTGCACGTCGACGGCACGAGCGATATTCAAGAGGTGCAGGTGTTTGGCGACATCGCCTATCTGCGAAATGCGCTGCACATCGTCATCACGATGCCGGATGGAAAGGTGGCGCGGCGCTCAGGGCAGACGTTGACGATTCTGCGCAAAGAGGCGGATGGGAAGTGGCGGCTTTTGCGGGATGCGAATTTGGTGATGGCGGATTCAAACACCTGACCGGAAACGTCCGATGAACCTTTCCCTGCAATTGCTTTGGCGTGACCCAGATGACGGCATGCTCGAACTGCGGCTGTCCATCGAAGGCGAGCACCAGTCGGTTGTCGCCGATTTCTACGACTACGCAGATGAACTCAAGAAATGGGGCGCGGGACTGATGACGTTCCCTACGGGCGTCAACGAAGAGATCGCTTTCGAGAAGGGCGCAAAGGACGGAAACGCCTATCTCTGGCTCGCTGTGCGAGCGTTCGTGGCAGACGGCGTCGGCAATACCGCCCTTGAAATCGAATATCAAAAACCAGGCAACCGCTTGCACCTCGAAGTCGTGCGCTTTGCGATCCCGGTGGAGGCCGCGACGATCAATCGCTTGGGCACCGCACTGAAAAATTGGGAGCCCACGGAACATGAGCCTTTGGTATTCAGAGGTAGTGCGTCCGAAGTCGGCACCGCTTGGCTGCGCCATATCAGCCCCCCATCGCGGGAACGCGTCAATCGCATCGACAATGCCTTTCACGAATGCCGGAGCGTTGGTGCTCGCACTGATGTCGGCCTCTGAGGGCCAAGGCCCGCGCATCCACCGCGCATCTCGGCCCAATGCGTGCAGCGTTCGTGCCTTGGCTCGGCAGATTTGGCTCTTTGCTTCTCGCGGTTACCCAATAGACCGCCGAGCGCCGCAGTTTTGGCCTCATGTGTCGCACTCAAACACCTGAATTCGCTTGCATGAGAGCGACACCTCGCCGTCAAACAGCGGCGCGCGGGGCTCAAAGGTCCGCACTCCGCCCAAAAACATCCGACCCATCGGCCCTCCGAAACCCACGCCTCGCTATCGAAGATACGAAGTCATCGGGTTAAGGCTGACGTTCCGCCGTCAGAGGGTCGAAGACGTCTGCCGGAGGTCGAAAATTTCGACCTCCGACTGCGGAATGCGAGTGTTTGAGGCTCGCGTGTCGCCCGCAGCGATTCAGGTTCGAACAAGGAAGGCCCGCGATCGGACCGCCGAGGTGCGTGATCGGCGGTTTAAGCCTTGATGACGCAACTAGCCAAACCCTCAAACCACCACCGGCAACGCCGTCGTATCTTTAATCCGCTCCAGCGCAAAACTGCTCTTCACATCAATCACCGCCGGGTGTGCAAGCAACTGGTCGCGGATGAAGCGCGCGAAGTGCTCCATGTCTTCCACGAACACCTTGAGCAGGTAGTCCATCTCGCCGGTCATGGCGTAGCACGTGACCACCTCCGGCCACGTCGCCACGGCGGCGCGAAAGATGTCAGACGGGCCTTTCCCTTTGGGCGCACCGCCCTGCTTCTCCAGCCGCACGTTGATGTAGGCCGACAGCCCCAGCCCGATCTTGGTCGGGTCGAGCAGCGCAGCGTACTGGCGGATGACGCCGGACTCCTCCAGGCGGCGGATGCGTCGCAAACACGGGCTGGGTGACAAATTCACCCTCTCGGCGACTTCCAGATTGGTGAGGCGGCCGTTGTTCTGCAGGACTTCCAGGATCTTGCGGTCGATCTTGTCGAGTTCTACTTTATTCATTTTTGTTGCTCCGCACCAATTAATTCGGCAATTTTCTTGCGCAAATTTAGCAAGGTGGGCACAACTTCGCAATTTTTGCTTGGACCGACACTTCTACACTGCGAGGATCGTCAAAGACCTGAGCGCTCCAAGCGCGCCCCCACAGGAGACTCACCATGCAATTCACGCCTTGGGAAAACCCGATGGGCACCGCCGGTTTCGAATTCATTGAATACGCCGCGCCGGACCCCGTTGCCATGGGCAAGCTGTTCGAGAACATGGGCTTTACCGCCATCGCGAAGCACCGCCACAAAAACGTGACGCTGTACCGCCAGGGTGAGATCAACTTCATCATCAACGCCGAGCCGGATTCGTTCGCGCAGCGCTTTGCGCGTCTGCATGGCCCGTCGATCTGCGCGATCGCGTTTCGCGTGCAAGATGCAGCGTTCGCCTACAAGCGCGCGCTGGAACTGGGCGCCTGGGGCTTCGACACCCACAGCGGCCCGATGGAGCTGAACATTCCGGCCATCAAGGGCATCGGCGATTCGCTGATCTACCTGGTGGACCGCTGGACCGGCAAGAACGATGCGAAGGCCGGCGACATCGGCAACATCAGCATCTACGACGTCGATTTCGTGCCCATCGCGGGCGCCAACCCGAACCCCACCGGGCACGGCCTGACCTACATCGACCACCTGACGCACAACGTCTACCGTGGCCGGATGAAGGAATGGGCCGAGTTTTACGAACGCTTCTTCAATTTCCGTGAAGTGCGCTATTTCGACATCGAAGGCCAGGTCACGGGGGTGAAGAGCAAGGCGATGACGAGCCCGTGCGGCAACATCCGCATCCCCATCAACGAGGAAGGAACGGAGAAGGCCGGTCAGATCCAGGAGTATCTGGACATGTACCACGGCGAGGGCATCCAGCACATCGCGCTGGGCTCGACCAACCTGGCCAACACGGTGGACGCACTGCGCAGCAATGGCATCACGCTGCTCGACACCATCGACACGTATTACGAACTGGTCGACAAGCGCATCCCCGGCCATGGCGAGGATGTGGCGGAACTGAAGAAGCGCAAGATCCTGATCGACGGCGCCCCGGGCGATCTGCTGCTGCAGATCTTCTCCGAGAACCAGCTTGGCCCGATCTTCTTCGAGTTCATCCAGCGCAAGGGCAACCAAGGTTTTGGCGAGGGCAACTTCAAGGCGCTGTTCGAGTCGATCGAGCTCGACCAGATGCGCCGCGGCGTGCTCAAGGCCGACGACCAGCCAGCCTGAGGACCCTCAAACTTCAGGCGTGCTGTACCCGCACCCCGATGGTTCGCCATCGGGGTGTTTTTTATGGGCATAAGCTGCAGCGGCGCATGCGGCGCTGACATGGCCCGGTAGCCAAATCGACCCACACCTGCCTTGCGGCTCATTGAGGATGCGGATTGGCGTGGGCAATAAAAACGGCGCCCGAAGGCGCCGCTTGCGTGCGGAGACTTAGGCGAAGCGTCACTCGCCCTTGGTGGCCGACGGGCCGCCCGGCATGGCCGCCGCTGCAGGCGTGTTCTTCTGCGCCTTGCGAGCATCGTGACGGGCCTTCATGTAGGCGCGGATTTCGTCTTCGGTGATCTTGCCGTCGTGGTTGGCGTCGATCTGGTCAAAGCTCTTGGCAAGGCGCGGCATGCCGGCCTGCACTTCGTCCTTGCTCAGGGAGCCGTCGTTGTCCTTGTCGGCGGCCTTGAACTTGGCGTCGAAGCGTTGCGCCATCTTTTCGTGCATCTCGCCCTTGTGGGCCTTGTGCCAGGCGGCCAGCTCGTCCTTGCTGAGTTGGCCGTCGTGGTTGGTATCGATCTGGTCGAAGTTCTTCTCAAGCCAGGTGTGGCCCTTGGCCTCGTCGCGCGAGATCTGGCCGTCGCCGTTGGTGTCGAGCGCCTTCAGGCCGCCGCCGTGCCGGCCCGGCTTGCCGGCAGGGGCATTGGCTTGCGGCGCAGCCTGCGCCGCGGCCGGTGCTTGTGCGCTGGCGGCTGGGGCGCTGGCATCCTGGGCGCGGGCGTTCATGCCCGACATGGCCAGGAACAGGGCCGAGGTGGCGAGGAAGGCTTGGACAGCACGTTTGTTGGTCATGGTCAGCTCCTTTTCACATGGACTGTGTAGCGGATTAGAACCCGACAATGCCGACGCGTTGCCGGCTTTTACACGCTGTTACCCCGATGACATGCGCTGTAATATGCGCCCGCCACCGCTTGGCCGGCCGCTAGGCGCCTACTGGTCGGCGCCCGGCTGAGGAGTATCGCCTTTGCGTGCGGCGGCCGCCGCGCGGTGGCGCGGGCCGACGATACCGCCGCCTTGGCCGGCAGGCTCGTCACCCGTGTTGATCTGCGCGGGCGCAATGGGCAGCATGGCGCCCGGCATAGCGGTGTTGGCCGGATTGTTGGCAACCGACGGCGCGGGTGGTGTGCCGGGCGTGGATAGCGGGGCTGCGGCGCCCGCGGGCGGCAGCGGCATTGCCGGCGCGTTGCGATTGGCCGACGACACGCCCGCCACGGCGCTGGCCGGCAGCGGAATCTCCTGGCGCGCGCCATTGCGCTCGATCACCACCGAGCGCGCCTTGATTTCAACCAGCTTGAGGTTGGACGACAGCGACTTGCCGGCCCGCACGGCCTGCGGTGCGCCACCGTCCACCGACACGATGGCCGCGCCTGAACCATCCGCCAGATCGGCCACCACGCCCATTACCTGCACATCGCGCGGGCCATTCTGCGGGCCGCCGCCAAAGAGCGTGACGGCCGCGCCAGTCTCCAGCGCATCGGTCTGGGCCACACGCGCCTCACGCGGCGCGCCCAGCGAGCGCAGGGACGACAGCGTCAGCACCCAATGCGTCAGGAGCGCACACAGGGCAGCAAACAGTACAAGACTGAGCAGGCGGGACGACTGTCGAGCGTTCATGAAATGGGGCAAGGCACCGTAGGAATACGCCGATTCTATCCGCCCTTCATGCCGGTTCGGTGAACAGCTTGGAGGTGCGGCTCTAGAGCCATCGCAGCATGACCCTGCCGTGCAATATATGGTCATATGTCACGGATATACTGTGTCTCTTCCCCTTATTGCCAACTCTGTCGCCATGATGCAAGGCCAACTTCGCTCTTCCTTCCGCCAGCGCGCCCTCGCCCGCCAAGCAGCGCGTGGCTTCACCCTGATCGAAATCATGGTGGTGGTGGTGATTCTGGGCATCCTCGCCGCGCTGGTGGTGCCGAAGATCATGAGCCGTCCTGACGAGGCGCGCATCATCGCCGCCAAACAGGACATCGCGTCCATTTCGCAGGCGCTCAAGCTCTATCGTCTGGACAACGGCCGCTATCCGACCACCGAGCAGGGCATTGGGGCGCTGGTCGCCAAGCCGACCACCGAGCCGATCCCCAACAACTGGAAAGGCGGCGGCTATCTGGAACGCCTGCCCAAAGACCCGTGGGGCCACCCGTATCAATATCTGAACCCGGGCGTGCGCGGTGAAGTGGACATCTTCAGCTTCGGCGCAGACGGCCAAGCCGGCGGCACGGGCAACGACGCCGACATCGGCAACTGGGACAACTAAGCCAGCGCAGCGCCCTCAGCCGCCCGCTCACCATGCTCGGTCATCCACGCCGCCGGCATCCTCGCGGCTTTACGCTGCTGGAGTTGCTGGTGGTGGTGGTCATCATCGGCATCGTGCTGGCCGTCGTGGCCGTCAACGCCACGCCCAACCCGCGCTCGCAACTGGCCGATGACGCGCAGAAGCTGGCTCGCCTGATCGAACTGGCACAGGAAGAGGCGCAGCTCACCTCGCGCCCCGTGGCGTGGGAAGGCGATGCGCAAGGCTGGCGCTTCTACGAATCGACTCCGAATGGCTGGCGCTTGCTCAACCGGGACGTGCTCGCACCGGGCCACTGGCGCCAAGGCATGGACAACGTACAGATCGTCGCCGGTGCCGCTGCGGTGCCAGGCGCGCCGCAGCGCCTCGTGTTCGGCCGTGAGGCGATCAGCCTGCCGTGGCGCGTGGCACTGACCTCGCAGGGCTCGCGCGTCGACGTGGTATCCGACGGCGGCCCGCGCGTGCTGACGGAGACGCAAACGCAATGACGCGCAGCCACCGTCCCACGCACACGCGTGGTTTCACCCTGCTCGAAGTGCTAGTGGCGCTGACCATCGTGGCCGTGGCACTGACCGCCACCATGCGGGCCATGGGCAGCATGACCACCGCAAGCGATTCCCTGCAGACGCGCATGATCGCCACCTGGAGCGCTGAAAACCACCTCGCCAATCTGCGCCTGGCACGCGTCTTCCCAGACCCTGGCGCGCGCGGCTTTGCGTGCCCGCAAGGCGCTACGCAACTGTGGTGCGAAGAGACCATCGCCACCACGCCCAACCCGGTGTTCCGCCGCGTGGAGGTGTCCGTCTATCCGGACGCGTCCAAATCCGTGCGACTGGCCTGGCTCGTGACTCTATTGCCGAACGATGCACGCAATGTCTTCTAATCGTTCGGCGCGCGGCTTCACCCTGCTCGAGCTGCTGGTGGCGATCACGCTGCTGGCCATCCTGGCCGTGATCGCCTGGCGCGGGCTGGACAGCATGACCCGCACGCACGAGGCGCTGGCCCAGCGCGACGAACGCATCGAGGCACTAAAAACCGCCTACGCCCAGTTCGACGCCGATTGCACCCAACTGGCCGATCCGAACACGCTGTCGCGCTCACCGGTGGAAGTAGACGCCAACCGCGTGCTGATGGTGCGCGACCGCCGCGACGACGGCCAGCCACCCGCCTGGCAAGTGGTGCTCTACCGCATCGTCGACGGCCGCCTCGAACGCCTCCAGACCCAACCGATCACCAACCGGGGCGACCTGCGCAATGCGATGGACAACCTGCGCCAGGGCGGTGTGGGTGCTGCGCGCTACCTGCTCGCCACCAACGTCGACAGCATCAGCGCGCGCGCGTGGATCGAACCCGGCGGCTGGATGGACAACACGGGCGCGTTGTCTGCGGCGCTGTTCCCGGCGGGCAGCAATACCACCACCCTGACCGGCTTGCCGTCGGCTTCCACGCCCAGCGCGTCGGCGCCTTCGGCCAATAGCCCGGGCGTGGTGGTGCCGGCCGCCTCGGTGCGCGCGGTGGAACTGGCATTGCTCGTGCGCATGACGCCGCAGGGCACGCCGCAGCGCTTCACGCGCATCTGCATGACGGGGCTTTGACATGGCGCGATGCTCCCGTCGATGTGCTCAACGTCATCCGCATGCCGGGCGCCAGCGCGGCGCGGCCATCATCACGGCGCTGCTGGTCGTCACGCTGGCCGTGGTGATTGTGTCGGGCATGCTGTGGCGGCAGCAGGTGGAGATCCGCGCAGTGGAAAACCAGCGCCTGAAAGCGCAGGCCACGTGGATCGCGCGGGCGGGCATCGACTGGGCGCGCCTCATCCTGCGCGACGACCAGCGCCGCACCGGCGCGGTGGACCATCTGGGCGAAATCTGGGCCGTGCCGATCCAGGAAACCAAGCTGTCGGACTTCCTCGGCAGCTCGCTGCGCACGGATACGGCCGGCGAAGAGTCGTACCTGTCGGGCCGAATCTTCGATGCCCAAGCACGCTTCAACCTGATGAACCTGCTGACGGCGCAGACGCTTGGTGCCCGCACCATCATTACCGGCCGCGACAAAGACGCCATCAAGGCTTACGGCCTGCTGCTGCAGTCGCTCAGCATCGACCCGAGCCTGGCCAATATCACGGCGACGTACCTGGCGCAGATGCTGGGCGGCTTCCAGTCGATCGAAGGCATGCAGGGCGGCCAGCAAGGCGGCGAAGACAGCGGCGGCGGGAGCGGCGGCGGCAGCAACAGCAACGGCCCGCGGCCGCTCGATGACGTGGCCAGCCTGTTGACGATTCCCGGCTACACAGCCGACATGATCGCCAAGCTGCGCCCCTACGTGATCGTGTTGCCCACCCGCACGCAGATCAATGCCAACACGGCCAGCGCCGAAGTGCTGGCCGCCGTCATCCCGAACCTGAGCCTGGACCGCGCCCGCTCGCTGGTGCAGGCGCGCGACCGCGCTTACTTCCGCAACATCGGCGATGTCACGAACCAGTTGCGCGGCATCGCGCCCGGGGTCGACACCACCGCCGCAGCCAATCTGCTGGACGTGCAGACCCACTATTTTCTGGTCTACGGCATGGCCCGCCACGAGCGCGCACGAATCGGGGAAGTGGCGCTTGTTTCACGTGGCGATCCGATCAACAATAACGCGACCCGCATCGTCTGGATCCGCCGCATCGACGAGATTCCGTCATGACGGCGGCGCAACACCCCTCTACGTGCGTACGCGCCGCTTGTAGACAGACCCTAACCTTCGCCGTATTGTCATCCGCATCGTTCAGCATCGCGGGTCTTGCGCAATCCGGCGCTTCCGTTGGCAGTTCGCATTCACACTCTCAAGATCAATAGAGGAGCGGTTTGACGACCTCCCTGTACGTGCGCCTGCCGCACCGGCCCATTCAATCGCCCGAACGCTGGTCGGCGGGCGCGCTTGCCTCCGTGCCCTTCGCGCTGGTGCGTGAAGAGGGCGCGCTTGGGGCCCAACGTGTTCAGCGCGAAGGCACGTCGCGCACCGACGAACTGCCCGCCGCCGATCGCCTGATCCTTTTGCTGCCCGCCGCCGACGTGCTGCTGGTACCGGCCAACGTGCCGCCGCTGGCGCTGCCCAAGCTGCGCCTGGCCTTGCCCAACCTGGTGGAAGAGCGCCTTGTTCAGGACGCGCAGCAATGCCATATCGCCCTCGGGCCCCGCTTGGGCGACGCCCCCGCGCGTGGCTGGCGCGCGCCCCGCGAGCCGCAGTCGCGCGCGTTGATGATTGCCGACCGCGCTTGGGTCCGCTTCATCCTCGATACCTTTGCCGGCCACAAGCACCGCACCTGCCATCTGCTGCCCGCGCAGCTTTGCGTGCCGTTTGAAACGCCTGCCGCAGCCGCAGTGCCGATTGCAGAATCGGCAAATGCCGTCGAACGCTCGGAACCATCGCTCGACGCTTCTGCTGTCGCTGAACCCGCAGTCGAAGCGCCTGCTGCTGAAACCGTGGCCGCGGTCACCCCGGCAACCATCGCGCTCGATGCGGCGCCGCCGTCCGACCCGGACGCGCCCGTCGCCATCGACATCACCGTACGCACCGGCCGCGCCGAGGGCTACGGCCTGCGCGTGCTGCCGGCCAACCTCGGCAACTGGCTGGGCATTGCGCCCACGCCGGCCACGCTGATGGTCTCGCCCGCGTTGCGCGAGCTGGCGCCCGGCTTGTCAGCCGACCCAGCCACCGCCACGCTGGACTGGTCCACCTGGGCCGCCGGCGCCCGCGACGCCCTCGCCTCCGGCGAAGCCGATCTCTGCCAATTCGACTTTGCGCGCGGCGGCGTGGCCGGCATGGACTGGAGCCTCTGGCGCCTGCCGATCGCGCTCGCCGTGCTGCTAGTGGTCGTGCAGCTCATCGGCATGAACGCGCGCTGGCTCACGCTGCGTGCCGAACAGAAGCGGCTCGATACCGCCATGCGCGCGCAGTTGCAGACGGCATTCCCGAATACGCCGGTGATCCTCGATCCGCCCGCGCAGATGCGCCGCCAAGTCGAGCAACTGCGCCTGGCCGCCGGCAAATCGGCGCCGGAAGACTTCCTGCCGCTGGCCGATCGCTTTGCCCAGGCCGCCACGGGGCTCGCACCCGATGCGCTGCTTGCGCTCGATTACCACGGCCGCGCGCTCACGGTCACGCTCAAGGACGGCACCGACACCGCCGGCCTGCGCACCGCCGCCCGCAATGTCGGCCTGAACATGGACACCGCCGAGGCCCCGCGCGGCGCAGAAGCCACCGTACCCGGCTCGCGCTGGACGGTCTCCATCGCCCAATAACGATTCCTCCATGGCGACTTCCTCCCCCTCTTCTCGATCGTCATCCCGCCGCCTGCCGCGCATTGGCGTGCCAGACTCGGTGCACGATGCGGCCACGACCTTCTGGATGCAGCGCGAACCGCGCGAGCGCCGCATCCTGGCCGGCGGCGGCGTGGTGCTGTTGCTCGTGATCGTCTACCTGGTGTTGTGGGAGCCGGCCTTCGAAGGCCAGCGCCGCATCGAAAAAGCCCTGCCGCAGATGCGTACCCAACTCGCCGAAATGGAAACGCTGGGCCAGGAAGCCCGCAGCCTGTCTGCCATTGCCGCGGCACCCGTGCCGCGCGGCGCGGAACTGCAGCAAGCGCTCAACACGAGCCTCACCAACCACGGCCTGAAGGCCACGCGGATGGCGATGTCGGGCGAGAGCGTGCAGGTGCAACTGGACAAGGTGCCCTTTGGCGCCGTCGCCGAATGGCTGCAGGAGGTGCGGCAGGCGCAGCGCATGAAGGTGATCGACACGAACATCAAATACGTGGGCGCAACGGCCCTGGTCAACGTGACGGCGACGCTGCAAGGCCCTGCCGCCGCGGGCCACTGACGGGTCCGATCGTGCCGATGGGGATTGAATCGCTACCGCCGCTGCGCCTGCGCCGCCGTGCCGAATCCGACGAGCGCACGAGCCTCGGCTGGCGCGTGCTGTGGTGTGGCGTGGCGCTGCTGGCCGTGGGCTTGACCGTGGTGGCGCAGTATCCGGCCGCGTGGGCGGCCGAGCGCGTGGCCGCAGCCACGGGGCACTGTGTGTTGCTGGCTGACAGCCAGGGCAGTATCTGGCACGGCAGCGCAACGCTGGCGCTGACCGCCGGCAACGGGGGCGCTGATGCAACCGTGCTGCCGGGCCGCCTGTCGTGGTCGATCGACATGCTGCCGCTGCTCACCGGCACGTTGCGCGCGCACCTGACGCACGATCGCGCGCTGGAGAAGCCGGTCACGCTGACGGTCACGCCAGGGCACTGGGGCGCAGAGGCTGGCACGGTTGCATTGCCGGCATCGTTGCTGGAAGGCATTGGCGCGCCGTTCAACACGCTCAAGCTGGATGGCCGGCTGCGGGCGCAGTGGACGCCGCTCTCAGGCCAATTCGGTCGTGGAAAAGGCCAGCCAGACACCGCCCAGGGCGCGCTGACTGTCACGCTTGAGCAGGTATCATCCAGCCTCAGCCGGGTGCGGCCGCTGGGCAGTTACCAGGTCGTGGTGTCGTTTGGCGGCGTGAGCGGTGCGCCGATGCAGTTGTCGCTGTCGACGCTGGCCGGGCCGCTCACTCTGCAGGGCCAGGGCACCCTGGGGCCCAGCGCGCATTTTGACGGGGTGGCCAGTGCCACGCCGGAGTCGGAACCGCAATTGATTGGCCTGTTGAGTCTGCTGGGCCCGCGCGACGGGTCGCATCATCGACTCCGCTTTTGATCCTCAAGCCGGCGCGCGAGCCAGCGTGCCGACAACCATGAACGAGACCATGTACAACGCCTCTTCCCGACTCACCGTTCGCGCCATCGTCCTGGCATGCTGCGCAACAATGGTGGCCGGCTCGATGCCAGTCTTCGCCGCCCCGCCGAGCGCGGCATCCGCCCAAAACGGCGCCGTGGGCAACCCCGGGGATGAGGTCTCGCTGAATTTCGTCAACGCGGATCTGGACTCGGTGGTCAAGGCCGTGGGCCAGGCCACGGGCAAGAACTTCATCGTCGACCCGCGCGTGAAGGGCACCGTCAACCTCGTCACCGAAAAGCCGGTGACGCGCTCGCAGGCGCTCGAATCGCTGGGCTCGATCCTGCGCATGCAAGGCTACGCGATTGTCGAGGGCAACGGTTTCACCAAGGTCGTGCCGGAAGCCGATGCCAAGCTGCAGGGCTCGCCCACGAGCGTGGGCGCGGCAGGCTCGCGCGGCGGCGAACAGGTCGTCACGCAGGTCTTCCGCCTGCAGCATGAATCGGCCAACAACCTGGTGCCGGTGCTGCGCCCGATGATCGCGCCCAACAACACGATCACCGCATACCCGGCCAACAACACGCTGGTCATTACCGATTACGCCGACAACCTGCGCCGCATCGGCCGCATCATCGCGTCGATCGATACGCCCGTGGCTGGCGAGACCGAACTGATTCCGCTGAGGAACGCAGTGGCCATCGATGTGGCGGCCACACTGCAGAAGCTGCTGGACCCGTCGGCTGGCGGCGCAGCTGGTGCCGGTGCCGGCGCGGCGCTGTCGGACCCAAGCCTGCGCACGTCAGTCGTGGCAGAGCCGCGTTCGAACAGCGTGATGGTGCGTGCGTCGAGTGCGGCACGCCTTGCGCAAGCCAAACAACTGATCGCCAAGCTGGACGTGCCGAATGCGCGCCCGGGCAACATCTGGGTGGTGCCGCTCAAGAACGCCAACGCGGTGCAGCTGGCCACCACGCTGCGCGCGATCGTGGCGGCCGACGCCACGCTGTCGGCCTCGGCATCAACCGGGCCCGGCGGCCAGAGCGCCGCCCAAGGCGCGACCTCGCAGCCGGCCGGCGGTGTGAACACCTCGCAGAACCAGAACACACAGAACACCAACTACGGCAGCGGCTCGGGTTCGGGCAGCGGCTCGGGCAGCGGCAGCTCTTCGTTCCGCGCCTCGTTTGGGCAGAACAACACGCCGACCACCGGCGGCATCATCCAGGCCGATCCGGCCACCAACGCGCTCATCATCACCGCCAGCGAGCCGGTCTATCGCAACCTGCGCGCCGTGATCGACGACCTAGACGCGCGACGCGCCCAGGTCTATATCGAATCGATGATCGTGGAAGTGACGGCCACCAAGGCGTCGCAGCTCGGCATCCAGTGGATGGTGGGCGCGGGCGGCCCCAACACCTACGGCGGTGGCGGCACCAACTTCGGCACGGGCTCAGGCAACCTGCTGACGCTGGCCGGAACGATTGCCACCATCACGACGGGCGGTATCGGCAGCACGGCGGCGCAGACGGCGCTGTCGAACGTGAACGTCGGGCAGCTCAATGGCGGCAACTTCGGCGTCTTCAACAGGGCCAGCGGCCTGGGCGCAATTCTGTCGGCGCTGGGCTCGGATGGCTCGGTCAACGTGTTGTCCACCCCGAACCTGATCACGCTCGACAACGAAGAGGCCAAGATCCTGATTGGCCAGAACGTGCCGATCACCACGGGCTCGTATGCACAGACAGGCACGTCCGCTTCGGTCACGCCGTTCCAGACGTTCGACCGCAAAGACGTCGGCATCACGCTGCGCGTCAAGCCGCAGATCACCGACGGCGGGCTGGTGAAGATGCAGATCTTCCAGGAATCGTCGGCCGTGGTGCCGGGCACGCAGAATGCGACGCAGGGCCCGACCACCAACGTGCGCTCGATCGAGACCAATGTGCTGGCCAACGACGGCCAGGTCGTCGTGCTGGGCGGCCTGCTGGAAGACAACTACCAGGACGGCGAGCAGAAAGTGCCGGGCCTGGGCGACATCCCGCTGCTTGGCGCGCTGTTCCGCTCGGAGAACAAGACGCGCGTGAAGACCAACCTGCTGGTGTTCCTGCGCCCGATCATCTTGCGCACGGCCGATGCCACGGGCGCGTTGTCGGACAACCGCTACAACTACATGCGCGATACACAGCAGGGCTTTGTCTCGCCGAACATGCTGCCGACCACGTCGGACAAGGACACGCCGGTACTGCCCACGCCCAACGCCATGCGCCCGGCTGACAATTACGGCGATGTGTCGATCGTGCCGAAGGGCCCGGCCGGCACGCAGGTGCCCCCGGGCGCCCCGATGCCGATGCCGCAGGGCACCACGCGCAGCCAGCCGCGCCTGCAGAACTTCGCGGCGCCCACCTCGGGCGGCTACGACGGCAACGCGCCGCGCAATGGTGGCTGACAACGGACAACGAACCATGGCAACGCAAGCTCCCACCACCGACGCCAGCACGCTTGAGCCGCCCTCGCAGTCCGCCGTGCGGCTGGTGCCGTATGCGTTTGCGCGCGACGCCAAGCTGCTCGTCGCACGCCAGGACGTCGATACGCTGGAGGTGTGGGTCTGCCCCGAAACCTCGCGCACGGCGCTGGCTGAACTCGGCCGCGTGTTCGGCGCGCTGCAGTTGGTGACGCTTAGCACGGCGGCGCTGTCCACCGCCACACAAACGGCCTACAACGCGCAAGACGGCAGCGCAGCCCAGGTGGTGGGCGAAGTGGAAGGCGAAGTCGATCTCTCGCGTCTGATGCAGGACATCCCTGCCGTGGAAGACCTGCTCGAATCCGAAGACGACGCGCCGATCATCCGCATGATCAACGCGCTGCTCACGCAGGCCGCGCGCGAAGGCGCATCCGACATTCACATCGAGCCGTTCGAGAATGCCTCCGTGGTGCGCTTCCGGGTGGACGGCACGCTACGCGACGTGGTGCGCCCGAAGAAGGCGCTGCACGGCGCGCTGATTTCGCGCATCAAGATCATGGCGCAGCTCGACATTGCCGAGAAGCGCCTGCCGCAGGACGGCCGCATCACGCTGCGCGTGGGCGGTCGCCCGGTAGACGTGCGGGTGAGCACCTTGCCCACCGGACACGGCGAGCGCGCGGTGCTGCGTCTACTCGACAAGGAAGCCGGCCGGCTCGACCTCGGCAAGCTCGGCATGGGCGCCGGCACGCTGACGCGCTTTGACCACCTGATCAACCAGCCGCACGGCATCGTGCTCGTCACCGGCCCGACGGGTTCGGGCAAGACGACCACGCTGTACGCGGCGCTGTCGCGGCTCGATTCGGCTTCCACCAACATCATGACGGTGGAAGACCCGATCGAATACGACCTCGACGGCATTGGCCAGACGCAGGTCAACCCGAAGATCGACATGACGTTCGCCAAGGCCCTGCGCGCCATCCTGCGCCAGGACCCGGACGTGGTGATGATCGGGGAAATCCGCGATTTGGAAACGGCGCAGATTGCCGTGCAGGCCTCGCTCACGGGCCACTTGGTGCTGGCGACGTTGCACACGAATGATTCCGCTTCCGCCGTGACGCGCTTGATCGACATGGGCATCGAGCCGTTCCTGCTGTCTTCATCGCTGCTCGGGGTGCTGGCGCAGCGGCTGGTCCGCCGCCTGTGCGTGCATTGCCGCCGCGAAGAAGTGCTCGAACTCACGCCTGCGGAAGTGGAAGCCGTGGCCGGCACGCCGATTGCCGATGGTGTGGCGCCTGCCGCACCGGCACGCAAATCGGTGTGGCATCACGTGGGCTGCGACCGTTGTAGCAACTCCGGCTACCAGGGCCGCACCGGCGTGTACGAACTGCTGACCGTCACGCCCGAAATCCAGACCATGATCCATCGCCAGGCCGCTGAATCCGAGATCAAGGCGTTCGCCATCGGCCAGGGCATGCAGACCATGCGCATGGATGCACAGCGCTGGATCGACACAGGCGCCACGTCGCTGGAAGAAGTGCTGCGGGTCACACGCGACTAAGGCGCGATTACACGAATAGCGCATGCCAGCCTTCCGCTACGAAGCCGCCGACGCCACCGGCAAGACCGACAAGGGTGTCATCGAAGCCGACAGCGCGCGTCAGGCGCGCACGCTGCTGCGCGCACGCGGGCTGACACCGCTGGTGGTCGACGCGCTGGGCGCGCAGGCCACAAAGCGCGGGGGATCGAGCTTCGGCAAGCGGCTCTCGGCGCAGGAAAATGCGCTCGTCACGCGCCAGCTTGCGAGCCTGCTGGTGGCGGGTCTGCCGCTCGATGAAGCACTCGCCGCGCTGTCCGATCAGGCTGAACGTGCATACGTTGGCGAACTGCTCGCGGCCATCCGCGCGGAAGTGGTGGGCGGAAGCTCGTTGTCGGTGGCGCTGGCGCAGCATCCGAAGGATTTTCCCGACATCTACCGCGCCCTCGTTTCCGCGGGCGAGCACTCGGGCAACCTCGGGCTCGTCCTCTCGCGCCTGGCGGACTACATCGAGAGCCGAAACGCGCTCACCTCCAAGATCAAGCTGGCATTCACGTATCCGGCGATCGTCACGGTGGTGGCGTTTGCCATCGTGATCTTCCTGCTGTCATACGTGGTGCCGCAGGTGGTGAGCGTGTTTGCCAACACCAAGCAGAAGCTGCCGACGCTCACGATCATCATGCTGTGGCTGTCCGATTTTGTGCGGAACTGGGGCTGGCTGGCGGCGATCGTGCTGGTGGCGATCGGCGCGCTGATCCGCAATCTGCTCAAGCAGCCGGCGTTGCGGTTGTCGTGGCACAAGTGGCTGCTGACAGCGCCGCTGTTCGGCAAGCTCGTCCGCGGTTACAACACCGCGCGGTTTGCCAGCACGCTGGCCATTCTCACCAGTGCCGGTGTGCCGATCCTGCGGGGCTTGCAGGCAGCGGGGGAGACGCTAAACAACGTTGCGCTCAAGACCAATGTGGAGGATGCGTCCACGCGCGTGCGGGAAGGGACTTCGCTGGCGCGGGCGTTGGCGGCGCAGAACCAGTTTCCACCTGTGCTGGTGCATTTGATCCGGTCGGGTGAAGCGACTGGCAATCTGCCTGCGATGCTGGAACGGGCTGCGCAGGGCGAGGCGCAGGAGTTGGAGCGTCGCACATTGTTTCTCACGGGCTTGCTGGAGCCGGCGCTGATTTTGACGATGGGTGTGGTGGTGTTGTTGATCGTGCTGGCTGTGCTCATGCCGATCATCGAGATTAACCAACTGGTGCACTGATTTTTTGTTTCTGGTGTGCCCCTGGTTTCATCCCCTGCCGGGGCTGACTCACTTTCTTTGTCTTGCCAAAGAAAGTAAGCAAAGAAAGGCGCGCCCGATGCGGCGAACCATTCCTTGAATTTATGTCGCAAGGAGGGAGAGGAGGCAAACTCGCTTCGCTCAGACAAGCCTCCCCTCTTTTTCCTCCTTGCAACAGAAATTCAAGGCGCCGCATAGGGCAAGAAAATCAAAAGACAACAGCCACACCCTCTGGGCACAAGCCCAAACGACAAGGCCAACCGCGCGATGGGTTGGCCTTTCTCTTTTGACGTTGAGCCCTTGATGGCGCCTTGAATTTTCGTAAGCGGGCGGAAAAAAGGTGGGGAACTGTCTGAGCGAAGCGAGTTTTCC
>Ga0070664_100000012_pt1 | contig 162011 bp, 132 predicted proteins | sample KBSC73metaG_FD_65863 | JGI IMG/M metagenome (GOLD analysis project Ga0070664, IMG submission 65863) | Corn rhizosphere microbial communities from Kellogg Biological Station, Michigan, USA - KBS C7-3 metaG | ecosystem: Host-associated > Plants > Roots > Rhizosphere > Soil ... | reverse complement strand
AACTGCCGCTGGTCATCAAGGCCGACGTGCAGGGCTCGGTCGAAGCGATCGTCCATGCGCTCAACCGCCTCTCGACGGACGAGATCAAGGTCCGCGTGCTTCACTCGGGCGTCGGCGCGATCACGGAGAGCGACGTCACGCTGGCGAGCGCGAGCGGTGCGCCGATCATCGGCTTCAACGTCCGCCCGAACGCCAAGGCCCGCGAAGTCGCCGACCGCAACAAGGTCGAGTTCCGCTATTACGACGTCATCTATCACCTCACCGACTGGGTGAAAGGCGCGATGGCGGGCGAGCTCGGTCCCGAGATCATCGAGACGGTGGTCGGCCGCGCCGAGGTCAAGGAAGTCTTCCCGGCGGGCAAGAAGGACAAGGCCGCCGGCCTGCTCGTCCTCGAAGGCGTCATCCGCAAGGGACTCAACGCCCGCCTCACCCGCGAGGACGTCATCGTCTCCAAGACGACGATCAGCTCGCTGCGGCGCTTCAAGGACGATGTGGCGGAAGTCACCTCGGGCCTCGAATGCGGTGTGTTGCTGGCGGATACGAACGACATCAAGCCGGGCGACAGCCTCGAAGTGTTCGAGGTCGAGGAGCGCGCGCGGACGCTGTAAATGCGCCGCACCGAAACTCCCGAAGGTCGCTCGGTACGCCTGCTCCGGGTCGGCGAACAGGTCCGGCATGTGCTGAGCGAATTGCTTGCGCGAGGCGAGGTGCATGACGACGTCCTCCAGTCGCACCTCGTCAGCATCACCGAGGTGCGCATGTCGCCGGACCTCCGCCACGCGACGGTTTTCGTGAAGCCGCTGCTCGGCGAGGATGAGGAAGCGGTGCTGAAGGCGCTGCGTCAGAACACCGCCTTCCTTCAGCGCGAAGTCGCCCATCGCGTCCGCACGAAATATGCCGCGAAGCTGAAGTTCATCGCCGACGAAAGCTTCGACGAAGGGACGCACATCGACCGCCTTCTGCGGTCCGAAAAGGTCGCGCAGGATCTGGATGATTGATGGTCATCCCCGCGAAAGCGGGGACCCAGCCGAAGAGGAAAGACTGGATTCTCGCTTTCGCGGGAATGACGAATTGGGCCAGCCCATGCAGGGCGATCGCTGCCGCGCCGAGCTGTTCTCCGGACAGCATCGCGATTCCCTGAAGGCCGCATGCGCCGAGGACCGCGAGATTTGGGAGATCTACGCCAACAATTTCGGCCCGGAAGGCTTCGACGACAGCATCGACCGCTACACGTCCAACCCCAACAACCGCACATTCCTGCTGCTCGCCAAGGATTCCAACGGGGGCGACGAGCTTGCGGGCATGTCGAGCTATCTCGGCATCGACCCGAACCGCCAGGTGCTCGAGATCGGCGGCACTTATTATCGCCCGAAATTCCGCGGCACCGGATTCAACCGGCGCGTCAAGGACATGATGCTCGCACGCGCTTTCAATTGCGGCATCCGCCGCGTCGAATTCCGCGTCGACATCCGCAACACGCGCAGCCAGGCCGCCATGAAGAAGCTTGGCGCCGTTCGCGAGGGCGTCCTGCGCGCCGATCGCATCACTTGGACCGGCCACGTCCGCGACACCGTGCTGTTCGCCATCCTCAAGGACGAGTGGCCGGTCTGACTCCCGCAATCGCGCGGAAGCGGCTGTTGAAATATCAATGGTAAGTTATTGAACTGCATGCCAGTTATGGTGCCTGCCGCACTTGGCGGGAGGGGGAACCGACATGCGACGACCGATCTTGATATCCGCGCTCATCTTGTGCCTCGCGTTGGAGGGCTGCTCGTCGCGGCCGCGCGAGTTCACGCCGAATCTCGCCGCGGCTCCCGACAGCCAGGCGCTGTTCGACGCGACCTATGCGAATTGCCACCAGCTCCTCGTAGACGGCAAGCTGAACTCTAGCGGCAGGGGCGGATCAGCGGCAGCGGGAGCAGCCGCGGGCGCAGGTACGGCCGCAATCGGAGGGACCGCCGCGGCTGCCGCCGGCGGATATGCAGGACTGGCCGCGGCGAGTGCCACCATCATTCTGCTTCCCGTCGCCATCGTCGGCGGTGCGTGGGGCATGTCCAAGATGAAGCGTGCAAAGAAGGAGCGCGCCATCAAGACGGCGATGGAGGGTTGCCTTCGCGAGCGGGGGTACGAAGTGGCGGGATGGTCCAAGGTCCAAAGACGTCGAAAGGCGCGCCCGCGGATACCGGCAGATAAGGATTTCAGCATGAGTTGCGCGTCGGCCCCCGGCCTGCAGCAGCCGTAGGAACCCGCTCGGTCGGTCGTCCATTGAAGCGGCGCGCTGCGTGACCGCCAAATACCGAGCAGCTCGCCGAGATGATTGCCAACCCGTCTGAATTCTATGTGGACGTCGCGACCACGGAATATCCTGACGGAGCGATCCGCGGCCAATTGGCGGGATCGTAGGCGGCGCTTCAGGCGCTGTGAATCATGACCGGCGTTCCGATCGTCGTGACTCCGTAGAGCAGCTTGGCGAAGCGAGGCGGCAGCCGGATGCAGCCGTGCGATGCCGGGTATCCGGGGAGATGGCCCGCATGCATTGCAACCCCCTTCCAGGTGAGCCGCTGCATGTAGGGCATGGGCGCGTCGTCATAGGTGCGCGACCGATGCACGACCTCTTTCTGCAGGATGGTGAACACGCCGCTCGGCGTCTCTCGTCCCTTGCTTCCCGTGGAAACCGTTGAGGCAGCAATCGGCACGCCGTTGCGATAGAGCAACGCCCGCTGGGCTCTAAGATCGATAACCAGGAAGAGGGGACCGGTGCGGGCAGCTTCGGGCTGCCACACATACTGCCCGGTGCTGAGCCGCGCCGCCTTCTGCAATACCGACAGGTTTCGGTGCTTCGCCGGGTGAGCGGCGGCCGAGACAGTGACGCATGCCAGGAACAGGAATTGAATCAGCCGCTTCACGATCGACCTCGTTCAGGCAATCCCCCAAACAGGCCCCCGGCTGCGGACGCCGCATTAACGCAGCGAGAGCCGCGGCCCCATCGGGAAAGTCACCGATGAATCCCCATGTTGCTGCCGTTCGATCCCGTTTCCGCCGAATGTGCGGCTGCGCACTGTGCGATGGCCGGTCCGCGACGACCGCGCTAAGCAACGGCAATGGCCAAGCTCTATTTCTACTACGCGGCGATGAATGCGGGGAAGTCGACCACACTTCTGCAGGCCGCCTTCAACTATCGCGAGCGCGGCATGCAGACGATGCTGTGGACCGCGGCGCATGATGACCGGTCCGGCAGCGGCACGATCGGCTCCCGCATCGCCCTCTCCGCCCCCGCGCACAGCTATGACGAGAGCGTCGACCTGTTCATCGCCGTCGGCGAAGAGCTGAAGAAGCGCGAAGTCGACTGCGTTCTCGTCGACGAGGCGCAGTTCCTCGGGCAGCGCCACGTGCTCCAGCTGTGCGAAGTCGCCGACCGCCTCGGAATTCCGGTGCTTTGCTACGGACTTCGAACCGACTTTCAGGGCAAGCTCTTCCCGGGCTCGGCGGCGCTGCTCGCTCTCGCGGATTCGCTGATCGAGCTGAAGGCCGTGTGCGAATGCGGTCGCAAGGCGACGATGAACCTCCGCGTCGACGAGGACGGCCACGCGGTCGCGTCCGGCGCTCAAACCGAGATCGGCGGAAACGACCGCTACATCGCCCTCTGCCGGCGGCACTTCTTCGAGCGCCTGCGCGAAAGCGAAGCGCGCCAGCTCAGCCTGCGCCTCACGCGCAGCCAGGCTTAAGCATGAAGGGCAACATCATCTACGAGATCGCGGTCTGGCTCGTGCCACTGGTTATCGCGATCGTCTTCCACGAGGTCGCGCACGGTCTGGTTGCGCGGCGCCTCGGCGATCCGACCGCCGAGGAGGCGCGAAGGCTGAGCTTCAACCCGATCCGGCACATCGATCCGTTCGGGACGATCATCCTGCCGCTGCTCCTCGCGGTCACCCACGCCGGGGCGATCTTCGGTTGGGCCAAGCCGGTCCCGGTCAACTACCGCCGCCTTCGCAACCCGCGCCGCGACATGGTGCTGGTCGCGCTCGCGGGACCCGGAATGAACTTGCTGCTGGCGCTCATCGGGACCGCGATCCTCGCAGCGACCCTTTATCTGTCCGGAGGGGCGAGGACCGGCGCGGCCGCCATCATCGCGGCAAACGCGCTCAACTTCCTCTTCATCAACATCTTCCTCGCGGTCTTCAACCTGCTTCCCGTTCCGCCATTCGACGGCGGCCATGTCGTCGAGGGCGTGCTGCCGCCCTCCGCCGCCCAGCGCTTTGCGAAGATCGGCCGCTACTCCCTGGTGGTGATGGTCGTCCTGCTCCTCATTCTTCCGCAATTCGGGATCGACGTGGTCGGTCACCTCGTCTCGCCCGTCGTGGGCGCGGTCACCCGCCTGTTCCTGGGGATCTTCGGCCTTCGGGTCTGAGATGCTCCACGGCTGGATCATCCTCGACAAGCCGATCGGCCTCGGTTCGACCACCGCCGTAAGCGCGGTCAAGCGCATCCTCCGCGAAGCGGGCGAGCCCAAGACCAAGGTCGGTCACGGCGGTACGCTCGATCCGCTGGCAAGCGGCGTCCTTCCCATTGCGCTTGGCGAAGCGACCAAGCTTTGCGGCCGCTTGCTCGATGCCACCAAGGGCTATGATTTCACGATTGCTCTTGGCGGGGAGACGGACACGCTCGACGCGGAGGGCGAGTTCGTGGCGACGAGCGACTTTCGCCCGACCCTCGATCAGGTCGAAGCGGTGCTTCCGCGTTTCACTGGTGAGATCGAGCAGGTGCCGCCCGTCTATTCAGCGCTCAAGGTCGAGGGGAAGGCCGCCTACGCAAGGACGCGCGCGGGCGAGGAGATCGAACTCCAGCCGCGGCGCGTAACCGTGCAGGAACTCTCAATTCGTCATCCCCGCCGAAGCGGGGACCCAGCTGAAGAAGAAAGACTGGATTCCCGCCTTCGCGGGAATGACGAGTTGGAAGAAGTCACTCTCTCCGCGACCGTGTCGAAGGGCACTTACATTCGTTCGCTTGCTCGCGACATTGCCCGTGAGCTTGGAACGGTCGGTCACATTTCCTATCTGAGACGTACGCGCGCCGGACCCTTCGGCGTCGATCAAGCCGTTTCACTGGACTTTCTGGAAGAAACGGCTAAGGCGCGCGCACTGACGAGGACGGTATTGCCGCTGACCGCGGCGCTGGACGACATCCCGGCCCTCCCCGTCACTCCCGACCAGGCCCGTCTGCTCCGTCATGGGCAGATGCTGTTCGGGATCCCCGCAAAGCCGGGGCTTCAGCTGGCGATATCGGACGAAGTTCCGGTCGCGCTGGTCGAAGTTTCGGCCGACGGCCTCAAGGTCGTCAGGGGCTTCAACCTATAAAAGACAAGGAGTGACACGATGTCGATTACCGCGGAGCGCAAGACGGCGCTCATCAAGGAGCATGCGCAGGGCAAGACCGACACGGGTTCGCCCGAGGTGCAGGTCGCGATCCTCACCGAGCGCATCAACAACCTCACCCAGCACTTCAAGAGCCACGCCAAGGACAATCATAGCCGGCGCGGCCTTCTGATGCTGGTCAACAAGCGCCGTTCTTTGCTGGATTATCTCCGTCGCAAGGACGAGACGCGCTACACCGATCTTATCGCAAAGCTCGGTCTTCGCAAGTAACCAGGGGGCGCCCGCGTGGCGCCCTTTGCACATCGGGGCCAACCGCAATTCGGCGGTCCGGCCTTAGGGGCATTTCAAGGCCCCGAACCGCTCGCAGACCGGCTCCGTCTGCCCACTGCTGTCCCGCCGGCATCCGGCCCGCGGGGGTAAGGAAAAACAATGTTCGATACGAAAACTGTTGAAATCGAGTGGGGCGGAAAGACCCTCAAGCTCGAAACGGGCCGCGTTGCCCGCCAGGCCGACGGCGCGGTGCTCGCGACCCTCGGCGAAACCGTGGTGTTGTGCGCAGTCACCGCCGCCAAGTCGGTCAAGCCGGGGCAGGACTTCTTCCCGCTGACCGTCCACTACCAGGAGAAATTCTCCGCTGCCGGCCGGATCCCCGGCGGCTTCTTCAAGCGCGAGCGCGGAGCGACCGAAAAGGAAACGCTGACCAGCCGCCTCATCGACCGCCCGATCCGCCCGCTCTTCCCCGAGGGCTTCTACAACGAAATCCTCGTGATCGCGCAGGTCCTCTCCTACGACGGCGAGAACGAGCCTGACATCCTCGCGATGATCGCGGCGAGCGCTGCGCTTACGCTTTCCGGCGTTCCGTTCATGGGCCCGATCGCCGGCGCGCGCGTCGGCTTCAAGGACGGCGAGTACCAGCTCAATCCGCACCAGTCCGAGGTCGCGGAAGGCAGCCTCGACCTCGTCGTCGCCGGCACCCGCGACGCGGTGATGATGGTCGAATCCGAGGCGAAGGAGCTGTCCGAAGAGGAGATGCTCGGCGCCGTCATGTTCGCCCACCGCGAGAGCCAGAAGGTGATCGAGGCGATCATCAAGCTCGCCGAGCAGGCCGCCAAGGAGCCGTGGGAGCTCGCCCAGACCGCCGACAAGGCGAGCATCAAGAAGCAGCTCAAGGACCTCATCGGCAAGGACGTCGAGGCCGCCTACAAGCTGACCAGCAAGCAGGACCGCCAGGTCGCGCTCGCCGACGCCCGCGCCAAGGCCGCCGAGGCGTTCGCCGAGGCCGAACCGCAGCAGCAGCTCGTCGCCAGCAAGCTCGTCAAGAGCATCGAAGCGGACGTCGTCCGTGGGGCGATCCTCAAGGACGGCCGCCGCATCGACGGCCGCGACACCAGGACCGTCCGCCCGATCGAGGCGATCGTCGGCTTCTTGCCCCGCACGCACGGCTCGGCGCTGTTCACGCGTGGCGAGACCCAGGCGATCTGCACCACCACGCTCGGCACCAAGGAGTCGGAGCAGATGATCGACGGGCTGGAGGGCCTCTCCTACCAGCGCTTCATGCTCCACTATAACTTCCCGCCCTACTCGGTCGGCGAAGTCGGACGCTTCGGCGCTCCCGGACGGCGTGAGGTCGGCCACGGCAAGCTCGCCTGGCGCGCGCTCCACCCGATGCTCCCGACCATCGAGGAGTTCCCCTATACGATCCGCGTCCTGTCGGACATCACGGAGAGCAACGGCTCCTCGTCGATGGCGACGGTGTGCGGCGGATCGCTGTCGATGATGGACGCCGGCGTTCCCCTGAAGCGCCCGGTCTCCGGAATCGCCATGGGCCTGATCCTCGAAGGCAAGGACTTCGCGGTGATCAGCGACATCCTCGGCGACGAGGACCATCTCGGCGACATGGACTTCAAGGTCGCCGGCACGTCCGAGGGTATCACCAGCCTTCAGATGGACATCAAGATCGCCGGCATCACCGAGGAGATCATGAAGACCGCCCTCGCCCAGGCGAAGGAAGGCCGCGCGCATATCCTCGGCGAGATGGCCAAGGCGCTCGACCACACGCGTGAGGAGCTCAGTGCCCACGCCCCGCGCATCGAGACCATGCAGATCCCCAAGGACAAGATCCGCGAAGTCATCGGCACCGGCGGCAAGGTCATTCGCGAGATCGTCGCGGAGACCGGCGCCAAGGTCGACATCGACGACGACGGAACGATCAAGATCGCGTCCAGCGACCTCAGCCAGATCGAGGCCGCCCGCAACTGGATCAAGGGCATCGTCGCGGAGCCGGAGCCCGGCACCATCTACACCGGCAAGGTGGCGAGCATCGTCGACTTCGGCGCGTTCGTGACCTTCATGCCCGGCAAGGACGGCCTGGTTCACGTCTCCGAGATCAAGAACGAGCGCGTCGAGAACGTCCGCGACGTCCTTTCCGAAGGCCAGGAGGTCAAGGTCAAGCTGCTCGAGGTCGACCAGCGCGGCAAGGTTCGCCTGTCGATGCGCCTCGTCGACCAGGAGACCGGCGAGGAGCTTCCCGACACCCGCCCCCCGCGCGAGCCGCGTGAAGGCGGCGACCGTGGACCGCGCGGCGATCGTGGCGACCGCGGCCGGCACGGCCGTGATCGGGGCGACCGCGACCGCGGACCGCGCCGTGACGATCGCGGCCCCCGTGGACCGCGCGATGATCGCGGACCGCGTGAGGATCGTGGTCCGCGCGGCGAGGGTCGTGGAGATCGCGGCCCGCGCCGCGAGCGCGAAGGCGGCGAGCGTCAAGGCGGCGGGGACCACGGGCCCGAGCCCGAGTTCAGCCCCGCGTTCCTGACGGGCAATCAAGAAGACTAAAACACACCATCGTCATCCCCGCGAAGGCGGGGACCCAGCAAAGAAAAGAATGGGTTCCCGATTGCGCGGGAATGACGAACAGATTGGGAAGGCCTCGCGAGTGATCGCGGGGCCTTTTCTTTGCGCGCCTAGTTCTTGGAATCCTGCTGCAGAAATCCGGTATAGATGAACAGCAGCCCGAGACCGTCGCTGTCGATCGGCTTGTCGCTGACCAGCTCCTGCGGCTTGTCGCAAAGAATGCGCAATTGCTCTTCGCCCGCGCTGCCCGGTGCGGGGCGGTTGACCTCCGGCTTGTCGATGAGCGCGCCGCCCAGCAGCTTCCCATCATCGCCGAAATAGGCGCCCTCGCGAACCGTGAAGGTCCCCTTGACGCAATCCGCGCGGAGCCGGGTCTGCAAGAATTGAACGCCCGGCATCCCCGCCATTTCCTGGGGCTTCGGATAGACGAGCGTGAACCATCCCTCCCCCGTGCCGGCTGTGCGTTTGATTTGGGCCTTGGTGAAGTAGGTCGCTTCTTCTTCGTTGTAGCCCAGCATAAGCCAGTGGGCATCGCCAACGCCGGGCGGCTTGCCCGTCTTCGCATAGCTGCCGGCCTCGGACGTTGAGCTCCCCTTCGCCGCAGGCGCCGCGGGACGCGTCGGCGCGCTCGCGACATTCGAGCAGGCGTTGAGCTTGGCGACGATGTCGCCGCGCTTCTCGATCGGCGCGACCTGGTTGCCGTTCACGAACGGCCGGTCGGGGTAGACCACTTGGCAATAGGAGCTGTCGTCCTCGTCGCGGCAGTGAGCGACGATGATCCGCTCGCCCTTGCAAGGGTAAGCGTGATTATATTCGAGCGCCTGCCCGCCAACGAGGCTCTCCCCCGCCCAGGCCGGCGCCGCGACGAAGAGAAAGCCGGCGGCTGCAAGGGTTTTCAGGCTCATGTGCGTGCCCCCGTGCGGTGGCATAGCGGATTGGTGACGCGGCTGCACGCCGCAAGCTAATGGCAGCTTCGAATGGAAAGCTGCCATCAGGTTTGTCAACGGATTGCCTCAGGTCAGGAGACCCCACCCCGTCAGAAGGCAACCAACCAGAAACGCCGTCACACTCGCGAAGACGAAGTAATGGGTTCCCCGCGCGCCGATGGCCTGATCCATGTGACTCTTCATAGTTGCCTCTAGGGCGGCAACGCGGGGGCTGTCCCCAGCAACTGCTAACCAGTAACCCATCATCGTGTTCGCAGCGATGCTCACGCGCTTGAACGAGTAGAGCGACCACAGACCGGCGCCCAATGCCGCCAAGATCCCAAGAAGGAAAGCGCCTGCACCGCCCAGCTTCGCATCGTTCGCCATCTTGAGGGGCAGCACGGCGATTGCTCCCGCGCCATTGATAACAACGAGCGTCGCGAGAACCCACCGAGAAAGACTTGCGACTTCCCGCAGCCCATCATGGAACGCCTCCACCATGATTGGCATGAATGTTTCCGCAGCCAGCCGACTGGATTCCTGATCGTCGCGTTGCTCGCTCATCACTCGCCCCGTCCCGCGTTGGACGGCACCCTCAAGCGCCGTCCAACTCCCTCAAGACTATCGCAGCGACCTGAAGCCCGTGCGGAGCTCCTCTGAAAGGAGCTTCGGCTGTTCCCAGGCTGCGAAGTGCCCTCCTTTCGGGAGGGCATTGAAATGAATGAGATTGCGGTAGCCGCGCTCCACCCAACTTCGCGGAGCTTGATATATCTCCTCAGGGAAAACGCTCACCGCAGTTGGAACGGAAATGCTCAAGTCGTGAAAGAAGCCGCCCTTAAACTCCGTGTAGAGCCGAGCGGAGGATACGCCGGTGTTCGTCAGCCACGACAGCGTGATGTTGTCGAGGATGTCATCCCGCGTGAGGTCGCCGTAGGCCTCGCCGTCGATGAAGAGCTTCGCGATGTGTCCGTAGCTGGCGACGTCGTGGTCGAGCATCCAGGCGGCAAGAGCGACGGGTGAATCCGCCAATCCGTACAAGGTTTGCGGATGTCCGATCATCATGAACTGCGTCGGTAGGTGCTGGAAGGCGAACGCGAGCTGATCGTACGCGCGCTGCTCCTCGGTCGAGAGACCAGCGGGTGGCGGTCCGCCCGACCCGAGCGCCTTGGTGACCTCGGAAGGCATGGTAGCCGAAAAGTTCACATGGATGCCGATCAACTCGGGCGGAGCCAGAAGAGCCAGCTCGTTGGTGACGAACGCGCCCCAATCGCCGCCCTGAGCAGTGTAGCGGCTATAGCCGAGACGCTTCATCAGCACCGCCCACGCCCGCGCCATGCGAGCGGGGTCCCAGCCCAGCGCGGTGGGCTTGCCTGAAAAGCCGTAGCCGGCCCCCGAAGGGATCACCACGTCGAATGCGTCCGACGCGCTCCCGCCGTGAGCCGTGGGATTGGTCAGCGGATCGATGATCTTAAGCTGCTCGATAGGCGAGCCCGGCCACCCGTGCGTTACGATTACCGGAAGTGCATCTTCATGCTTGGAGCGGACATGGATGAAATGGATATCCAGGCCGTCGATCTCAGTGATGAAATTCGGCAGCGCATTCAAGCGCGCCTCGCACCGGCGCCAATCGTACTCATTCGCCCAATAGTTGGCGAGGTTCTGCATTAGCGCGAGCTGCACACCTTGCGTGCCATCATCGACTAACTCACGCTCCGGCCATCGGGTCGCCTCGATGCGACGCTTGAGATCGGCAAGTTGTTCGTCGGTTGCGCGGAAGCTGAACGGCCGGATCGCCGTGTCTTCCGCAAGAATGAATGTTTCCTTCGGCCGGGCCTCCTGCCTGGTGGGTTGGGGCTGCGTCGGCGCGAGCGTGTCCGCACCGCCGCTCGGCGGTGTCGTTTCTGACATGGTCTTGTCTCCTGGTTTTGGGTCGGAGAGAGACGCCACTGGGGAAAGGGTCGCGTTCGACGCCGGTGCGCCACTGCACTCACGGCCGCTAGCGTCACTGCTCTTCGAGGTCGAGTCGGTCAAATGCTTTGAGTGGGAGCGCGGAAGGGTCCCCTTGGTAGTGTCAGCTTTAGGTCGAAAACTGCCATTAGCTGGTCCGCTCTCGACCAGACGCTGAACACGAAAAGCGCTGTCCTACAGCCCCCAACATGAGATAACTGCTCCGCCTCCTTTCCCCCTTGGAGGCACAATGGCCACGAAACCTTCTCCCCAATTCACCCCCGTCCCCGTCTGCCCTCGCCACGATGGCTGGACCCCCGAGCGGCAGGTCGCCTTCATCGAGGCGCTCGCTCAGTGCGGTTGCGTCGATGAGGCTTGCGACCGGGTCGGCATGGGCCGCTCCTCGGCCTATGAGCTTCGCGAGCGCGACAATGCCGACAGTTTTCGGGCGGCGTGGGAGGCGGCGCTCGACCATGCCGTCCAGCGGCTCTCGGACGTCGCCTTCAGCCGGGCGATCAAGGGCGTCTCGCGGCCCGTCTTCTACAAGGGCGAGCTGATCGGCGAGCGGCGCTATTTCGACGAGCGGCTGACCATGTTCATCCTGCGCTACCGCGACCCGGTCCGCTACGGGCGCTGGCGCGACCAGATGCGCGCCGACCTGCCGCCGGACGGAGCCGCGCAGCATCTCCATGACCTGATCGAGCGCGTAGGCGAAGATGCTCGGGGCGATGCCCAAGGCCTCCCTCGCCTGCACAAGCTCCCGGTGCCGCCCCAGGTCCTGAGCAACCCGAACCCACGGCCCGAACGGAATCGCGGCATGCAGCGCTGACGTGGCGTCGACTTTGTCCGGTTCCGCCAAGCAGCCGAGCGCAGCGAGTGGTGATTCCGACGATTCCGGGAGGGCGTTGCGTGGCCGGATTGGGGCCGCTAAGGAGCCGCTTCGCCGGTGCGGGGCTGTAGCTCAGATGGGAGAGCGCTGCAATCGCACTGCAGAGGTCAGGGGTTCGATTCCCCTCAGCTCCACCAACCCCCCGGCGCCTCCTCCAACGTCCGTCCCGGTCACGCTTCGGCCCGCCGATTCTCAGGGCGTTTGTCATGTTCCGGCAGGAACGGCCGTGAGCCTCCGTTCGTTTTGCATGCGGATTTGAAGGACGGTTTCCGCCGATCCTTTTCAGCACTCGAAGGAGAGAAACATGGCTTACGACCGCTTTGATCGCGAGGAGCGTCCGCGATGGTCGGACAGAGGCGAGGATCGTTCGGGCCGTGACTGGCGCGGCGATGATCGGGACCCGCGCGCAGAGCGCGGATTCTGGGACCGGGCTAGCGATCAGGTCGCATCCTGGTTCGGCGACGACGAGGCCGAGCGCCGGCGGCGGCAGGACGAGCGCATGGGCGGCGACGACCGCGGCTGGCGCGGCAACGAGCGCGACTGGCGGCATGACCGCGAGCGCTCCCAGGGCCGGTTCCCCGACCGCGACCACGGGCGCGACCAGAGCTCGTTCGGCGGCGGCCGTTCGGACCGCGACTTCAACTACGACCGCGGGCTGTTCAACCGCGGCGGATCGAGCGAGCGCGATTGGGAGCGCGAGCCCCGCTCGGCTCGCGATCGCGGTTATCGTCCGATGACCGGCGATTATGGGCGGAGCGAGCACGAGTCCGGCCAGTTCTTCGCCGCAAGCGGCTATGGCGCGGGCGAACGCATGCCCCGCGACTATGACCGGTCGCAGACTCCGTACGGCCGCGACGAGACTCGCCGCACCAGCTTCGCCGGCGATCGCGAGGACAAACGCGACTTCGACCCGCATTATCGCAGCTGGCGCGACCGCCACATGGGCGATCTCGACCGCGACTATGACGATTACCGCCGCGAGCATCAGTCGAAGTTCGAGAACGACTTCACCAGCTGGCGCGAGAAGAGGCAGCACAAGCGCGGCCTGCTCGGCCGGATCCGCGAGCATATGGAAGTGGTCGGGAGCGACGACAGCCACGTCGGCACGGTCGACAAGGCCGCTGGCGACCGGATCATCCTCACCAAGTCGGACCCGGAAAGCGGCGGCGCTCATCATTCGCTGAGCTGCTCCGACATCGACCGGATCGAGGGCGACAAGGTCATCCTCGACTGCCCGGCCGACGAGGCGAAGAACCGCTGGCGCGACGAGAGCCGCAGCCGTGCGCTGTTCGAGCGCGAGGACCAGGGCGAGATGGGCCCGCGCGGGCTCGATCGCAGCTTTTCGGGCACCTATCGCTAAGGCGGTAGAAAGCTGAGCCTCCGGCCGCGGAGGCTACACCGGACCCGGCCAGGTCGTCCCCTACCTGGCCGGGTCCTTCTTGTCTGTTTCCCCTCCCAGGCAGGGAAGGGTAAGGGGTGGGTTGAACGTGCGAGCACCCGCTGCGCTCGTACCCACCCCCAGCCCCTCCCTGCCAGGGAGGAGAGAAAGGTTAGGAATGCCCCGCGCCTGGCACCTCAAGAGCCGCCCGCAAGGGACTCCCACTCCGGAGAATTTCGAGCTCAAGGAGTTCGGCCTGCCCCCCGTCGCCGACGGGACGATCCACGTCCGCAACCGCTGGCTTTCGGTCGATCCCTACATGCGCGGACGGATGAACGACGTGAAGAGCTATGTCCCCCCATTCCAGCTCGACCAGCCGATGGAGGGCGGGGCGGTCGGCGAAGTCGTGGAGAGCAAGGCGGACGGCTTCGCGCCCGGAGACCTGGTGCTTCACATGGGCGGATGGCGTGACGAAGCGGTGGTCCCCGCGCGGACCGCGATGAAGCTTCCGGACCTCGGCGCCGAACCGCAGGAATTCCTGGGAGCGCTGGGGACGACCGGGGCGACCGCCTATTTCGGCCTGCTCGACGCTGCCTCGGCAAAGGAAGGCGACGTGGTGTTCGTATCCGCGGCGGCTGGCGCCGTCGGCTCGGCCGTCGTCCAGATCGCCAAGGCCAAGGGCATGACGGTGATCGGCTCGGCCGGCGGCGAGAAGAAGTGCGAATATGTCAAATCGCTCGGCGCCGACCACGCGCTCGATTACCGCGCGGGGCCGATCCTCAAGAGCCTCGCCGCCGCTGCGCCGGATGGGATCGACGTCTATTTCGACAATGTCGGCGGCAGCCATCTCGACGCCGCGCTCGCGATCGCCCGCAACAATGCGCGCTTTGCCATTTGCGGGATGATCGAGGGCTATAACCGGACCGAGCCGACGAGCCTGCGTTTCCTCGCGCGCATCATCGCGGCGCGCATCCGCCTGCAGGGCTTCCTCGTCTTCGACTATTTTCCGCGAATGGACGAATTCTACCGCGACATGGGCGGCTGGATGAAGAGCGGTGCAGTCAAGCCGCGCGATACGATCGTCGAGGGCCTAGACAGCACGCTCGACGCCTTCCTTGGCCTGTTCGAGGGCGCGAACACCGGGAAGATGCTCGTTCGGCTCTAGAGCGACTGGCAGGCGTCCGGGTTGCCGGACTGGTAGCCGGTCCGAAGCGCGTTCATTCGTTGCGCCGAAGTGCCGTGGGTGAAGCTGTCGGGAACCACCCGCCCCTGCGTTTCCTTCTGAAGGGTATCATCGCCGATCGCCTCGGCAGCGCGCATGCCTTCCTCGAAATCGCCCTGCTCCATCACGGGCCGACCTTCGGGATCCTTCGCATTCGCCGCCCATACGCCGGCATAGCAATCGGCCTGCAGTTCGATCTTCACCTGGATGGCATTGCCCTCGGTCTCGCTTGCGCGCGCCTGCAGCTGCTCCGCCTGGCCCAGCGTCCCGGTGAGATCCTGCACATGATGGCCGACCTCGTGCGCGATCACATAGGCCTGAGCGAAATCGCCCGGTGCCTGGAAGCGCTGCGAGAGCTCATTGAAGAACTCGGTGTCGAGATAGATCTTCTTGTCAGTCGGACAATAAAACGGCCCCATCGCCGACTGCGCGGCCCCGCACCCCGACTGATAGGATTCCGAATAAGCGACCAGCCGTGTCGGCGTGTAGGAGATTCCCTTGGGCTGCAGCAGCCGCGTCCAGGTATCTTCCGTGTCCGCGAGAACCTGAAGCATGAAGTGCCTCGTGTTGGGGTCGAGCTTGCTTTGGCCAGCGGAGCTAGTCTGCTGGGTTGCCGGCGCCAGGCCGCCACCCCCTCCGCCGAGTCCGCCGAGCGAGCTCAGCAGGAAGTAACCGATCACGAGAACGATGACGCCGCCGATTCCGAAGCGGCTCGCCACCAGAGGAAGGAGACAGCCAAGACCGCCTCCGCCGAAACCGCCCCCGCCGAGGCCGCCGCTGCGGCCGGTTGCATCGTCAAAGTTGGTGCTCTCGCGCTCGTCGCCGAACCGCATTGTCGCCCTCCTTGGCCGATTGCCCAATGCTCCGCAGGCGCAACGGTTGCAATCGCCCCTCGCGGACGCTTAGCGCGCCCTAAAAGGAGTGCTCATGATTCTCGAAGGCAAAGTCGCTCTCGTCACCGGTTCGACATCGGGGATCGGCCTGGCGATCGCAAAGGCGCTCGCTGCTGAAGGTGCGCGGCTGATGATCAACGGTTTCGGCGATCCAGCCGGGATCGAGCGCGAATGCGCCGAGCTCGGCGCGGTCCACGACGGCGCGGACATGTCGAAGCCGGCGGAGATCGAGGCGATGATGAAGCGCTGCGCCGACGAGCTCGGCGGGCCGGACATCCTCGTCAACAATGCCGGGATCCAGCACGTCTCACCGATCGAGGATTTCCCGGCGGAGAAATGGGACGCGATCATCGCTATCAACCTCTCCTCGGCATTCCACACGACACGGCTCGCAGTCCCGAGAATGAAGGCGAAGAGATGGGGCCGGATCATAAATACGGCGAGCGCGCACAGCCTCGTCGCCTCTCCCAACAAGAGCGCCTACGTCGCCGCGAAGCACGGAATCGCGGGCTTCACGAAGACGGTGGCGCTTGAGACCGCGCAGGCCGGGATCACCGTCAATTGCATCTCTCCGGGCTACGTCTGGACGCCGCTGGTCGAGCGCCAGATCCCGGACACGATGCGGACGCGCGGACTTACGCGCGAGCAGGTCATTAACGACGTGCTTCTCGCCGCCCAGCCGACCAAGCGGTTCGTCACCCCTGAGCAAGTCGCCGCGCTCGCACTCTTCCTGTGCCGCGAGGAAGCCTCCGCGATCACCGGGGCGAACCTCAGCATGGACGGCGGCTGGACCGCCGCCTAGGCTCCGCCGCCATGCGCGCCGGACTTCTTGCAGCTGCCCTCATCGCCTGTTCGTCGTGCACCGTGATCGAGCAGCCTGCGGGGCTGATCCCGCGCTGGACGGCCGCCTGGAAAGACGTTGTGACCAAGAGCGACCGCGATCGTCTCGCCGACTGGCGCGCCAGCTTTACCGCAGCGCTCGATGCGGCGCGAAAAGGAGGGCACGGGGCCGACATCGATCGTGAAGGCGCGCTGCTTGACCCCGATGCGGCGGCCGGTACCTCGGCAATTCCCAACGGCCTCTACAAATGCCGGATCATCAAGCTCGGAGCGAAGACGGACGAAAACCTGGCTTATGTTTCCTATCCCGCCTTCTACTGCCGAGTGAGGGTGGAGCGGGACCTTCAGCGCTTCAACAAGTTCGGCGGATCGCAGCGCTATGTCGGGCTGATCTTCCCCGGCGACGGCGTGCACCAGGTATTCCTAGGCACGCTGGTACTCGGCGACGAGACGCGGGCGCTCCAATATGGGCAGGACGAGCTGCGCGACCTGGCGGGCTATTTCGAACGGATCGGCCCGAACCGCTGGCGGCTGCTGATGCCCAAGCCCAACTTCGAATCGCAGTTCGACGTGATGGAGCTGGTGCCCTACGCAGGCGCCGTGCCTACCTCGAAGAAGCGCTAGGCAGCGGCGGGCTCCGTCTCGGCGCTTGCATCGTCCAGTCGAGCGATCTGATCCTGCGTGAGCTCGAGGTTCAGCGCGGCGACGAGTTCGTGCAATTGCTCGACGCCGGTTGCGCTTGCGAGCGTCGCCGTGACGCCCGGCTGGGCGCTCGTCCAGGCGAGGGCGATGGCGGCTGGCGGCGCTCCGGTTTCGGCCTGAATCTCGTCGAGTACGCCGAGAACACGCGACCCCTTGCCCTCGAGATACCCGGCGACGCGCTCACCGCGGGTGCTTTTGCCGAGGTCCCCGCGGCTGCGGTACTTGCCGGTGAGGAAGCCGTTGGCGAGACCGTAGAAGGGAATGACCCCGAGGCCGTTGGCGAGCGCGGCGTCGAGGAGCGGGCCTTCCAGCTTCTCCCGCTCGACGAGATTATACCAGGTCTGAAGTGCGCATGGCCGCGCGAGGCCGTTCTCGTCCGCCGTGCGCATCGCTTCGCCAAGGCGCTCGGCGGAATATTGAGACAGGCCGACCGCGCGGACCTTCCCGGCCTTGAGCAGCGCATCGACGGCGCCGAGGCTGTTGGGGAGCGGGACACCCGGGTCGTCCTTATGATGATAATAGAGGTCGATCGTCTCGATGCCGAGCCGTCTGAGCGAGGCGTCGCAGGCCGGGCCGATCGTATCCGGCGCCAGCCCATTATAGAATCCGACCTTGGTTGCGATTACGACCTTGGAACGCTTCGAGGGGTCGCGCTTCAGCCAGCGGCCGATCACCGTCTCGCTCTCGCCCCCCACATGCCCCGGCACCCACGCAGAATAGACATCGGCGGTGTCGATCATCGTCCCGCCGGCATCAACGAAGGCGTCGAGCACGGCGAAGCTGGCCTTCTCGTCAGCCGTCCACCCGAAGACGTTGCCGCCGAGCGCGAAAGGCGCGACCTCGATGCCGCTGTCGCCAATGCTTCGCTTTTCGATCATCCTTCGCCTCCTGCAGCCTGACCTACCTACCTACGCGTCACTAGCCGCCTCGTTCACCACTTGTTTGTAAAATTTAGCGACACCTCTCCGCATGTCGGGTGAATTGACATCGGAGCCGGCGTGGACGCGCTGATCGCCTTCTGGAGCCATGCGCTCGCGGCGGCGCTGTTCCTTGCGCTGACCTTGTGGCGGCTCGGCGATGCCGCGCGGCGGCCAGCACAGCGGCTTCTTGCCGGCGCGTTCGCAGTCACCGCCTGCTGGGCATGGCTCGCGGCAGTCGCGCCGGGAGAGCAAATCGTCGGCTATGCCGAAAGCGCGCGCAACCTGCTGTGGATCAGCATGCTCTACAGCCTCTCGGCGGCGACCCAGGAGCGCGAGCACGGGCTGAAGCTCGTCTACGGCGCGGTTGCAGGAGTGATCGGGCTCCAGCTCATTGGCGCTACGCTGGAGCTGATTTCGCCCAGCGGCGCCCTTTCGCAAACCGGCCTCGTCCTCAGGATCACGACCGCTGCAGGCGCGCTGGTTCTTGTCCACAACGTCTACGGCCAGGCGGCGCCGGCGAGCCGGTCGCACATCCGGCTGGCGATGCTCGGCCTCGCCCTCATCTGGACCTACGACCTCAATCTCTACACGATCGCCTATCTCGGGTCGGCGAGCGCGTACCATTGGGTCGAGTGGCGCGGCCTCCCGGTCGCGATTGCGGCTCCCATGTTCGCGCTTGCGACCCGCGAGGACAGCGGATGGCGGATTCGCCTATCGCGCGCCGCGACCTTCCAGTCGCTCTCGTTGCTCGCGATTTGCGCCTATTTCGCCTTGATGGCGATCGTCGCGACGGCCCTTCGCGGCTCCGGCGTCGACTGGACCGCCGCGCTTATGGTCGCGCTACTGGCCGCGATGACGGTGGGAGCGATGGTGCTCCTCCCGAGCGCCCGGGCCCGCGCGTGGGTCAAGGTCAAGGTCGCCAAGCATTTGTTCGAGCACCGCTACGATTATCGCGCCGAATGGCTGCGCTTCACCGAGACGATCGGCCGCGAGGGACCCGATGCGCCGCCGCTCACCGAGCGGATCGTCAAAGCGTTTGCGGATGTCATCGATGCGCCGGGCGGACTTCTGCTGGTCAGCGACGGCGGCGGGTCGGTCGACCTCGCGGCGAGCTGGAATTGGCCCGGCGACGATCCGTCGGCCGCGGAGCTCGCGGAATCGCGCCCATTGTGGAGCGAGATCGAAGCGCGCGGCCGGATCCTCGAGTTCGAGGCGCTTCGCAACGGATGGGCCAAGGCGCCGGAGAAGACGCTTGCCGCGCCGGAGTGGATGCTGGGCAACGAGACGATCTGGGCAGGCGTGCCTTTGCTCCACCAGCAGCGCCTCGTGGGGCTCGTCATTCTCGCCGCGCCCGAATATCGCCGGGCCCTCGACTGGGAGGATTTCGACCTCCTTCGCACGGCCGGCAACCAAGCCGCGAGCGCGCTCGCCGAAGCGCTGAGCCAGGAAGCGCTCGCCAATGCCCAAAGGTTCGAAGAGTTCAACCGGCGCTTCGCCTTCATCCTCCACGACATCAAGAACCTGGTGAGCCAGCTGTCGCTGCTCGCCCGCAACGCCGAGCGCCATGCCGACAACCCCGATTTCCGGGCGGACATGGTCGCAACCCTGCAATCGTCGGTCGGCAAGATGAACGACCTGCTGACACGGCTTGCGCCCCGCTCCTCCTCGCGCGTGCAGCGCGTCGATGCGCAGCCTCTGCGCCCCATCCTCGCAACGGCGATCGCCGCTCGCCGCCGCGACCGCGACGTACAGCTCCTCGGCGACGCCGGCCTCAGCGCGAGGGTCGATCCGGACGCTCTCGAGCAGGCGGTGAGCCACCTCCTCCAGAACGCGCTGGACGCGAGCAGCGGAACGCCAGTCACGGTTCGCGTGGCGGGGCATTCAGGAAGCGTCGCAATCTCCATCGCCGACAAGGGCATCGGAATGGACGGCGACTTCATTCGCAACCGTCTTTTCCAGCCATTCGCCTCGACCAAGTCAGGCGGATTTGGGGTCGGCGCGTTCGAGGCGCGGGCGCTGATCATGGCCATGGGCGGCCGGCTCGACGTCGACAGCCGCCCGGGCCGCGGAACCACCTTCACCATCACCCTGCCGGCGGGCGAGGCCGGCGCCGAACCTGAACGGAAGATCGCATGAGCGAAGAGACAAAAGTGCTGCTTGTCGTCGAGGACGACGAGGGTCTGCAGCGGCAGCTCAAATGGGCTTATGACGGCTATGAGGTCGTGTGCGCCGGCAACCGGCAGGAGGCGATCGATGCGCTGCGCGCGCACGAGCCTTCGGTCGTCACGCTCGACCTCGGGCTTCCGCCGGATCCCGACGGCACCGAGGAAGGATTCGCTACCCTCGCGGAGATCCTCCGGCTGAAGCCCGACACCAAGGTGATTGTCGCCAGCGGCCATGGCGCACGCGAGAGCGCGCTCAAGGCGATCGGGATGGGCGCCTACGATTTCTACAAGAAGCCGGTCGATATCGACGAGCTCGGGCTGATTGTCGCTCGAGCCTTCCACGTTCACGAAATCGAGCAGGAGAACCGCAGGCTCGACAATGGTGCAGCGGGGACGGTGCTCGGATCGATCATCACCGCCGCGCCCGAGATGCTGAAGGTCGCGAAGACGATCGAGCGGGTCGCTTCGGCCGACGTGTCGGTGATGCTGCTTGGCGCCAGCGGAACCGGCAAAGAATTGCTCGCCCGCGCGGTGCACGAGATGAGCCGTCGCAAGGGCGAGTTCATCGCGATCAACTGCGCGGCGATCCCCGAGAACCTGCTGGAAGCCGAGCTGTTCGGATATGAACGCGGCGCCTTCACCGGAGCGGTCAAGACCAACGTCGGCAAGATCGAGCTCGCGGAGGGCGGGACCCTGTTCCTCGACGAGGTCGGCGACATCCCGCTGCCGCTCCAGGTCAAGCTGCTGCGCTTCCTGCAGGAGCGCGTGATCGAGCGGATCGGTGGCCGCCAGCCGATCGCGGTCGATACGCGGATCGTGTGCGCGACCCACCAGGACCTCGATGCGATGACATCCGACGGGCGTTTCCGCGAAGATCTCTACTATCGCCTCGCCGAGATCGTGGTGAAGATCCCTTCGCTCGCGGAGCGGTCCGGCGACGCGGTCCTTCTCGCGCGCCATTTCGTCAACCGCTTCGGTCGCGAGCTCAACGCCGGCGTTCAGGCGCTTAGCCCCGATGCGATCGACGCGATTGACGCCCACGGCTGGCCCGGCAACGTTCGCGAGCTCGAGAATCGCATCAAGCGCGCGGTAATTATGGCGGACGGAAAGACGGTGACCGCCGGCGATCTCGACCTGCAGGCCGGGATCGTTCCCGACGATGACGTGCTTCCGATCAACTTGCGCGCTGCGCGTGAGGTCGCTGACCGCAAAGCGATCCGCCAGGCGATGAGCCGCACCGAGAACAATATCTCGGGCGCCGCAAAGCTGTTGGGGATCAGCCGTCCGACGCTTTACGACCTCCTCAAGCAATATCGTCTGCAAGCGTAGGCGGGCCTTCGACGAACGGCGTTTGCGTAGGGGAACCGCGACGCTAACCTGCCGATCAACTCGATCGGGGGACGTCATGGATCGCCGCACATTTCTAGCAACCGGGGCTACCGTCGCGCTGCTGCCGTTCACGGAGGCGCCAGCGTTCGCCGCCGTCGCCGCACAGGAGGGCAGCGGCGATGCCGCGCTCAATGCCTTGTTCGACCGGATATTCCAGCGGCAGGTGGCGGATTCTCCGGGCTTCGCGACTGCGCTCGGCCTCGACACCGGCGCCAACGCAAGGCTCCGCTCGACCTTCGACATGCGGCCTCCGAACCAGAGCCGTGTCGAGAATGACGCTCGAGACCGAGCATTCCTCGCGGCCGTGAAGGCCATCGACCCCGCTACTCTCTCACCGGCCGCCGCGCTCAACCACGAGATCGTGATCTACGACCTCGAGACGTCGCTGGAGTCGTGGGAAAAGTTCAAGATCGACAGCGTCCAGAACCCCTATCTGATCTCACAGCAGAGCGGGAATTACTTCTCGCTTCCGGATTTCCTCAACAGCACGCACCCGATCGACAATGCGAGCGACGCCGAGGCCTATTTGTCCCGCCTCGCGCAGTTCGGCCCGCTGCTCGACATGGAAACGCAGGACCAGAAGGAGATGGCCGCCCGTGGGTTCCTCGCACCGGGCTGGTCGCTCGACCTTGCGCTCGGCCAGATGGAGGACCTGCGCAAACCGGCGGCCGCCGACAGCACGATGGTAAAATCGATTGTCGACCGCACCAAGGCGAAAGGCCTCGCCGGCGACTGGGCGGCGCGTGCCACCAAGATCGTCGAGACCGGCGTCTACCCCGCGCTCGACCGGCAGATGGCCGCGATCCGCGCGCTTCGGCCGACGACTGCGCCGGGTGACGGAGCGACCCGGCTGCCCAACGGCCAGGCAATCTACGCCGCCGCGCTCGCGCAGGCGACGACCAGCAGCATGACCCCCGATGAGGTTCACCAGTTGGGCCTGTCGCAAGTCGCCGAATATACTGCCGCGCTCGATGGCCTCCTCAAGCAGGCTGGCATGACACAGGGAACGGTCGGCGAGCGGCTGGCAGCGCTGAACACGTCGCCAGCGCAGCTCTATGCGAACACCGACCCCGGGCGCGCGGAGCTGCTCGCGAGCCTCAATGCCAACGTCAAGGAGATGATGGGGCTGCTGCCAAAGGCCTTTGCCACCCTGCCCGGCCAGCCGCTCGAGATCCGCGCGGTCCCGAAGGAGATTCAGGACGGCGCTCCGAACGGCTATTACCGCAGTGCCTCACTCGACGGTTCGCGCCCGGCGATTTACTTCATCAACCTTAAGTCAACGACCGATTGGCCCAAATATTCGCTTCCTTCGCTCACCTATCACGAGGGCGTACCGGGCCATCACCTGCAGATCAGCCTTGCGCAGCAGTCCAAGGACATTCCGATGCTGCGCAAGATCAGCTTCTATTCCTCCTACATCGAGGGCTGGGCGCTCTACTCCGAGCAGCTTTCGGACGAACTCGGGGGCTACAAAGGGATCGAGAAGGGCGGATACCTCCAGTCCTTCCTGTTCCGCTCGGCTCGTCTCGTGGTCGATACCGGCCTCAATGCGAAAGGCTGGAGCCGGGAGAAGGCGATCGATTACATGACCCAGACCACTGGTTTCCCGCGTCCGCGCGTGCAGCGCGAGGTCGAACGCTATTGCTGTTCCATCGGCCAGGCCTGCAGCTACAAGGTTGGGCACCTCGCCTGGATGCGTGCTCGCGACAAGGCGAAGTCGATCCTGGGCCCGCAATTCGACATCAAGCAGTTCCACGAGGTGCTTAAGGATGGCACGATGCCACTCACGATCCTCGAGCGGCGGGTCGAGGAACGCGCCCGGGCGCAGCTCGCGGCGGCGGGCGGAGGCGCACCCATGGGCACGAAGTCAGGCGAACGCGGCTAGGAGCCGAGTTGCTCCGCCATTTCGGCGACTTCGAGCCAGCGGACTTCGGCGGCTTCGATATCGGCGCGGTGGCGGGCGATGCGCTCGGTGAGCTCGGCGAAGCGCTGGGGAGCGCGGGTGTAGAGGTCGGGGTCCGACATCGCTTCCTCGTCGGCCGCCACTGCCGCCTCGAGCCGCTCGATCTCACCGGGCAAGCGGTCGTAGTCGCGCTGGTCCTTGTAGGTCAGCTTGTTCCCCGGCGATGGCCGGGGCCCAGGAGTGCCGGAAGGCGCTGCTCTCGCACCGCCCTGGACCCCGGCCTTCGCCGGGGCACGCACTGCCTCATATCTCTTCCTGATCCAGTCTTCGTAGCCCCCGGCGACGATGTCGACCTTGCCCGAACCGTCGAGACCGAGCGTGATCGTCACGGTCCGATCCAGGAAGTCGCGGTCGTGGCTGACGATCAGGACAGTGCCTTCGTAGTCGGCGATCACCTCCTGGAGCAGATCGAGGGTTTCGAGGTCGAGGTCGTTGGTGGGCTCGTCGAGCACGAGCAGGTTAGCCTCACGCGCGAACTCGCGGGCCAACAGGAGCCGCGACCGCTCGCCGCCTGAAAGCGATCCGATCGGGGCGTCTGCGATCGCCGGGTCGAACAGGAATTCCTTCAAATAGCCCTTGATGTGTTTCTTTGCCCCGCGAACCTCGATCCAATCGCCGCCGTTGGCGAGCACGTCTTTCACGCGCCTGGCGGGGTCCATGAGCTTGCGCTGCTGATCGATGACGATGCCGGAGAGGGTTTTTGCGAGCGTCACCGTTCCGCTGTCGGGCGCGAGCTCACCCGTCAGGAGCTTCAGCAATGTCGTCTTGCCGGCACCGTTGGGGCCGACAAGGCCGATGCGGTCGCCGCGCTGTACGCGAAGCGAAAAGTCGCGGATGATCGGACGCTCACCGAACGACTTGCCGACATTTTCCGCCTCGATGACTGTCTTCGAGCGGACATCGTCCTTGGCCAGGGCGAGCTTAGCGGTGCCGGCAGTGCCGAGCATCGCCGCACGTTGCGCCCGCATCTCGTGGAGCTTCGCAAGCCGGCCCTGGTTGCGCCGGCGTCGCGCCGTTACGCCGCGCTGGAGCCAGTGAAGCTCGATCTTGAGTTTGGCGTCGAGCTTCTCGGCGGCGCGCGCTTCCTCGTCGTACACCCGCTCGGTCCACGCCTCGAAGCCGCCGAAGCCGATCTCGGAACGCCGCAGGTCGCCGCGTTCGAGCCAGAGGCACGACCGCGTAAGCCGCGTCAGAAAGGTACGGTCGTGGCTGATGGCGATGAACGCGCCCTTGAACCTCTTGAGCCAGTCCTCGAGCCACTCGATGGCGTGTAGGTCGAGGTGGTTGGTCGGCTCGTCGAGCAGAAGAATATCCGGCTTCTGCGCCAACGCCCGAGTGATCGCCGCGCGGCGCCGCTCGCCGCCGCTGGCGGTCGCCGTGGGACGCGACAGGTCGATCCCGAGCTGGTCTGCGATGGCTGCGGCTTCGTGCGCCTCGGGAGCGTCGGAGCCATTCACGACCCAGTCGCGAAGCGTCGCGAACTCTCCCATCTTGGGATCCTGCTCGAGAAGCCCGACGTTGGTTCCCGGGACGATCGTCCGCTTGCCCCTGTCCGGGTCTATCAGGCCGGCGAGGCATTTCAGCAGCGTCGTCTTGCCGGCGCCGTTGCGCCCGATCAGCGCAAGCCGATCGCGCTCGCCGATATAGAGGTCGAGATCCTGGAACAGCCATCCTTCGCCCTGGATGAGCCCGAGATTTTCATAGGAGAGGATTGGCGCCGCCATGCGGCGGCCCTAGCTAGCGCGCAGTCCAAACCCAAGCCCGCTTGACTCGCAACGCGCCAACGCTACAAATGTAGCGTACCTTGGGGGCTTCCGAATGGGCAGGGCATTACTCTCCGCGCTGACGCTGGCTCTTGCTGCGGCTTCGCACGCCGCCGCAGCTTCTCCGAAGTCTCAGTCCAACGCTATCAACGATTATATCCGTCCCTACGTCGAGACCCACAATTTCTCGGGCGTGATCCTGCTCGCCAAACGCGGCCAACCCGTATTCGCGCGGGCCTATGGGTTCGCCGACGTAGAGCGCCGCCGCGTCAACACGCTGACCACGCGCTTCCATATCGCGTCCATGTCGATGCAGTTCACCGCGGCGGCGGCACTTCGGCTGGTCAACTCCGAGCGGCTATCGCTCGACACGCCAGTATCGGACGTCGTGGTAGGCTATCCGAAGGGCGATTCGATCACGATCCGCCACCTGCTGACCGAGACTTCGGGTATCGCCGATATCAACGGCCTGCCCGATTATGCCGAAGTGCTCAAAGCCCATCAGACGCCGCAATCGCTGGTGCGCAAGGTGCAGAACCTTCCGCGCGACCGCGCGCCGGGGAGCTATCACGGCGAGGAGCACAGCGCCTACAACCTCCTAGCGCTGATCGTCGAACGGAAGACGGGTCTTCCCTTCGCCAAGGCCGTCGACCAACTCGTCTTCGGGCCGCTCGGGATGAAGGACAGCGGGATCGACGACGACAGCCCCGGCGCAAGGCACGGCACCTCCAAGGGATACCAGCCCGAAGGCCTGTACGGGATCGCGGCGGCGGAGCGAATTCACTGGTCCGCGAAGACCGGCAATGCGTCCGCTTTCACGACCGCAGCCGACGAGCTGAAGTTCGTCCTTGGCATCAACCGGAGCGACTTCCTCAAGCCCGAGCTTCGCGCGCTGATGTTCGATCCCGCAACCCCAGCCGCCTACGGCTGGTTCAAATCTGACAGCAGCCGGTTCGGCCAGCGGGTCCTTTCAATGAGCGGACGATCACCCGGGTTCACCGCGGCGATGACGTACCTGCCGAAGGAGCAGCTGCTGGTGGTGGCCCTCAGCAATATCTACGCCTCAGCGCCGCCGGAAATGGTGGAAGAGATCGCCGCCTTGGCGCTGAACCGGCCATACCAGGCGCTCAGCCTGAAGATGTCCGTCGATGCTGAAAGCCTCGCCGGTCTGCCCGCGAATTTCCAATTCCCGAAAAAATTCTACCAGCCCGACGCGGTCGTTCGCGTCGGCGCTTCCGACGGAGGGGTTTCGCTCCGCTGGCCGAGCGGAGACGTCTCGGTCCTCATTCCCACGGCCAGGGATCACTACATGGACCGCGCGTACTGGATGCCCGTCGAGGTAGTCCGCGACGCGGGCGGGCGTATTTCGCAGCTGAAATATGGCTCGTTCGTCGGGGAGGCCGTTGCCGGCACTTCCTCGTAACGCGGCATCTGTTGCGCAAGTATCACAGGATGTGACCCTGAACGCCGCCATGCGGCTGTGTTCATAGCCAATTCAATGGCCGATGGTAGAAAAGCGCCGACTTAAGAGAGTCGAGTGATGAACCTTCCGCGTACCCTCCTGCTTGCCGGCCTAGTTGCGACCGGCCTTACCAGTGCTCCGGCGCTGGCCGATCCCCCGCGCGATTCGCAACGGGCATTCGAAGGCAGGCGCGACGGACGCTCGATGCCGCTCCCGCAGCTGGAGCGGCGAGTGATGCCATTCATGGGTCCCAACGCGGACTATCTCGGGCCGGAGATCAATGGCGGCACCTATCGCATGAAGTTCATTCAGAACGGACGCGTGATCTGGGTCGACGTCGATCCGCAGACGGGCCGGATCATCCGCCGCTCGCGCGACAGATAGGCCATTTCGGGCGCGCATTGACTTTTCAGCGCCCCTCCCCAGTTGTTTCGTTAAAGCAACCTCTCGCCGCAACGCGGGTTGACGGTGCGAAGATGAACAGCTCCGGGGAGCATCGATGCGTGTCCTGATCGTCGAAGACGAACCCAACCTCGGGCGCCAGCTCCGCTCGACCCTAGAAGGAGCCGGCTATGCCGTCGACCTCGCTACCGACGGCGAGGACGGTCATTATCTCGGCTCGACCGAGAATTACGACGCGGTGATCCTCGATCTCGGCCTGCCGGAGATCGACGGGCTCACCGTGCTCGATCGTTGGCGCAAGGAGGGGCGCAAGATGCCGGTCCTGGTGTTGACCGCGCGCGACAGCTGGTCCGACAAGGTTGCGGGGCTCGACGCCGGCGCCGACGACTATCTCGCCAAGCCGTTCCAGACCGAGGAGCTGATTGCACGTCTCCGAGCCCTCATCCGGCGATCGTCGGGCAATGCCTCGTCAGAGCTCCTCGCCGGCGACATCCGGCTCGACACGCGCTCGGGCAAGGTAACCAAAGCGGGCGAGCCGGTGAAACTGACCGCGCAGGAGTACAAGCTTCTCTCCTACCTCATGCACCACAAGGGGAAGGTGGTCAGCCGGACGGAGCTGATCGAGCATATCTACGACCAGGATTTCGACCGCGATTCAAACACGATCGAAGTGTTCGTGACGCGCATCCGAAAGAAGCTCGGCGCCGACGTCATCACCACCATTCGCGGGCTGGGCTACAGTCTTGAAGAGCCCGCGGAGGTCAGGGCGAGTTGAATAAGGAGGCCGCCACCGTCGCGGCGGCGTCCGACCTTCCATCCGCCGCCAGCAGGAGGGCACATCTCCGCCGCACCGGCTCGCTGAGCCGGCGCATGATCGGGGTCGCCGCCCTGTGGATCGCGGCTTTGCTCATCATCGGCGGCTTCGCCCTCGACCGGGTGCTGTCACGATCGATCGTCGACAGCTTCGACGGCCAGCTCGTGTTCGTCCTCAATTCGATGATCGCCTCGTCCGAGATCGACCCGACCGGCGCGGTGCGGTTTAACCGGCCGCCGGCCGACCAGCGCTTCGTCGAAGCCTATTCCGGCCTCTACTTCCAAATCAGCGGAGCGGGCGCCGAAACGTTCCCGTCGCGCTCGCTTTGGGACCGGCGTCTGCGGGTGACCGGTTCGCATCTCAACGTGAAGCCCCACCTGTACGACAGCAACGAATTTTCGGCGCCGGGCCACGACGAACCCCTGCGCATCGCCGAGCGCGATGTGCAGCTGCCGGGCTCCAACACCTGGTGGCGCTACCAGGTCGCGCAATCGCGCGAGACCCTCGACCAGCAGATCCACCATTACCGGCTCATCCTGTTCTGGAGCTTCCTCGCACTCGGGATCGGTTTGCTCGTTCTTGCGACTCTGCAGACTTTCTACGGCCTCTGGCCGCTGCGCCGGGTGAGGCAAGAGGTCGCGTCCATTAGATCGGGTGACAAGACGAGGGTCGGGGGGGACTTTCCCGCCGAGATCCGGCCGCTCACGGAGGAGATCAACCAGCTGCTCGCGCATAGCGAGGCCCAGGCCGAGGAAGCGCGGCGGCACGCTGGCAATCTCGCCCATGCGCTGAAAACTCCCCTCACGGTGATCACCAATGCAGCAACGGCGCGGTCCCCCGATCTTGCCGACACGGTTTGCCGCGAAGCGATCGTGATGCGCCGGCAGGTCGATCACCACCTTGCCCGAGCGCGGGCGATCGGCCGGCGGGCTTCGGCTCATGCGCGCGCTACGGTGTGGGAAAGCCTGAAGGCGGTGCAGCGCGCCGTCGACCGTCTACACGAGGGCGTAACCATCGACATTGCGGGCGACCGCCAAGCGCAGGTGCGCGTCGAGCGGCAGGACCTGGACGAGATGCTCGGCAACCTCGTCGACAATGCCGCGAAATATGGCGGCGGCCGGGTGTTCGTGACAGTCCAGCCGAACGCCGAGATGGTCGATATCCTCGTCGAGGACGACGGGCCCGGCATTCCGGAGGAATTGCGCGGCGAGCTGTTCTCCCGCGGGGCGCGGCTCGACACGACTGGAAAGCCTGGCACCGGCCTTGGGCTGGCAATCGTTCGCGACGTTGCCGAAATCTACGGAGGGAGGGTTTCGCTCGAGGAGAGCGAAGACCTTGGCGGGCTTCTTGCGCGACTGACTCTGCCCGCCGGTTAGTCCATCGCCTGAGGCTGTTCATTCGTCGAAAAGCCTTGCCAATCAGCGGCATAGTGATGCATGGCCCTGCAGTTTCTCCGGAGGGGTGATTTAATCCATGAAATTCAAGATGTTGACGCTCGCCACCGCGAGCCTGTTCGCGGTTGCCGTTCCCGCTGCTGCGCAGCCGGCCAAGCCGACGTACGGTGACTGGGGTTATGACGCTGCGGCGATGGACCAGTCGGTCAAGCCCGGCGACGACTTCTGGGCCTATGTGAACGGCACCTGGGACAAGACCCACCAGATCGCAGCCGACCGCGCTTCGGCGGGTCCGTTCGTCACTCTCTCCGACAAGTCTGAAGCGGACGTTCGCGAGATCGTCGAGCAACTCGCCAACGATCCGAGCCGCGACCACCTCGGCCAGCAGATCGGGGACTATTACGCGAGCTTCATGGACCAGGATGCGATCGAGGCCGCTGGCACCGCGCCGCTGAAGCCCTATCTCGCACAGATCAACGGCGCGAAGACACGCACGCAACTCCTGTCGCTGTTCATCAAGCCGGGATTCGCGAGCCCGGTCGACGTCGGAATCGGCCCGAACTTCAAGAACCCGGACGTCTATACCGTTTTCGCCGGGCAAGCGACGCTCGGCCTTCCGAGCCGCGAATATTACCTCGAGGACAATGCGAAAATGCAGGCGCATCGCGCCGCCTATCGCGACTATATCATCACCGTTGAGAAGCTCGCCGGCCTTTCCGGCGGCGCAGCAGCGGCGGATCGCATCATTGCGCTCGAGACCGCGCTGTCGAAGGTGCAGTGGAAGGCCGCCGACCGCCGCGACATCGACAAGATCTACAATCCGATGACCCGCGCCCAGCTGACCAAGCTGGCGCCGCAGTTCGACTGGACGTCGACGCTTGCAAAGGCCGGTCTTGGCAATGCGAAGTCCATCATTGTGACCGAACCTTCGGCGGTTGCCGGGGCCGGAAAGATCCTCGCCTCGACTCCGCTTTCGACGTGGAAGGAGTGGCTCGCGTTCCGCTTCGTCTCCGACCATGCGAGCTACCTCCCCAAGGCGCTCGACGACGCGCGCTTCGCTTTTTACTCGAAGGAGCTGAACGGCGTTCAGCAGCAGCGCGAGCGCTGGAAGCGCGGAGTCGCGGCGGTCAACGGCGCGCTCGGCGAAGGCGTCGGCGAGAAATATGTGAAGTCGCACTTCCCGGCCCAGTCGGAATCCGAGATGAAGGAGCTGATCGGAAACCTCGAGGGCGCGTACCGCGAGCGGATCAGCAGCAACCAGTGGATGGACGATGCGACCCGGCAGGCAGCGCTCGAGAAGCTCGCCGCCTTCGAGCCGCGCATCGGCCACCCGGTCAAATATATCGACTATACGTCGATGAAGATCGTGAAGGGTCAGCCGCTCGCGAACGCGATGGCGGCCGCGGACTTCCAGTACAAGCTGCAGCTGAAGCGCTTCCCGAAGCCGGTCGACCGGACGCTCTGGGGCATGTTCCCGCAGACGATCAACGCCTATTATAACCCGCTGGCGAACCAGATCACCTTCCCCGCGGCGATCCTGCAGCCGCCCTTCTTCGATCCCAATGCCGACGCCGCCGCCAACTATGGCGCAATCGGCGCCGTGATCGGCCACGAGATGGGTCACGGCTTCGACAACGAAGGCCGCAAGTTCGACCCGAAGGGCAAGCTGCGCGACTGGTGGTCGCCCGAAGCCGCCAAGAGCTTCACGGCCAAGACGGACGCACTCGTCGCTCAGTACAACGGCTTCAAGCCGTTCCCGGATCTCGCGGTCAACGGGAAACTGACGCTCGGCGAGAACATCGGCGACCTGTCGGGCGTCGAAGCGTCCTACGCGGCGTACAAGAAATACGAAGCCAAGCACGGAGCTTCGCCGGTGATCGACGGGCTGACCGGCGACCAGCGCTTCTTCATCGCCTATGCCCAGGCGTGGCAAGAAAAGCAGCGCGAGGACGCCGAGCGCCAGCAGGTCATCACCAACGAGCACAGCCCGGGCAAGTACCGGGTCAACGGCGTCGTTCGTAACGTTGACGCCTGGTACAAGGCCTTCAACGTCCAGCCGGGCGACAAGCTGTACCTGCCGCCCGATCAGCGGGTCCACATCTGGTAATCAACTGAACCTCTAGGGGGAGGCAAGAATGAAGCTTCGTTCGTTTCTGTTCGCCGCCGGCGCAGCGCTGGCAATTGCCTCCCCCGCCGGGGCCCAGAAGGCCACTTACGGCAACTGGGGCTATAACTCGGCCGCGATGGATAGCTCGGTCAAGCCGGGCGACGACTTCTTCGACTATGTGAACGGCAGCTGGTTCAAGAAGGCGGACATCGCCCCCGACCGGACCTTCGTCGGCATCGATTCGGTCCTCAACGACCAGATCGACAAGGACGTTCGGGCAATCATCGAGGATAGCGCGAAGAATCCCGCGCAATACGGCGAGATCGGCCAACAGGTCGGCGATTTCTATGCCAGCTGGATGGACCAGGCGGCGGTCGAAGCACGCGGCCTCGCGCCGGCCAAGCCGTACCTCGATCGCATCGATGCGGTGAAGGACCGTTCCGGCCTCTACACCTTGTTCGGCACGGTCGGGTACGATTCGCCGATCGGGGTCGGAATCGGCTCCGACCCCAAGGTCCCCAGCCGCTATGCAGTCTTCACCGGCCAGAGCGGTCTCGGAATGCCGGGGCGCGACTATTACCTGCTGACCGGCGCCAAATACGATGCCTTCCGTGCCGCCTATCACGACTATATCGCCAAGATGCTGACGCTTGCCGGTGAGACCGACGCAAGCGCGAAGGCGGACCGGATCCTGGCGCTCGAGACCAAGATCGCGAAGGCGCACTGGACTCCGGAGCGGAGCCGGGACGTCAAGGCGACCTACAATCCCAAGACCCGCGCCCAGCTCAACAAGTTCGCGCCGCAGGTCCAGTGGGACCGGATGCTGAAGACCCAGGGCCTCGGCTCGACCAAGGTGGTGATCGTCGGCCAGACCACCGCCATCCAGAACACGGGCAAGCTGGTCGCGAGCCAGCCCCTCGACACCTGGAAAGACTATCTCACCTTCCATTTCCTTAGCGACCACGCGCAGTTCCTGCCCAAGGCGTTCGACGACGCGCGCTTCGACTTCTACAGCAAGACGCTCGCCGACGTCCCGACGCAGCGCGATCGCTGGAAGCGGGGCGTTTCGCTGGTCAACAGCTCGCTCGGCGAAGCCGTCGGGCAGATCTACGTCCAGCGCCATTTCCCGCCCGAGAGCGAACGCCAGACCCATGAGCTGGTCGAGGACATCCTCGGCGCGCTGAAGGACAAGATCGAGCACAACAGCTGGATGGACGCGCCGACCCGCAAGGCGGCTCTGGAGAAGCTCGCGAGCTTCGACCCGCGTCTCGGCCATCCCAAGAAGTACATCGATTACTCGTCACTGGTGGTGAAGCGCGACGATCTGTTCGGCAATGCGATGCGGGCCGAGCAATTCGATTACGACCTTCAGCTGAAGCGCTATCCGAAGCCGGTCGACCGCGGCCTGTGGGACATGCTTCCGCAGGAAAACAACGCCTATTACGACCCGTCGAAGAATCAGATCACCTTCCCCGCGGCAATCCTCCAGCCGCCCTATTTCGACCCGAACGCGGATGCGGCGTCGAACTACGGAAGCATCGGCGCGACGATCGGGCACGAGATAGGCCACGGTTTCGACGACCAGGGCCGCCTCTATGATCCGATCGGCAAGCTGCGCGATTGGTGGACGCCTGCGAGCGCCAAGGCCTACACGGCGCGCACCGCCGTCTTGGTGAAGCAGTATGATGGCTACGAACCGATCCCCGACGTGCACATCAAGGGGCAACTGACGCTCGGCGAGAATCTGGGTGATCTTGGCGGGCTGGAAGTCGCTTACGCGGCCTATCGCCGCTACGTCGCCAAGCATGGCGAGCCTCCGGTGATCGACGGGCTCACCGGCGACCAGCGCTTCTTCATCGCCTACGGCTACAGCTGGGAGACCAAGCAGCGGGAGGGCGCGCTCCGCTCGCAGCTGCTGAGCAACGAGCACAGCCCTGCGAAGTACCGGGTCAACGGCGTCGTCCGTAACGTCGACGCCTGGTACAAGGCCTTCAGCGTCCAGCCCGGCGACAAGATGTACCTCCCGCCCGATCAGCGGGTCCACATCTGGGGCTCGTGATCCCGGTTCGGCTAGGAAAAGCGGCGCTGCCCGGCTAGGGCGGCGCCGTGGCCGCTACCATCCACAATCTGCAGGGCGCGCGGGCGCCGTCGCTCGATCCGCTGATGTCGCTTGTCGGAAGCGACATGAACGGCGTCAACGCCGTCATCCTCGACCGCATGCAGAGCAAGGTCGCGCTCATCCCCGAGCTTGCCGGTCACCTGATCGCGGGCGGCGGCAAGCGGATGCGGCCGATGCTGACGCTCGCCTGCGGGACCTTGCTCGGATATCCCGGCACTCGCCACCACAAGCTCGCCGCAGCAGTCGAGTTCATCCATACCGCGACGTTGCTCCATGACGACGTGGTCGACGGCTCCGGAATGCGCCGCGGCAAGCGCACCGCGAACCTCATCTGGGGCAATCCAGCGACGGTTCTCGTCGGCGATTTCCTGTTCAGCCGCGCATTCGAGCTAATGGTCGAGGACGGCAGCCTGAAAGTGTTGAGGATCCTCAGCCACGCTTCCGCAGTGATCGCCGAAGGCGAGGTCGAGCAGCTCACCGCACAGCGACAGATCGATACCGACGAGGATCACTATCTGGAGATCATCAGCGCCAAGACCGCGGCGCTGTTCGCCGCAGCGTGCCGGGTCGCGCCGGTCGTCGCGGAGGCGAGCGAGGATTCCGAACTCGCGCTCGAATGCTATGGCCGGAACCTCGGAATCGCGTTCCAGCTGACCGACGACGCCATTGATTACGCGTCGGATTCGGCGACCATGGGCAAGGGTGTGGGCGACGACTTCCGTGACGGAAAGATGACGCTCCCGATCATCCTTGCCTATGCCCGTGGCAGCGATTCCGACCGCGTCTTCTGGCGCTCGGCAATTTCAGGAGAGCGCGTGTCGGACGAGGATCTAGCGCACGCGATCGGCCTGCTTGGATCGACCGAGGCGCTCACCGACACGATCGAGCGCGCGCGCCAATATGGACGCCGAGCGATCGACGCGCTCGCGATGTTCCCGGCGAGCAAGGCCAAGGCGGCGCTGATCGAAGCCGCCGAGTTCGCGGTCGCCCGCGCTTATTAGTCCCCCTACGGCGTAAGACCGAATGCGCCTGCCGATCGATGCCGTCCTTCCCGACCTGCTCGCCGCGCTTCGCGAGCATAGCCGGGCGCTGCTGATCGCGCCGCCCGGCGCGGGCAAGACGACGAAGGTCGCACCTGCCTTGCTCGGCGAAGGTTGGTGCACCGGTCAGGTGCTGTTGCTGGTCCCGCGGCGTCTCGCCGCACGTGCGGCGGCCGAGTTCATGGCGGCTGCGCTCGGCGAGAAGCCGGGCGAGACCATCGGCTATGCGACGCGGCTCGACAGCAAGGTCGGCAAGTCCACGCGCGTGATCGCCATGACCCACGGCGTGTTCCTGGCGAGGATCGAGGCGGACCCCGAGCTTTCCGGCGTTTCGGCAGTGCTCTTCGACGAAGTCCACGAGCGCAGCCTGGACAATGACCTCGCGCTCGCGTTCGCACTCGATTCCGCGGGTGGGTTGCGGCCGGACCTGCGGCTGGTCGCAATGTCGGCGACGCTCGATGTCGATCGGTTTCAGAAGCTCCTCGAACACCCGCCGACGATTGTCAGTGAGGGTAAAAGCTTTCCACTCGACGTCCGTTACGCGGGCCGCGACGCCGCGGCGCGGATCGAGCCGCAAATGGCTTCGGCAATCCGCGCTGCGCTTGCGGAGCATGACGGATCGCTGCTGGCGTTCCTGCCGGGCGTCGCGGAGATCGAGCGAACCGCCGAAGCGCTGGGATCGCTGCCCGGTAACGTGGAGGTTCACAAGCTTCACGGTGGGATCGAACCGGCGGCCCAGCGCGCGGCACTCGCGGCATCGCCGACTGGCAAGCGCAAGCTCGTTCTTGCAACGAGCATCGCGGAGACCAGCGTCACGCTCGAGGATGTTCGGATCGTCGTGGACAGCGGGCTCGCGCGTCGGCCGCGATACGATCGGGGCGCCGGCCTCACCCGGCTTGTCACCGAGCGCGCCAGCCGGGCGGCGGTGACTCAGCGCGCGGGCCGCGCCGCTCGCCAGGCGCCGGGTATCGCGATCCGCCTCTGGGAAGAAGCCGCGACTGCGTCATTGCCGGCACACGACCCGCCGGAAATCCTCGAAGCCGATCTGTCGAGCTTAGTCCTGAGCTCGCTGTTATGGGGAGAGCCCGATCCGCAGCGGCTGCCGTTCCTCGACCCTCCGCCGAATGCGGCGATCGAGGAAGCACGCAAAAGGCTGTCGAGCCTGGGAGTGATCGACGCCGAGGGGCGTGTGACCGCTCACGGCCGAGCCATCGCCGCACTTCCGCTCGAGCCTCGTCTCGCGCACATGCTGATCGCAGCGAAGGACCGCGGATTCGCTGCGGCGGCCGCGGATGTCGCGGCGCTCCTCACCGAGCGGGGCCTCGGCGGCAGTGATGCCGATTTGGAGTTGCGCTGGCGCCGGTGGCAGACGGATCGGTCCCGGCGAGCCGACGCAGCGCGCAGAATGGCGGAGCGATGGTTACGCGGGGCTCCCTCCTCTGGGGATAAGGGTGAAGACCTCGGACGAGCGCTCGCTCTCGCCTTTCCCGACCGCGTTTCACGCCGGCGCGATCGCAACGGCGAGAGCTGGCAATCGGTGGGCGGACGCGGGTTTCGGCTCGATCCCGCCTCGCCGCTTGCACGCAGTGAATGGCTGGCGGTGGGTGAGGTGGCGGGCCATGCCTCCGGCGCCCGAATTTTGTCCGCGGCGCCGTTCGATGAGCGGGACGTGCTCGACCTCTTTGGAGACCGCATCGAAACACGCCACGACGGCGAGTTCGATCCGGCGACCGGCTCGGTTACCCCGACGCGGAGCCGGCGTCTCGGTGCGATCCGCCTATCGAGCGGTCCCGACCCGAATCCGGACCAGTACGCGGTCGAACGGGCGCTGCTCGATGGAGTGAGGGAGCACGGCCTGCATCTGCTGCCGTGGGACGAGCGGACGGACCAGCTTCGGAAGCGCGCCGCCTTCGCGCAGCCCTTCGACCCGGCCATCGCTTCGCTCGGCGACTCCGCTCTGCTGGAGCGGCTCGACGAGTGGCTTGCGCCCCTCGTCGCCGGCAAACGCCGGCTCGGGGATATTCCCGCCAGTTCGATCACGTCTGCCCTCGAACAGCTTCTCGGCTACGAGGTGGCGAGGAGGATGGATCGTCTCGCCCCGGCCGAATTCACCAGCCCGGCCGGAAGCCGGCATCTGATCGACTATTCGGCCGAAGCCGGGCCGACGGTAGAAGTGCGCGCGCAGGCGCTCTTCGGACTTTCCTCCCATCCCACCGTCGCGAATGGCGCGGTGCCGCTGATCCTCGCCATCACCTCGCCCGCGGGCCGGCCCATCCAGACCACGAAGGATCTCCCCGGTTTCTGGGCTGGAAGCTGGCGGGATGTCGCAAAGGACATGCGAGGACGCTATCCGAAGCACCCGTGGCCGGATGACCCGGCATCGGCGCCGCCGACCCTTCGCACGAAACGAGCCGGCGCTTGATTTGCCCGGCGCACTTTGCCACCTCGCGCGAATGACCATCGCCCGCATCCTCGAGCAGGAACGCAAGACCACTCAATCCGGCAAGGCCAATGCCGGCAAATGGGTGCTCGAGTTCGAGCGGCAGCAGCCGCTTCGCCCGGACCCGCTGACCGGCTGGAACGGCTCGGGCGACACCAACACGCAGGTCCGCATGGCCTTCGCCTCGAAGGAAGCGGCGATCGCTTACTGCGACAAGCACGGGCTCGACTATCACGTGGTTCCCGCGCCGCCCGTAAAGCTCAAGATCCAGGCCTACGCCGACAATTTCCGTTGAGCTTCGCGCCTAGCGGCGGCACAGTGGGGCCGCCGAGCTAGGGGGAGTACTGCGTTTCGCCGACGTCAGGCTGGTCATCGGCACCAGGCCTGAAGCGATCAAGATGGCGCCCGTCGCGCACGCGCTCGCCGAGCGCGGGCTGGAGCCTTCGCTCGTCCTGACGGGCCAGCACCCAAGGCTGGACCCGCGCGATTTCGGCCTCGATCCCTACCCTGTTGAGCGGCTCGGCTGTCCCGGCGTGGAGGATCCGCATCGTCACGTGCGAGCAGTAACCGCTGCGCTTCTTCCGAGGCTTCTTCCCGCAGCGGATCTGCTGGTTGTGCAGGGCGATACCTCGAGCGCGCTCGGTGCGGCGCTGGCAGGCTCAAAAGCAGGAGTTCCGATAGCGCATGTCGAGGCGGGCCTCAGGACCCACGATCCGCTGCTGCCTTGGCCGGAGGAGGAATATCGGGTCGCGATCGATGCGATGGCAGAATTGCTTTTCGCGCCCACCGAAGTCTCCGCCGCGAACCTTCGTTCGGAGCAAGTGTTTGGTGAGATCCATGTCACCGGCAACACATCGATCGACGTGTTGCTTGCGCTCGAGGCGAAGATGCCGCCGCCAGTCCCGCGCAGCAGCGGGTTGCCGCATCTCCTCGTGACGGCCCACCGGCGGGAGTCGTGGGGCGACGGGTTGCGGTCGATCGCCGCCGCCGTGCGCCAGCTCGCGAGAGAAGCGAGAATCGATTTCGTCCTCCACCCCAACCCGCACGTCGCCGGTACGATGCGCGCGGAGCTGGGCGGCATCGAAAGCGTGCGGATGCTCGAGCCGTGCGGCCAACTCGAACTGGTGCGGCGCATGCGCGATTGCGACCTGATCCTCAGCGATTCCGGCGGAATTCAAGAGGAGGCGCCCGTTCTTGGAGTGCCGCTCCTAATCCTCCGTGAAAAGACCGAACGGCCCGAGGGAATTACTTGCGGAAGCGCCTTTCTGGTCGGGACGTCGACCGAGCGGATCGTCGGCGAGGCGCGGCGCCTCCTGCGCGACGACTCCGCGTTAATGAGGATGCGCCGGCGCGCCTTCCCCTACGGGGACGGAAGAGCCGGTCCGCGGATCGCCTCGATCATCGAAGAATGGCTGGAGCGGTCGAAGAGCCATGCTGCCAACGGGACTCCCCATTTTTCCATCAGGTAAAGCAGGCAACGCCGTCACCGCTTCTCCTTGGTTTCAGCGATCGCCGCGTTCGCCGCAAGGATGTAGGCCGTGGTCGTGCTCACGGTATATTCGTTCTCGAACCACAGGAACGGCCAGTCGGTCTTCAGCTCGGGAAAGTCAGGCTTCTCGATGAGAACGCCAGGCACCATTCCCCCGGGAACGAAGCTGTAATCGGCCCGATTATGACCATAAGCGATCAGCTTCGAGTTGGTGCCGACGGTCGAGACCAGCGACAGGTTGTTCGCCGGGTGGCGGCCAAGCATATAGTCGAGCGCGTTGAGCGTGTACTCGGGGCCGACGATCTCCGGGAATTCCTTGTGCAGCAGGTACATGGTCGACCCAAAGCTTGCGACCGCGTTCGACCCGGCCCAGCCGCCTTCGCTGATCGGCACCTGAAATGGATTGCCGGCGAGTTGCTTATCGGCTTCCGCCTTCAGAGCCTTCACCATCGGAACCAACTGTGCGCGGTAGCTCGGATTCATGAACGGGATTGCTCGGACGGCGGAAGGAGCGATCAGATAGAATTGCTTGCCGATCCTCGGAAGCAGTTGTTCGAGGTAGGTGCGATAGAGCGCTTCGCCATTGGTAGCGATTAGCAGTTCGGTCGCCGCAACAGCGTTCGAAGCTGGAAGAAAGCCCGGACTGCCGCGCCCGTCGGTGGCGTCGACGCTGGTCCCTACCTTCGGCTGCTCCGCCGCCCAAAGGACCTTGGCGACACTTAATGAATCCGCCGCGAGCTTGGGATCGCTGTCGCGCAGCACCCGGCTCGCCGCGGCCAAAGCGGCGGCCATCTCGAGATCATTGGCAGGATAATCGGTGGTGAATGCCCAGCGGTCATCCGGCTTCCCCGATCGGTCCCCTGCAACCTCATCAAAGCCAAGGGTCGGATCATAGCGCCTTCCGTCGGTTTGCGACCCGGCGTCCCCCAAGTGAGTGTATTGCTGGAGCGTGGGATCGACGATGCCGACGATCGCGTGGCCGAACAGCTTGTACTGCGCGAGCAGCTGAAGCGTTCCGTGGCGGATCTGCTGAATCGAATCCTGAACGCCGTCGGGTTTGCGGATCTGAGCCGTGCGCGCCGCCTCGTCGACGGTGGTTTCGTCCCAGTCGAGGCCGAACAGCTCGCGTCCCCAGACGAGGTCGCGCACGACCGCGGCGTTTTGCGGAGTCTGGATGTCGTAATCGCCCGCATCCTGGAAGCCGCCCACATCCAACCCGGGAATGTGGTCGCCGGGCTTGTATCGAGAATCGAGGTTGGCGCCCATGCGATAGCCGTCGAAATGAACGATGTTGGGCGGCGCCTGCCGGGCGTCGTCCATGTGCGAGACGCCTTGCCAGATTCGATATTGCTCACGAACGCGGATGTGATCCATCTGCTCGACGAGGTAGGTGTCCAGCGAAGGCTGCCAGATGCGGTCGTAAGCGTCGGGCGATATGCGGAACGGGCCGGTCGTATGGCCGGCGAAGGAGATCGCGTAGATTCCCGGCGCACGCACGCTGGAGAAGTCGAACGTCGCGTAATTGTATCGCAGCCACTTGCCCCATGGCTCGGTCCTCGCGGTCAATACAGGCGTCTCGACCCCCTCGGCGCTGAGCTTGACCAGGGTGGCCTGCAGGGGTCCCTTGAAGTTGGGATCGAGTTCGATGAGCGCGACCTTGCTTCGATCCGGCGTGTAGCCGGCCTGGTTATATGACACGACGGGTTGCCGTACCCACATCGGGATGACGTTGGGCCGGACATGCCAGACGACGGCATTGGCAGTCGCACCGGCGGGGATCAGCGAGCGGACGACGAACCAGCCGTTCTGGGCCCGGTTGCGTGCATCGTAGAGCGAGACCGAGGCGCCGTCGGCCACGATGCTGACTCTCGTCAGCGGGTCTTCAGGAGACAAGATGATCTTGTGGCCAGTCGCCAAGGGGAGCGGATCGCCGGATCCGTCCTTGGCCATCGGACCGCCGGGATTGCGCGGGAAAAGCCCCGAGGCGGAATCCGTGAGGTACGTCTTGCCGAAATAGGCTGTCGGCAGAAAATCGAGGTTGAACCCGGCCTTGCCCACCTGCTCGGTGGGGAGCGGCTTGTCCAGGTTCACCACAATCCGGAAACCGTCGCCTTCGGCGCTCACCTCGACGCTGTAATTGAGGCCGACCGCCGGGTAGGACGACCTCACCACCAGCTGATTGGGCCTGGGGCCCTTAGAGCGACTGACGAACGTCGGGACGGGGTCCCACTGCTCAGGCGTGGGATTGAGGCGGACCTCGCCATCCGTGGCAATCCGTTCCCCGTGCAGGATCATCTGTATCCCGGCATTCTTCTCGTCGAAGAAGATCGGGCTGAAGTGATTCTGCTCGACGACGACGCTGACGCCGCGTCCCTCGAGCGTTTCGGCGGGGCTTAATTTTAGTCCGGGACCGGCGATGCCAGCGGCGCTGGGGCTCGATGTAAAACAGAGCATCCCGGACAAGATCATGTGCACACGCATGCTCATTTGCCTCCCCCTACGAGCTTGCACGATAGGCAGTCTGACGCTCAATGATTGTGGCGCGGCGTGTATGTCTGCGCCACTCGCTGGTACTTCTCGGCCCCTTCGAGGATCGCGCCCGTTGCGAGCTGTCCCGTCAGGCCTCGCTGAATTTCCTGCCACGGCGTCTGCGACGGCGGATATTTGTACCCTCCAGCCGCTTCGAGCTCCCGCCGGCGCGCCGCCAGTTCATCGTCCCCGATCAGCACGTCGCAGCTTCCATTTTTCAGGTCTATGCGCACGCGATCTCCGGTGCGCAGGAGCGCAAGCCCTCCCATTGCGGCAGCTTCGGGAGAGGCGTTCAGAATTGAGGCGGAGCCGCTGGTGCCGGACTGCCGTCCATCGCCAATGCACGGAAGCGAATGAACGCCTTCGGTGATCAGATAGACCGGGGCACGCATGTTCACGACCTCGGCGGCGCCGGGATAGCCGATCGGTCCGGCACCCCGCATAAACAGCAGCGTGGCCGGAGTGATCTCGAGCGAAGAATCGTCGATCCGTGCGTGATAATCCTCAGGACCATCGAAGACGACGGCCGGCCCCTCGAAGGCATCGGGATCGTCGGGGTTGGACAAATAGCGCTCGCGGAACTCAGGGCTGATCACGCTAGTCTTCATGATGGCGCTGTCGAACAGGTTGCCGCGCAGTACGAGGAACCCGGCCTCGTCCTTGAGTGGGCGATCGAATGGGCGGATGACGTCTTCGTCCTCGATCTCCGTATCCCGACAATTGTCGCCAATCTTACAACCGTTGACGGTGACCGCATCTTCGCGAACCAGACCCTGTCGGATCAATTGCGATATGACGGCGGGCACGCCGCCCGCGCGGCAGAAATCCTCGCCGAGATATTCGCCAGCCGGCTGCAGATTCACGAGCAGCGGAATGTCGAAACCGTACTCCTGCCAGTCATCGATCGTCAGTTCGACGCCGGTGTGGCGAGCGATCGCAGCGAGATGGATTGGCGCATTGGTTGATCCGCCAATTGCAGAATTGACGATGATCGCGTTGATGAACGCGTCGCGAGTGAGAATGTCGGACGGCTTCAGGTCCTCCCGCACCATTTCGACGATGCGTTTTCCCGTCTCGTATGCGTTCTCCTGACGCTCACGATAAGGCGCGGGGATGGCGGCCGAGCCCGGAAGCGACATCCCAAGCGCCTCCGTCAGCGAGTTCATCGTCGTCGCCGTCCCCATCGTATTGCAATAACCGGTCGACGGTGCCGAGGAGGCAACAAGGCGAATGAATTTCGTTGCGTCGATCTTGCCCGCTGCAAGCAACTCGCGGGCTATCCATACGATCGTTCCCGAACCGGTGCGCCGCCCCTTGTGCCACCCGTTCAGCATCGGTCCGACGGAGAGCGCGATCGCGGGAATGTTGACCGTCGCCGCGGCCATCAGACAAGCGGGCGTAGTCTTGTCGCAACCTATCGTCAGGACCACCCCGTCGAGAGGGTATCCGAACAACACTTCGACCAAGCCCAGATAAGCAAGATTGCGGTCGAGACCGGCCGTCGGCCTCTTCCCCGTTTCCTGGATCGGATGCACCGGGAATTCGAACGGAATTCCGCCGGCATCGCGAATTCCGTCGCGCACCCGCGAGGCGAGCACGAGATGGTGGCGGTTGCAAGGAGCAAGATCGCTGCCGGTCTGCGCGATGCCGATAATCGGCCTGCCGGAACGCAGCTCATCGAGGCCGATCCCGAAGTTGAGGTAACGCTCGAGATAGAGCGCCGTCATGTCGACGTTGTCGGGGTTGTCGAACCAATTGGCCGAACGAAGCTTGCGCGCTGGCGCGTCCATCATTTCATATCTCCGGCCCGCGATCAGCGTTCGACCGACAGGCGATAAATCATGCGGTGGTGATAGGGCTTCCCGGGATCGATGCGGGCCGATCCGAACGCGGGCTGGTTGGGCGTGTCGGGGAACAGTTGCGGCTCGAGCGCAATGCCGTCGCCCATCCGATAAAGATGACCTTTCTTGCCGATGAGCGTGCCGTCGAGGAAATTTCCGGTGTAGACTTGGAGCCCCGGCTGGTCCGACATGACCTCGAGGACCCGGCCAGACCGGGCGTCCTCCAGGCGCGCAAGAAGCTTCGGTTCCGCCGTCTTTCCCGTGTCGATCGCGAAATTGTGATCGACGCCTCGCCCGATGACGATCTGCAGGTCGCGCCCATCGCGCACGACGTCGTCGAGCACCCGGCCGCTCGTGAAATCGAAGGGCGTGCCCGTGACACCCTTCATCTCTCCTGTTGGGATAAGCGACGCGTTCACCGGCGTGTATTGCCGCGCGGGAATCGTCAGCCGCTGAGTCAGGACCCCACCAGGCGCTCCCTCGCCGGCTAGGTTGAAGAGCGCGTGGTTCGTGAGGTTGACGATCGTCGGAGCATCGGTGGTCGCGACATAATCGATGGTCAGCGCGCCACGATCGTCGAGCGTGTACGTGGTCGTGACGGTGAGAGTTCCGGGATAACCCTGGTCGCCCGCCCGGCTCACGAGGCGCAGCGCCACCTTGGCAACACCGCCAGCGTCGCTGACGTCGACAATCTGCCACATGCGCTTGTCGAATCCGGCCGTGCCGCCGTGAAGCGAATTTGCCTTGTCGTTCCGCGTGAGTTGATACGTCTTCCCGTCAAGAGTGAACCGGCCTCCGGCGATGCGGTTCGCGTAGCGGCCAATCGTCTGACCCCAGTAATTGGGATGCTCGACGTAGCTTCGCGCATCGTCGTAGCCGAGCGTAACGTCTGCCAACTGCCCCGATCTGTCGGGGCCGCTAAGTGACTGGAGAGTGGCGCCGAGCGTCATGATCCGGGCACTCACGCCGTTGGCGCCTTTAAGGACCACCGATTCAACCTGTGTTCCGTCCGGGAGTGTCCCGAAGGGTTCACGGGTTGCCGTCGCGGCGTTCGCGGACGCTGCGAACGCTCCCGCGCATACAAGTCCGACCATCTTCACTCCCCAGCTCATTGGCATCTCCCCTATCAAAGCATTCGCACTCGAGGCAGTTCGGCATCGGATCGCACCAGCCAGTTGCGAAGCGGCAGTCTGAACGGACTTGCCTCTATCTCAAACTCATCGCCGGCTTCCGTCGTGAAGCCGTCGCTGAACGATAAGGTCGCGGTGCCGAAGAAGTGCACATGAACGTCCCCAGGCCGGCGAAATTGAGCATATTTGAACTGGTGCCATTCGAGGTTCGCGAGGCTGTGCGACATGTTCGTTTCGCCGGAGAGAAACGGCTTCTCCCAGACGACCGAACCTCCGCGGAGGATCCTGCTGGTGCCTTCCACATGATCGGGCGGGGTTCCGACCAGGATTTCCGGACCAAGCGCGGCCTGCCTGAGCTTGGAATGGGCAAGCCACAGATAATTGTGGCGCTCGGTGACGTGATCGCTGAACTCGTTCGCAAGGCAAAGGCCGAGCCGGTAAGGTACCCGATCCGGACCGATCAGATAGATGCCCGCCAGCTCCGGCTCCTCCCCGCCGTCTTGCGCGAATTCGGGGATGACAAGCGGCTCGCCGGGGCCGGCGAGCTGCGACCCATCGCCCTTGTAAAACCATTCGGGCTGGCATCCGACGTCGCCGGTCGCGGGCTTCCCGCGCTCGACCCCATCCAGGAACATGCGCATTGAATCGGTCTTGCTCTCGGTCGCGGCCATCTTGTGCATCCGATCGCGCGCGTCTGCAGAGCCGAGGTGCGTCAGGCCAGTGCCCGACATCATCAGGTGAGCCGGGTCCTCATGGTCGATTGGAGCGATGATGTGGCCTGCGGCAAGCTCCGCCACCGTGTCGATCGCTTGCCCGAGCCCGAGGCCCTCGATCAGATCTCCGATTTTGCAATCGCTCTCGATCGCTCGCGAAGCGAGCTCTCGAGTGGATCGGACGCCATTCACGACACGCGCAGTCTCGCCATCGTCGGCGATGACCGAGCGCTTATTGCCATCGCGGTGCTGCAACAGCTTGAGGGTCATTGCATATCGGTCGGCGCCATGGACACCGCATGGTGTGAATCGGAGCTCATTCTCGATTTTAATAGTCATACATACTGGGCACGCCAATGGTTTCCCGAGCGGCGGGGCCGGTGCCAACGCCTCTATAGGAATCGCGGCCGGCCCAATTATGAGGTGGTACAGTTGCCTCCGAAATTTGTCTGACTATTCATAATCGCTGACGTGAGCGTGAAAGGGGGAGCGCAAGATGGTCGGAACGGCGGATTCAAGATCGACGGAAAGCCCCTCAAGGCCAAGCTACGGACCCGCACTGACGCTCCTCGCAACGCTATTCTTCATGTGGGGCTTCATCAGCGTCATCAATGGAACACTGTTGCCGCACCTCAGGAGCGTGTTCGAGCTCAACTATTTCCAGACCACACTGACGGAATGGATCTGGTTCATCGGTTATCTGATCGCCTCCATTCCTGCGGCGTTTTTGATCGAGCGGATTGGGTATCAGCGCGCGCTCACCGTCGGTCTTGCGATCATGACTTTCGGCTCCCTCGGCATGGTCCTGGCGGCAAGCATTCCGTCTTATTGGGTGACCGTCGCAGCCATGTTCGTCGTTTCGTCCGGAATCGCGCTGCTGCAGGTTGCAGCAAATCCCTATGTCGCAGTGATCGGTCCGTCCGAGACCTCGGAATCGCGCCTGACGCTCGTCCAGGCGTTCAACACCGCGGGCGATGTCCTGGCGATCCTGTTCGGCAAGTATTTAATTCTCGCCCGAACCGTTGGCGGCACCTCAGCCGAAGGCGTTCAGCTCACACACGCGCAGCGGATGGCGGATGCGCGGGCGACCGAGCTGCCCTATCTGATTGTCGCGGGTGCTCTGGCAGTCCTGGCGGTGACGATCGCCTTTGCGAAACTCCCTGAGCTTGGCGCGACGACGCGCCGCATTGCAGCCGAGCAACGTAAACACCTGTCGCTTTGGAATCACCGCAACTTGATCCTCGGCTGCGTCGGCATTGCCGCCTGCGTCTGGGCCGAAATCAGCGTCGGCAGCTTGTTCATCAACTTCGCGTCGCAGCCATCGGTGGCGAACATCACGCATGAGGAAGCGGCCTTCTATCTCACCTTCTTCTGGGGCGGGATGATGGTGGGACGCTTCGCGGGTGCCTTCATCATGCGCGCGATCTCTCCCGAAAAGGTGCTCGCCCTGTTCGCTTTTGGTGGTGTGATTGCATCGCTCGTGGCAACGCTCGCACACGGTCCCATGGCGATGTACGCACTGATCAGCGTCGGATTGTTCACGTCGATCATGTTCCCAACGATCTTCGCGCTTGCGATCCGCGGGCTCGGGCCGCTGACCGAGGAAGGTTCGGGATGGCTGATCTGGGCAATCGCGGGCGGCGGACTGGTTATCGTGAACGGCAAGGTGGCGGACATTTTCGGCCTGCACTGGGCCTTTCTGCTGACCGCAGCCTGCGAGCTGTTCGTGCTCTACTATGCTCTATGGGGCTCGCGGCCGACGGAGGCGCTGCCGAATGAAAAGCTCACAGTCGTACCGGAGGCGCGCAATGAAGTTTGAGTTTGCGCGTCGCATCGCGGCGGCGGCGGCAGCAGCCGCCATGGCAACTTCTCAAGCCGGAGCGGCCGCGCCTGTGACGATCAGCGCCGACCTCAGTCACCCGGGTCCGAAAATCAGTCGTCAGATATTTGGCCAATTCGCCGAGCATCTCGGGACAGGCATCTATGGGGGCATTTGGGTCGGCCGGGATTCACCCATTCCTAACGTCAGGGGAATTCGGTCGGACGTTGTCGGCGCGCTCCGCGCTCTCCACGTCCCTAACGTACGCTGGCCGGGCGGCTGCTTTGGCGACAACTATCATTGGCGTGACGGCATCGGCCCTCAAGCGAAGCGACCGGCAACGCTCAATCCCGATTGGGGCGGAGTCATCGAAACCAATGCCTTCGGCACCGAAGAATATTTCGACCTCCTGAGCCAGATCGGCGCCGAGGCCTTCATTTCCGAGAACATCGGATCGGGCACCGTCAAGGAAGCCGCGGACTGGTTCGAATATATGACGTCGGATCAACCGACGACTCTTGCAAAAGAACGCGCCGCCAACGGTCATCCCGAGCCCTACAAGGTCAAGTATCTTGGACTTGGCAATGAAAACTGGGGCTGCGGCGGCGCGATGTCAGCCGATCATTATGTCGAGGAGATGAAGCTCTACGCCCGCTACACCCGCAACTATAACCCCGCGCAGAACGGCGATCACGCCGGCGACAACGCGATGAAGCGGATCGCGGTCGGCTGGGACAGCGGCGACAGCGACTACACGGAAGCGGTGATGAAAGCGTGGAAGTCCAAGGTCTGGTCCTGGGACATCGAGGGCGTTTCCCTTCACGGTTACACCGTCGAGGAAGGCTGGCCGCCGCACAAGCCGAGCATTGGCTTCGGAAATGTGGATTATGCGAAAAACCTTCAGGCCACGCTCAAGATGGAATCCTGGGTCACTCGCGCAAGCGGGATCATGGACCGGTACGATCCCGACAAGAAAGTGGCGTTGTTCGTCGACGAATGGGGCGATTGGTGGGCGCCCAATCCAGGAAGCAACCCGGGCTTTCTCCAGCAACAGAACACCATGCTCGACGCGATCGTCGCGTCGCTCAATCTCAACATCTTCATGCGCCACGCCGACCGCGTGCGTGGCGCCAATATCGCACAGATGGTCAACGTGCTTCAGGCCATGATCCTTATCGACGGTCCCAGGATGGTTCTGACGCCGACCTATCACGTCTACCGCATGTACGTGCCGTTCCAGGATGCGACGCTTGTCCCGCTGAAAGTCGATGCCAGCCCTTATGTGGAGGGGGACATCAGCCTGCCCCGCGTTGATGCCGTCGCTGCGCGAGACACCGCCGGGCGGCTGTGGATTGCCGTCACCAATACCGACCCCACGAATCCGGCGACCATTCGCGCTGCGATCGAGGGGAAGAGTGTGGCCGCGGCCTACGGTGAGCTTCTCACGGCTTCCGCGGTGGATTCGCACAATAGTTTTGATCACCCGGAAGCAGTTAAGCCGGTTCCCTATCGCGGACGTGTCTCAAACCACGAACTGTCGCTCGATCTTCCGCCTCGGTCGATCGCGGTCCTGCAGGTGCAATAGGCCTCCATTGCCGACGTTTATTGGCCGGATCTGACCCAGCCGTGCATGCGCATCCAGCTAACGAAGGCATTGAACCAGCCGGTACTCGTCGTTTCCTTCGGATACATGCCGAAGCCATGGCCGCCCTGTTCGTAAAGGTGGAACTCCACGGGCCGTTTGCTCGCCTTCCAGCTCTCGATAAGGCCGAAGCCGCCGTTCCCGAAAATCGGATCGTCGGCCGCAAGCGCGTCGAACAAGGGCGGCGCATTCGCCGGAATGTCCATTGCGTTCATGGGGCCGTAAATCGATCCGATGAACGCGGGCTTCGCGTCGCCGTCTGAAAGCGCGGTGGCCAGCGTCAACATCGCGCCGGCCGAAAAGCCGACCATGCCGATGCGCTGCGGATCGACGTGCCATTCGGCAGCGCGCTTGCGGATCAGCGCGAATGCAGCGCGAGAGTCTGCGAGTTGCGGTCCGAGCCCGGCAATTGCAGCCTGTCCAGTCGGTAGCGGGGCAACAGGTCGCCCGGCTGCGGAAAACATGGCGGCCATTGACCGCTGAAACGCCCCGAGATCGGCCGGCGTCTGGTTCAGGCGATACTTGAGAACGAAAGCCGCGACCCCGTGCTTGGCGAGAGCTTGCGCGACTTCTGACCCCTCGTTTTCCATCGATAAAGTCATGAACCCGCCGCCCGGCGCGACCACGACCGCAGTTCCGTTCGCGAGTGCCGGGTCGGGAAGATACGGTGTGAGGGTGGCGATGGTGACGTTGCGCGCAAAGGCGCTTCCATATTGGCGGTGCCAGGATTCGGCATGAGTTGCTCCGGGCAGCGGACCAGTTCCAAGGACGATAGCAGTCGGCTGCTGGGGGACTGCCATCGGTGTCATCTGGTCGTTCTGCGCTTGCGCCGGCGTGGCTAGCGCGAACGTCGCCGCGAGGGCGAGAGCGCGCAAAGCATTTGCCGCCACGATGAATCCACTCACCCTCTGAACCTTGCCTCCGATCACAGTCGGTTCCTCTCCCAAATTGGTTGCCGCTATTCCGGCAATTGGAGTTGCCCAACGACTTCAAACTGTCCGCTTACGGTCGGAAGGCCGGAGCTTGGCTGTCCCCCGCCGAGCGAGACGCGGTAAGGCCCGGGCGCGACGAGGATGTCGCCCCTGTCGGTGACCATGCTGAGGTCTCTCGCAGTGAGTTCAAAAGCCACGTTCTGACTCGCGTCGGGAGCGATGTGGACGCGTTTGAAGGCGCGAAGGGCGCGGATCGGGGCGCCGGAAACATTCGGGAAGCTCAGGTAGAGCTGGACGACCTCATCTCCGGCAACGTCGCCGACGTTCGTGACATTGACCGATGCATGCAATGACTGTCCGGCGCGGACCGTTTTGGGCAGTTGTAGATTGGCGTAACGGAAGCTCGTGTAGCTGAGCCCATAGCCGAACTGCCAAAGCGGCGTGCCGCTGAAATAGCGGTACGTCCGGCCCTTCATCGAATAGTCCTGGAAGTTCGGAAGCTGGTTCGTGTCGCTATAGAAAGTGACCGGCAACCGACCGGCGGGATTGTTGAGGCCGCTTAGCGTGTTGGCAATGGCTCTCCCGCCTTCTTCCCCCGAGTACCAGGATTCAAGAATTGCGTTCGCGTGGTCCTTTTCCCAGCGCGTTGCCAATGCGCTGCCATTCATCAGAACAATGACCAGCGGCTTTCCCGCGGAGGCAACGGCGCGGACGAGCGCTTCTTCGGGTTCCGGCAAATCGATGCTGGTGCGGTCGCCGCCCTGGAATCCTGCCTCGCTCACGGGCATTTCTTCGCCTTCCAGCGCGCTGGTGATTCCGACGACGAGCACGACGGCATCCGAATTGCGTGCGGCAGCGACCGCCGCTGGATCGGGCGCATCGTCGACCTGCTGCCAGATCAGCTGTACCTGAGGCGCCCCGTTTGATGATCCATAACTGACCTCGACCTTCGCGGGTGTTCCCTTGTCGAGATGTATCCGGCCAAGACTGATCCCCCCGTAGGTCCGCGCAACCGGTTGACCGGCGACGGTGACGTTCGCGGTCGCATTGGCGCTCACGCCGATCCGATAATCACCAGTCGCAGGAGCCTTGAGGAATCCCGTCCAACTTACGGTGAATGGCTTACCGCGGAGAGCGGACGGAATGGAATTCACCGCGACGTCGACGCCCGGTTCGACTCGCGAGGCGATAACCGGACCCTTGGGGTCGAAGCCATCGCCCTCTCGGTATTCTGCGAGCAGGCCAGGTTGTCCTTCGGCAGTGCTAAGCGCCGACGTCGGAACCTGATGGCCAGCGTTCGAAAGATACTGGGTGCCCGGCACATATGTAATCTCCGCGCCGGGGAATGCGGCCCTCATCCCCTCGAGGACCGAAACGCTATGCGTCGGCTCTCCGTGATAATTTCCGAGCAGGACCGTGGTCTGGTCGGCAAGCGGACCGATGACCGCGATGTGCTTCGCATTCTTGAGCGGAAGCACCCCGTCATTCTTCAGGAGAACCATCGATTCCTCGGCGAGCTTCAGCGCGAGTTTCCGATGCGCCGGGCTGTCGAGCTCCTTCGGATCGAGGCGCTCGTAGGGCACGATTGAAGGGGGATCGAACATACCAAGCCGCATCCGGGCGGTGAACAGCCGCACGAGTGCCGTATCCATCGCGGCTTGCGGAAGATGCCCTTCGCTGACCGCGTCGATGTAGGGCTGGTAATCGTCCTTGCCGGCTACGTCCCCGAACGTGATGCATTCATTGTCCATGCCCCGCTCGAGCGAGACGGCCGACGCTTCGGGCTGGCTCGGACGGTAACGGTGCCCTTCGAAGATATCGTGCACTGCCCCGCAGTCGGAAACGACATAGCCACCGAATTTCCAAGCTCCCCGAAGCGTGCGTTGCATCAGGAACTGGTTGGCGCAGGCCGGCTCGCCGTTGACGGCGTTGTAGGCGCACATCACCGATCCGGCATGGCCCTCGGTGACGGCAGCCCGAAATGCCGGCAAGTAGGTATCTTCCATGTCGTGCTTGCTGACGTCGACGTCGGCGAAATGGCGCGTCGGCTCCGGTCCGCTATGCACGGCGAAATGCTTGGGCGTTGAAATCGCGCGATAGTAATGTGGGTCGCTCCCCTGCAGGCCGGTGACGTAGGCGACGGCCATGCGACCGGTGAGGAAAGGGTCCTCGCCGTAGGTCTCCTGTCCACGGCCCCATCGCGGATCGCGGAAGATGTTGACGTTGGGCGCCCAGAAATCGAGGCCTTCGAAGGTCGTCGAATGCCCCTTCTTCATCGCTTCGTCGTGTTTGATGCGCCCTTCCATGCCGATCGCTTCGGCCATCTCGTGAATTCCGTCGGGATCGAACGTCGCGGCTAGCCCGATCGGCTCGGGAAAGGCCGTCGTTCCCTTCGCGAGAACCCCGTGAAGTGCCTCACTCCACCAATCGTAGGCAGGCACGTTGAGCCGCGGGATCGCGCGCGAATGATTGACGAGCTGCGACGCTTTCTCCTCGAGCGTCAATCGACGGACGAGATCGGCGGCGCGCGCTTCAGCGGGAAGCGAAGGATCGAGGTAGGCCGGCTTGGCGGCGGGCTCGGCATCAGCGGCGCTCACCGAGGCCAGAATGCCCGCTGCACCGCAAACGCAGACTCGCACTTTCGTATGCATTCAGACCCGACCGAGCCTGGGATCAGACGGGCTGGAGGCCATGCTCAGCGATCTTCTGCAAGAGCTCGCGGTGGCGCGGAAGCGATGCCGTAAGCCGATCAGTGTACACTGCGTTTTCACGAAGGGCGCGCTCGGCCATCCGGACTTCATCGCCGAGAGCGTCGCGCTCGACCTCGGTCTCATATTCCATACCGTAGAGGACATATTGGTAGCTTGCCGACGGGAAGACCTCTTCGATGCGGTCGAACTCGTCATGGAACCACGGCGATTGATACCGCCACAGCTCGAGCAGGTCCTTCAATCGATCGGGCATGCTCGCCGGATCGACATTGTCTCGCCAGAACTGAGTATCCCGCCTCTTGCTGACAGCATAATGGAGCTTGAGGAAATCGATGATCCGACCCCATCGATATTCCGTCGTCGCGTTAAAGCGCGATGCAACGATGTCCATGACCTCGCGGCAAGCCGGCATCTGCTCCGCGATGATCTTCGCTGAAAGCTCAACAAGCACAATTGCCGAGGACTCCAGCGGCTCCAGGAATCCGGACGCGAGGCCCAGGGCAACACAATTGCCTTTCCAGAATGTCTCACGATGCCCAGCCCGGATGGGGATCTTTCGGATCGAGAGGCCGTCGGCTGCCGGGCCGATATATTCGCGCAGTTCGCGCTCTGCCTGATCGTCGGACGTATGCCGGCTCGAATAGACGTGGCCGATGCCTCGGCGGGTGGGCAGGCCGATGTCCCAGATCCATCCTGCAGACTGCGCCGTGGACGTCGTATGCGTCGCCACTGGAGTCGATGGGCTGTCGTACGGCACCTGAACAGCGAGCGCGGTGTCGCAGAAGAGTACATCGCTGCAATCCTTGAACCCGACGCCCATCTCCTTCCCGATCAGCAGCGCTCGAAAGCCGCTGCAATCGATGAACAGATCGCCTTCGATCTCACCGGCCTGCTCGGTAACGATGCTGCGAATGTCGCCGTCTTCGCTGCGTTCGGCGTGCAGCATGTCGGCGAGAACATGTTTGACGCCCAGCTTCTCGCAACAATGGCGCTGCATGAACGGCGCGAACTTGCCGGCGTCGATGTGATAGGCATAGTTGGCAAGGGCTTCATACTCGGGCGTCGCGATCGTCTTCGGTCCCAGGCCCGCATCGCAAATTCGGCCCTGAGGGCACACCGCGTCGCAAAAGCTCGTCTCGTCCGCACGCGCCAACCAATGCGGCACGAGGTTGAGCTGACCGAAGTTCTGCGGAAGCATGAGTGGGTGATAATAAGCGTCGTCGGGCGCGCCGGTGGTCCAGCCGACGAAACGACCGCCTTGCTTGAAGGCCGCATCGCACTCGCGAAAGAAGTCCGTCTCGGAAATTCCGGTGCGCGACAAGGTCGTTCTCAGCGTTGGCCAGGTGCCCTCGCCTACCCCGATGATCGGCGTGTTCGGCGACTCCACCAGCGTCACGCTGAATCCGCCGGGCATCCTGCTCTTGTGCTTGGCGGCGATCACACCAGCGGTCAGCCAGCCGGCGGTGCCTCCGCCGACGATCACGACGTTCCTAACCGGTTTGGCCATGGTTCAACGCAACCCAAAACGCGGGGGATGTCAATTCACGCGACACCCCCCGCTCAAGTGCCGGAGAAAGGGATCTCCGACGGGGAGAACAGTACCGCGTACCGCTAACCGCCGCGCTCCGGCGCGGGCGGCGGGGGCGGAGGCGGTGGCGGCGGGGCCGGACACACGTCCGTTGCCAGGATCACCGATCCGTCGGCGCAGGTCTGTGTCGCTGGAGGCGGTGCCGGGGGCGGTGGCGGCAGCGGTGGTGGCGGCGGCGGCGGAGGCGGCGGTGGCAAGAGATGGAAACGAACGCCCGCCGTGTAACGCCGTCCGTAATTCCAGATGTCGAGCGGCTGGTCGGAGAACCGGCCATGCGTGCTGTAGTTCGAATTGTTGATGTTGGTCACCTCACCGAAGACGGTGAACTGTTGCGTGATGTCGTAGCTCGCCGATGCGTCGACCTGCAGCTGCTTGTCGACGAAAACAGGCTCCGCGCCGAACGTCCCGCCCTGCGCCTGTCCGAGGCCCAGCAAATAAGAATCGCGCCAGTTGACTGCGACGCGGGCCTGGAACCCGTGCTTGTCGTAGAAGCCGACGAAGTTTGCCGAGTTTGCCAGGCCGGTGACCGCAAATGCAGCGCCGGAGATGTCCTCCGTCGGGAACGTGCGATTGGTGCCGACGAAAGTGGCGTTGGCCTGGACGCCGAATCCGCTGTCGCCAAACACGTGCTGCAGCGCGAGCTCGACACCGTAAACGTTGGCGTCTGGCCCGTTCACCTGGCCGGTGATGTTGAAGATTGCTTCCTGGCCAGTGAAGGGATCGATGAGTCCGGGGAAAGACTCCTGACGGACGCCGCCGACAATGAAGTCGGAGAGGTGTTTGTAGAAGCCATCGATCGCGACGTAGGAGTTGGGAGCGTAATACCACTCCGCCGCCGCATCGAAGTTGTCCGAAAGATAAGGCTTGAGGTCCGGGTTTCCGCCGCTGCCATTAAGGGATCCCCGTCGCAGCGATCCAAAGTTGACCGTCGGCTTCAGATTGGGAAGCAGCGGCCGAGTGAGAGTCCGCGATGCATCAAGCCGGAAAATGAGGTCCGGAGTGACGTACAACTTCATGTCGACGCTTGGCAGCAGGTGGGAGTATTTTGAGTTGCTGCTCACTGGTCCGGTCGCAAAGCGGGGGTCGAGCAACGTAGGATCGCCCGGATTGAACACGAGTTCGGTGATCGTTTGTCCGATCGCCGACACGTTCACCTTGGTGCGCTCCTCGCGAAGCCCGGCGTTGAAGTGGAACGGCATGCCCGCGATGTCGGCGACGAAATTCGCTTTCATGAAGAGGGCAAGCGTCTTTTCCTGCACGTCGAGGACGCTGCCGGGATCGAATCCAGGCTCGGTGTTGTGGCCGGCAGCCTCGAGCGCATTGTAGATCGCGTAAGGGTCGTAGACGACGAAACCGGGGGCAAGGGCGTCGCTGCCATAACCCGGGATGAAGCCGGACGTGCTTTCCGTGCCGCTGAACGCGTCGGGGGGCAGCGGCCACAGGCCGCCTGTCCGACCCGACGGGGCGCCATATCCGGAAAATCCGGCGAACACGCCGTTTGCGAACGTGTTCTCGTTTTCCGTGTGGAATTTGTCCTCGACGTACTGCCCACCAAAGGTGAGGTTGAAATTGTCTCCCTCCCAACGGCCGGCTAATTTCGCCTGCTTCACGATGTCCGTATTATAGTTGCGGAAGCGCACGATCACGTGCGAACCCATCTGCGTCGTGTCGAGAAACTCCGACGCGTTGTTCGCAGGGCCGACGTCATGGATGACCGGCAGGTCGCTGCTGCTGGGCCCGGTGATCTGGACGCCGGTCGGCGCCCCTAGAATCGTGTCGACGCACCCGCCTGAGCTTGCGAATTCGGCGGTGGCACAGCTGGTGTTGTTATAGCCACCATAGCCGATGTCCATGCTGTCGTTGTGACCGTCCTTGCCGGGATTGAAGATGGACTTGTCCCAAGAACCATCTGCTTCGAACTTCAGACGGTCAGTGGCACTCCATTTCAAATTCGCGCCGACCTGGTTCCTCTGGTTGACGGCCTTCGTATCGTTCGCATTGAAATCCATCGGCGTGCCGAACTGGTTGAAATCGGTCACCGAACCGTGGGAATCATATTGGACGTTGCGTAGATCGTCCCCGTTGAACCATGCGGCATAGCCGTAGCTGTTCGACGTGACTTTCTGCCGCGAGAAGTTGTCATCGACAGTCAGGAGAACGCTGTCGCTTGGCCGCCACTGCAGCGCGAGTCGACCATCGAAGCGCTCATCGCGGGTCGTTACCTGCTCGGCGCCATTTTGCTGCGGGAACCAGCCGAGCACCGTCTTGCGGTTGTTGGGATCCGCCCATGCAGCGCTAGTCGGGTCGCTCGTCGGAATGCAGGTCAAGTTGATCGGACCTGCCTGACAGGGCGCAAAATGGTTTCCGATCCAACCCGGGATGAACACGTGGTTCGCCTGTGTGTCCTCGCGGGTGTAGGTCGCGTCCGCCAGGATCCCGAAAGTGCCATTCGCAAAGATGTCGCTGACCAGCAGGCCCGCTCTCGGGCGGACGTGGCCGTCGCGCGACTGAAGCGAGCCGCCCGCGAATGCCGCGACTCTCAATCCTGAAAAATCGAACGGTTTCGGCAGCAGCACGTTGATGGTCGCGCCGATCGCGCTCGTGGACAGCTCGACGTCGGGCGTTTTGAGGACGTTGATCTGCCCGATGAAGTCGGCGCCGACAGTCGTGAAGTCGACGGCGCGGCTGGGATTGCCATTCCGGTCCAGGCCGACAGTGGAGATGTGGCGGCCGTCGAAGAGCGTGTCGTTGAAGTCGCCGCCAAAGCCGCGAACCGTAATTCCGCTCGCTTCGCCTCGGGCACCGACGCGCTGAATCGAAAGGCCCGGAATGCGCTGCAGCGCGTCTGCCACGTTCGCGTCGGGGAATTTGCCGATATCTTCGGCGGAAATCGTATCCATCACTCCCGGCGCAGCGCGCTTCGCGTTCAGGTTTCGCTGAAGCGAGCCGCGAATGCCGGTGATGACGATCGCCTGCGCTTGATTGTTTTGATCGGTCGGAGACGCCGCCTGATCGGGAGTGGTAGGCGGCGGCTGCGTTCCGGCGGCATCCGCCGGAGCTGCGTCGACAGCTGGTGCACTCGGCGTCGCCGCCATAGCCAGTTGCCGACCTTTGGCATGCCCGCGCTTCGCTGAATGCGCATCGGCCGGAGCCGAGGCGATCAGCGCCAGCAGGCTCGGCGTGCACGCAAGTACCCAGCGCTGAGAGCGCCGAGCGCGAGAACGCGTATTTGTATGAGTAGCAAAGGCAACAGGAATCATGGGCCCCTCTCCCCCTGATCTGAGCTGGCCAGACACGTGGCGCGCCTCACGCGAATGAGTCGGGCAGATCTTTTCCGTTGGAAAATTGCCGAAAAGCGGCGTCCGTTTCGCACGGAACCAGGTTCGACATCTCTCCCCAGGAGTCTGCCTTCTGACTCTTCGTCCATTGCTTATCGCGCAATGGTAGCGCTATCAAGACAAAATAACTCGGAGTATTAACTGATCACCTAAGTTGCGGGGAATGGCCAAAAATTCGTGCGCGCATCTTCGCTTCGGGTTACGCATTGGCGCAGGAGAGCGCGTGGAAGAGCTTGAAGTTTTGAATTCCGAGCAGCATCGCGCGCTCCGCCTGAGGTCAGATGCGACCCGGCTGCATTTCGTGCCGATTGTCGTTTCAGAGTTTTCGGTCGCCGCTACCTGCTGCCCGATCATGCTGGCGAAGGATCCCGAGAACGGACGTTTTTATGCGGCCGCGATGCTGGGCTTTAAGCCTGGCGAGAATTTGCTTGCCGAAGATGCAGGCGCAAAGCTCACCTTCCAGCCGCTCGACGTCGAGCGCCAGGGCTTCTTCACGTCAGGCGAGAATATCGCCGTTGATATGAAACACCCGCGCATTAGCGAAACGAACGGCGAGCCGCTTTTTGATGAGTCCGGAGAACCGACCGACGTGCTTCGTCGAATTCAGAAGGCGCTCGGATTGCTCGTCGCCGGAAATGAAGCGACGCAGAGCTTCATCAAGACATTGGTGGACTTCCGCCTCGTCGAGCCGATCGACATCTCGCTGAAGTTCGACGACGGCGAGAATCTCCGCCTCGACGGACTTTACACAGTCAGTCTCGATTCGATCGCCGAGCTTGACGATTCCCTCGCGCTTTCGCTGTTCCGCAAAGGCTATTTGCAGCTGGCGTACTGCATTGCCGGATCGCTTCGGCAGATCCCGCTATTGGCGAACCGCCGCAACGCAAGGCTCGTCGAGGGCGCGCGACCCTAGACGATGACGGCGCATGTCGAAGAAATGGACTCGGCCGCCTTTTCGGATCCTGAGTCCTTCCGAGCCGCGGCAGCGAACAAAGGCGAACCGATCCTATTTCGGGGGCTGTGCGCCGACTGGCCGGCCACCCGAGCTTCTGCCCAATCATGGGAGACGCTAACGGATTATCTGCTTCGGTTCGAATCCGATACGGTCTCGCAGGCATTTGTCGGGCACCCATCCATCGAGGGGCGCTATTATTATTCCGACGATCTTGAAGGATTCAATTTCGAGCGCTGCGACATGCGCTTGTCGGACGCAGTCGCAGGAATAAACGCTGCTGCAGCCAACCCAACGAAATCGTCAATCTATTTCGGTTCGATCTCGGCCGACGAGCATGTTGCCGGTTTTGCCGAACAGAATCATCTCCCCATCATTAGCCCGTCGGTTCGACCGCTGCTCTGGATCGGAAACGCCTCGTTCGTCAGCTGTCACTACGACACGTTCGACAACCTCGCATGCGTTGTTGCGGGTCGCCGACGCTTCACCCTTTATCGGCCCGAAGCGATCGGCAACCTTTACGTCGGGCCTATCGACTTCACGATGGCCGGTCCGCCAGTGGCGCTCGCGGCAGGCAGCGCTCCCGACGATCCGCGCTTTCCTAGGTTCGAAGCCGTCCGCGACACCGCGCTGATCGCCGAACTCGAGCCCGGCGATGCCCTCTACCTTCCGAAGCTCTGGTGGCATCAAGTCGAAGCAACGGAGCCCCTCAACTTACTCGTCAACTATTGGTGGGACGCCTTTTCCGCAGGACCGGATGCGCCTTATACGGCGATGATGCTGGCGATGATCGCGATCGCCGAGCGGCCTGCTCCTGAGCGAGCGGCATGGCGCGCCTTCTTCGACCAATATGTTTTCCGGCCCGATGGACATCCACTCGCGCATCTTCCCGCCGAGAAGCACGGCATGCTCGGGCCGCTCAAGCAGAATTACGGGCGCATCCGGGCGCGTGTGATGCAGACGCTTCGGGGAGGTTGAGCTGTCGGGGTCACCTCGAGCGACTCTTGCGAGCAGGGCGCGTGGGGTATAGCGGACCACGCGGATGCTCCGGAGCCACGCCGTGAATCTTGAACGACGCGCGCCTCCGCGCATTCACGGCGCAATTGCCAGAGCGATCGGAATTGAAATCGTCAGCGGTCAGCGGCCGCCGGGATTTCAATTCGGCGGAGAAATCGAGGCGAGCAATGCCTTGGGTATTTCCCGCACAGCATACCGCGAAGCGATGCGAACGCTGGCGGCGAAAGGGATGATCGAGAGCCGCCCAAGAGCAGGAACGCGGGTTACTCCTCGAAGCCAGTGGAACATCCTCGATCCGGAGGTTCTCGCGTGGAGCTTCGAAGGGCAACCGCATCCGGACTTTGTGCGCGGGCTTTTCGAGCTGAGAGAGATGATTGAGCCTGGTGCGGCAGCGCTTGCAGCGCAGCGGCGGACAGAAGATCACCTGTTGCTTCTCCACGCCGCGCTCGATGAGATGGCCAAGCATCCGCTCGATACTCCCGAGGGCCAAAGCGCGGATCAACGTTTTCATCGAACGCTCTTCGCGGCAACGGCGAACGAGCCGCTCGTTGCGCTTGCGAGCACGATCGGCGCGGCCGTTCGTTGGACCACCCGTTTCAAGACCCGCGACGGCCCTCTTTTGCGTGATCCAGTCCCCGACCACTATCGCGTCTATGAAGCCATCGCTCGAGGCCAGCCGCGCGCAGCAAGTGACGCGATGCGCTCGCTGATCCGATGGGCGCTTAAAGACATGAAAATGTCGTTTTGAGGCGTTCGCCTAGAATCCGGTTTTCACGGAACAACGTTGAAGTCTTTGATCCGGCTGGTGACCCCTACGGGACTCGAACCCGTGTTTTCGCCGTGAGAGGGCGACGTCCTAGACCGCTAGACGAAGGGGCCAGCGCTGAAGCGAGGCGGCCATATGTGGGCTTGGGCGCCGCTAGTCAACGGCGGTATCGGGATCAGACCTCGCGGTCGCGCTCGCTCAGGTAACGCATCAGCTCGGCGAGGGTCGACTCCATCTGATCCTGCATCTGGCTGACCAGCTCATTCTCGCGCATTCCAACATGATCGAGCGGCTTGGAATAGCTGTCGGAGAAGGACTGGAGGTCCGAAGCGTCGAACACTCCCTTCGAGACCAGCTTCGCGAGGATAACGAGGAGTCCGTTGGTGTTGGCAATGGTTCCGGCGACCAGCGCTTCGTCAACCATCGACAGCCTCTTGTCGCTGTCACCCTCTTGTTCTTGTTCTTCGGTCGGCATCATCATCTGGATCATGCATTGCTCTGCGCTCCGCGCAAGAGAAAGGCTCCTAAGGCCGAACGAATTGGCTGAGCGCGGACCAGGTGTGCGCCTTTTCCTCGAAGGCTGACGTATTGGCGGCACTCGACGACGGCAGGTCGATGAGATGGACGTTCGCGGGAACGCTGTCGACCAGCCTGCGTCCTATCGAAGCAGCGGTGGATCCATTGAAGGCGATCGCGCGAAGCTCCGAATAATCCTTCAACAGGTGCTCGATGCGGTTGTGTTCGGCCGCGCGGATAGCCTGGTCGAGACTGCCTTTCCGGCTCGCTGACGCGATCACGTCCCACAGCCCGATGCGCCGCTCGGCAAGCCGCTCGAGACGCAGATCGTAGGGGAGCGACTGAAGCTCGTCGCCGATGGCTAGGCCGAGCAGCCGCCAGAATTGATTGGTAGGATGGGCGTAGTAGCGCTCCGCCGCCAGCGACGCGTCGCCCGGCAGGCTGCCGAGGATGAACAGGCGCGTATCGCTTCTGGCGACCGGCGGCAGTCCGAGTTTGACGCCCACGAATTAGCCCCTACAGCGCCGTCAGTGAAGCCGACAGACCTCCGCGTCGCCCTCTTTTCGGGCAATTACAACTATGTGCGCGACGGGGCCAACCAGGCGCTGAACCGTCTCGTCGACTTCCTTCTGCGCCAGGGCGTGCAGGTTCGAGTCTATTCGCCGACGGTCAACGAGCCTGCCTTCCCGGCGACGGGCGAGATTGTCAGCATTCCCGCGATCCCGATCCCTGGACGCTCCGAATATCGCCTCCCGATAGCGCTTCCGCCGCGGGTCCGCCGCGACCTCGCTGAGTTCAATCCCAACGTCGTCCACGTCTCCAGCCCCGACATCGTCGGGCATCGGGCCGTAACCTGGGCGAGGCGGCGGAAGATCGCGGCGGTGGCCTCCGTGCACACGCGCTTCGACACCTATCTTGCTTATTATCACCTGCAGGCGCTGGAGCCGCTGGCGCGCGACATCATGCGGCGCTTCTATCATCGATGCGAAGTGGTGATGGCGCCGGCGGCCTCGACCGCGGCGATCCTTCGCGCGCAGCGGATGAACCGCGACATCGCCATATGGGGACGCGGCGTCGACCGCGAACAGTTCAATCCCGATCGGCATGACATGGACTGGCGCCGATCGATCGGGATCGGCGACGAGGAATTGGTCGTCGCGTTCCTGGGCCGCATCGTCATGGAGAAAGGCCTCGACGTCTTCGCCGATGCGATCCACGCGCTCGCCGAGCGGGGCATCAAGCATCGGGTGCTGGTGATCGGCGAGGGGCCTGCGCGGCCTTGGTTCGAGGAGCAACTGCCCCGGGCGGTCTTCACCGGCCAGCTGACCGGAGATGAACTTGCCCGGGCGCTTGCGAGCTCGGACCTGCTGCTCAATCCATCGATCACGGAAGCGTTCGGCAACGTCACGCTGGAAGCGATGGCGTGCGGCCTGCCGGTCATTGCCGCGGAAGCGACAGGCGCAACCAACCTCGTCCGCCACGCGGTGACCGGAACCCTGGTCGACGGCACGGAGCCCGACGAGTTCGCGGACGCGATCGAGGCCTATGCGCTGGACCCAGACCTCCGCCGACGCCACGGCGAGGCCGCGCTGGCGATTGCCAAGACGATGGACTGGGATTCGATCAACGCGACTGTCGTCCGGGTCTACAAGCACGCCATCCACAAGCGCCAACGCCTGGCGCGGATGATGGGTCGCTAGCCGCCGCTATTTCAGCCGCTCGACCCGCTGTGCGAACTCGTCGATGAGCGCCGCGAGCTCATGCACCGTGTCCTCGGTGAGGTCGCCATGCTGAAGCCGGTTGCGAATGGCGACTCCCAGGTTGCGCATCGCTCTCCACACGGGTGAGCCGCCCTCGGGATGATGCGAGGGGCTGAGCGCTTTCAGGCGCCTGATCAGCTCTTCCGCTTCCTCCGCATTCTCTTCGAGATGGGCACGCCCGGCGTCCGTAATCTCGAACGGCTTGCGGGCGCCCTCGCCGGAAGTCTCCTGGATAAATCCCATGTCCTCGAGCAAGGTCAGCGTCGGATATACGACGCCCGGGCTGGGTGCATATTCACCTCCGCTAAGCTCTTCGACGGCGCGAATCAGGTCGTACCCGTGGCGGGGTTGCTCCTCGATGAGCTTGAGCAGGACCAGCCTGAGCTCTCCGCCTTCGAACATGCGCCGGGCGCGCCGTCCACGCCGGCTGCCGCTCCAGCCTTCGTCGCCGAAGTCGAAATGGAACGGTCCCCAATTGCCGCTCCAGCCGCGACCCCCGCGCATTGCCATGAGCGCCTCGGGGAGAACGATTTCGAAACCGCCGCGCGGTCCGCATCCATGCTGCCTATGACCCATATGAGCCTCCTTGAGATGCATCTAGATATATCTTAGCTCTATCTTAAGCAAGAGAGCAGGTGCATTTCGCGCAACCAACTTTTAGGTGAGGCGGATGGCCGATCTGTTTGCCGAGGAGGAACTGCCGGGCACGCCGGTTGAGGCGCCGTCCGCCACAGCGCCGCTTGCCGACCGGCTACGGCCGAAGTCGCTGGGCGAGATCGTCGGGCAGGAGCACTTGACCGGCCCTGACGGGGCGATCGGACGTATGGTCGCCGCGGGACGCCTCGCCTCCATGATCCTGTGGGGACCGCCCGGAACGGGAAAGACGAGCATCGCGCGGCTTCTCGCCGACGCGGTCGGCTTGCGCTTCGTTGCCGTGTCCGCGGTGTTTTCGGGAGTCGCCGACCTCAAGAAGATCTTCGCCGAGGCGCGGACCGCCGCGCGTGCGGGGCAGAAGACGCTTTTGTTCGTGGACGAGATCCACCGCTTCAACCGCGCCCAGCAGGATGGCTTCCTTCCCTATGTCGAGGATGGCACCGTCACCCTGGTCGGCGCCACGACCGAGAATCCGAGCTTCGAGATCAACGCCGCGCTCCTCTCGCGGTGCCAGGTTTTGATCCTGAGGAGGCTCGATCATGACGCGCTGGAGGAGTTGGTTCGCCGCGCGGAAGCCATCGAGGGCCGCTCGCTACCGGTGATTCCCGAGGCTCGCGAAGCGCTGATCGCGAGCGCCGACGGCGACGGCCGTTTCCTGCTCAACCAGGTCGAGACCTTGTTCTCCATCGAGATCGGCGACCCGCTCGGCCCTGCCGAACTCTCCGACCTGCTTCACCGCCGCGTGCCCGTCTACGACAAGGACCGGGAGGGCCATTACAACCTCATCTCCGCGCTTCACAAAGCCATTCGCGGCTCCGACCCGCAGGCGGCCCTCTATTATCTCGCGCGCATGCTGGTCGCCGGTGAGGAGCCGCTTTACGTGTTGCGCCGCCTGACCCGCGCAGCAGTCGAGGATATCGGCATGGCCGACCCCAACGCGCTGCTGCAGTGCCTCGCCGCCAAGGAAATGTACGACTTCCTCGGCTCGCCCGAAGGCGAGATCGGTATCGTCCAGGCTTGCCTCTATCTCGCGACCGCTCCCAAATCGAACGCCGCGTACATGGCGCAGAAGGCGGCATGGCGAATCGCCAAGGAGACCGGCTCGCTGATGCCGCCGATGCACATCTTGAATGCGCCGACCAGGCTCATGAAGAATGTCGGCTACGGCAAGGGCTATGCCTACGATCACTCTACCGAGGAAGGCTTTTCCGGCCAGGATTACTGGCCCGAGGAGATGGATGCCCAGAACCTCTACGAGCCGACCGACCGGGGCTTCGAGGCTCGGGTGAAGGAGCGGCTGGATTATTGGGATCAGCGGCGCAAGGAGCTGAAACAAAGCGTCGAGGACGCGGGTTGAGCAGCACGAGCTGAGCAGGGAGCCAAGCAATGTACCAGGTTGATTCCGGGGCCTACTGGCAGGCGCAGATGATGTTCTGGGGACCCAAGATCCTCATTGCGATCCTGATCCTCATTGTGACGTGGATCGTCGCTAGAGCCGTCGGGTGGGTGCTGCGCAAGGCAATCGATCGCTCCCCTGCCCTCAAGAAGCACGTGACCGGAACGCCCGAGGAAACGGTCGGCCACCAGCTGGGAGTGATCGCCAAACTGATCATCTGGCTTGTTGGGATCATGGCCGCGCTGCGCTTCCTCGGCGTCGGCCAGATCCTCGAGCCGATCAACGAACTAATCACAGAGATCTTCGCGTTCCTGCCGAAGCTTATCGGCGCCGGACTGATCTTCTTCGTCGGCCTTATCGTCGCGAGGATCGTGAAGCGACTTGTCGAGACTGTCCTAATCGCCGCGAATATCGACGGCCTGCTCGCTCGCGTAGGCATCGGTTCGACCGAAGGAACGGTGCGCGCAGCTCCCGACGCTGTCCCGCCGGGAGCTGCACCCGGAGCCACGCGGAGCAGTCTCGCTCGAGCTGTCGGAATCCTCGTTTTCGCAGTGATTATCATTCAAGTAGCCATCGCGGCGCTCCAAGTCCTCGGAATCGAGGCGATCTCCGGGCCGGCCATTGGCATGCTCGAGCAGATTTACGCTGCTCTACCCAATATCCTCGCCGCGGCTCTTTGGATTGGGATCGCCTTTGTCATCGGACGGTTTGTGAAAACCATCGTCGAAGCCGTCCTCCCACCGACCGGCTTCGACGATGCGATCCGATCGACAGGGGTACTTCCGTCGACGGCTTTCCCATCCCGGATCGTCGCCAACGTTGCGATGATCGCAATCATCCTTGGCGCTTCGGTCGAGGCCGCGCGACGGCTTGGTGGAGACGACATTGCGATCTTCTTGGCGCAGGTCACGGCGCTCGGCGGCAAGGTAATTTTCGGAACGCTTATCATCGTCGCCGGAATCTTCCTTGCACGGATCATCGCCAACCTCGTCGGCAGCGGAACGGGCGAAGGAGGCTACGCCCAGGCGATCGTTCGCTATGCGATCATCGCCTTGTTCACGGCGATCGGCCTCACCTTCATGGGACTCGCGGACCAGATCGTGATGCTCGCCTTCGGCCTTATCCTAGGGTCCGCAGCAATCGCTTGTGCGCTCGCCTTCGGCCTTGGCGGGCGCGATGCGGCCGCGCGGGTTCTCGAGCGCTGGGCGGACACCGGGCCGGCGCCGGCGCGCCCGACACCGCCGAAGCGAATCCGCCAGGCGGCGCCCGAAGACGAACAGCCGCCGCTGGTCTGATGACGTTCGACGAGGCGGTCGCTTTCGCGCTGACTCTGCCTGACACGGAGCTAGGCACGAGCTACGCCAAGCCCGCGGTGAAGGTCGTCTCGAACGGCCGCGCCTTCCTGTTCCCGAGCCACGAGCCGGACACGTCCTTCGGCGTCGCCATCGATCTCGACACGATTGAGCTTCTGAAGGAAACCGACCCTGCGACCTTCTGGCAGACGCCGCACTATGTCGGCTGGGAAGGCGTGCTGATCCGTTATGACAGCGACGATCCCGAGCGGGTGCGGGACGTGATTGCGCGGTCGAAGGATTTTGTGGCGGCAAAGCCAAAGGCTCGCCCGCGCAAGCGCAAGTGACGGCGTTCGCCGCATTCGTCGCGATCGACTGGTCCGGCGCAAAGGGAAAGCGGCACAAGGGGATCGCCATCGCCGAGGCGCGCGGCGAGGCCGCGCCCAAGCTCGTCCGTCCCGGGCATGTGTGGTCTCGCGAGGAAGTGCTTTCGTGGCTCCTCCGGCGCGCTTCGAAAGAGCCGACCTTGTTCGGATTCGACTTTAGTTTTGCGCCGCCAATCGTTGAGCGTGGTGAATATTTGCCCGGCGAGTCTGCCGTTCCCGCGACGGCGCGTGAGTTCTGGGCCTATGTCGATTCGAATGCCGACGATGTCGATCTTGGCGCCGCGAGCTTCCTCGAGATCGCGCACCGCCCGCATTTCTACTTCGGGATTGCCGACGGCGTGAAGTCGAACTTCATGCACTTTCGCCAATGCGACGCACGGCTCAACGCGCAGGGCGGGCGCAAGACCGCAAGCGCCTATGACGCGATCGGCGCAGCGCAGGTCGCCAAGGCGAGCTTCTCCGGCATGCGCTTCCTCCACCGCCTTGATGGCAAGGTTGCGATCTGGCCGATGGACCCACTTCCCGCAAACGGCAGTGCCGTCGTCGAGATCTACACGCGCATTTACCTGAGGCGCGCCGGTCTGAGTGGGGTAAAGCTACGCTCGCTCGCCGCGCTGAACGAGGCGCTGAAGGCGCTCGGAAGCCGCCCCGCCCGACTCAGCTTCGAACCCAACGATCACCAGACCGACGCTCTCGTGACCGCAGCCGGAATGCGCCAGCTTGCGAGGGATGAGCCGCGCGCATTCGACCCCGAAGGCCTATCGCCCGAAATCGCCCGTTCCGAAGGCTGGACGTTCGGCGTGCTATGAAGCAGAGCGTTGCGAGGGCCGGCTTAGCACAGTGGTAGTGCAGCGGTTTTGTAAACCGAAGGTCGGGGGTTCGAGTCCCTCAGCCGGCACCATCATTTCCATTTCATCACGCCGGTGAAGCGGTGCTCTTCCGCCCCGGTGCGTACGATGATCGTGATGGGCTGATCCGCCTTTTTGCGAAACACCCCTTTGGGAACGTTGAACACATAATAGCCGCCCCAGGCCTTCTGCGGCTCGACCGTCAGCGGAACGAGCAGCTGATAGATGGAATCGAGCATTGTCGTCCCCGGCCATAGCGACTGATCCGCCCGGAGGTCGTGCCCGGCGGTGCCCGTAACCGAACGCCCTAAAGTCCCGGCGCCATTCGCCTGACGGTCGAGGCCGGCGAGGTTGTTCCTGTTGCGCAGGTCGTTCGCAGCCGCATGCTGCATCTCGCGCTCGACCAGCTCACGGCCGTCTTCCATCTGGTCGACAGGGACGGGATTGAGCACGGTTCCGTCGGACAGCGTAAGCGTCACCTGGTCGGGGCCGAACTCGAACGGGCTGGGTCCGAGGTTCATTACGAGGACCCGAACCGTTCCCCGTTCGTGGATGTCGTTGCCCGGGGCGATAAGCCGCACGAGCGCGCCATCGGTACGCTGGTCGGCAGCCTCCAATCCGCCATAACCGTGAAGCAGCCTGCCGCCGGCCGGTTCGCCGAGCACGATCCGATAAGCGCCGGCCCCGGCAGGACTTGCAGCAACCCACGTCGCGAAAGCCGCGATGCAGAGGCCGGGGAATCTCACGGGACCAGTGCCCTCCTGATCGGCTCGATCCAGCGCTGGTTGGCCATGTCCCACACGACGAAGTCGCCTTCGAATTGCCAATAGGCCCAGCCAAAGCCGCGCCGTTCCGCCTCGCTTCGCGCAGCGCCAATATAAGCGGTGCGGAGATCGAGCGGAGTGCCGCTCTTGTCGTAGGCGCCGAACTCGCCGAGGAGGATCGGGCGACGGCTCGCCGCCGACCAGGCCGCGACTTTGTCGAAGTCGGCTGCCAGGGCCGCACGATCCTTGGCGCTCCCCCACTTCACTCCGTGCTGGTGCATGACCCAATCGCCGGCCCAGGTCGCGCCCTGGTGAGTGAACTGGAAGGGTTCGTAATAATGGAAAGTGACGAGCAGGTTCGGATCAGCCGGGAGTTTCAGGAGTGGGAGGTCGGCAAGGCTGTTCCAGTGAGTTGGGCCGACAACAACGATCCGATCGGGATTGGTCTCGCGGACGGTCGCCAGCAACTGCGCGAGCATGTTGTTCCACACCTCGCCGTTCAGCTTGTCGTGAGGTTCGTTCAGCAGCTCGAACGCGACGTTCCGCGGCGCTCTGGCATAGCGCGGAGCGACCTGCTGCCAAAAGGCAGAAAGCCGCGCCTGGCACGCCGCGACGTCCTGAGAGCAGACGTCGAAATCATGCTCGTCGAGAATGACTCCGAGACCAGCCGCCTGCGCTTCGCGGACGACATCGTCGAGCTTGGCGAGCCACTGGGGCTCGAGCCTGTCTCGCGCACCCATATGCTTGAACGCCTGCAGGTTCACGCGGACGAAATCGAAGCCCGCCTTGTGGATCTCGGCAAAATGCCGCCACTCAAAGCGGCGTTTCCCACCCTCGTTCCAATAGGGATCGTAGCCGAGCACATTGACGCCGCGGTGAAACGGCTGGTTCGCCTGCGTGAGGGCGGGCACCGGTTGCGCCGCGACGGCGGCAGGTCCAACTGCAAGACCCGCCAACACCCAAAGAACGAACACACACAGATGCCGCATTCCCGATCCCCTCTTTCGACTCCCGCGCAAGACGGCATGATAGCGCTATCATCGCGCCCGGCGTCAAGCGTTCGCGCTGTGCGGGCATGATCCGCGTTGGGCTCATCGGCTATGGGCTGGCCGGCGCCGTCTTCCACGAGCCGCTGATTCGCGCGTGCGGGCGGCTGGACCTGACCGGCATACTCACCACGCGCGATCACCCGCTGCGTGTTGAGACGCTGGACGAACTGCTGGCGCGCTCCGATCTCGTCGTGATCGCAACCCCCAACCAGACGCATTTCCCGCTCGCGATGAAGGCCCTCGAACAGGACAAGCACTTAGTCATCGACAAGCCGTTCACGGTCATGCTGGAGGAGGCCGACACGCTGATAGCGACCGCAAAGGATCGTCGGCTCATTCTCAGCGTTTTCCAGAACCGGCGGTGGGACGGCGACTTCCTTACCGTCGAGAAGATCGTGCCGGAGCTTGAGGAAGTCCTTCTGTTCGAAGCGAACTGGGACCGGTTCCGACCGGCGATCAAGCCAGGCTGGCGCGAAGTGCCGGAGCCCGGGGCAGGCGTGTTCAACGACCTCGGCCCGCATCTCATCGATCAAGCCCTCCGGCTGTTTGGAATCCCGGAGGCGGTTGATGCGGACATTCTTGTTCAGCGCCCCGGCGCAACCGTAGACGATTATTTCGACGTAACTCTGCACTACGGCCGGATGCGCGCGTGCCTGCGTTCGTCCTCGCTCGTCGCCGAACCGAGGCCGCGTTTCGCGGTCCACGGCATGGAAGGCTCGTTCCTGAAGCACGGCCTCGATCCGCAGGAGGCGCAACTGAAGTCGGGACTTCGGCCGGGCGATCCGGGCTTTGGCATCGACTTTGATCACGGCACACTTGTCGAGCCCGGTCGCGAAAGCCGGAAGGTGCCCACGGAGCGCGGCGACTATCTCGCCTTCTACACAGGAATCGCCTCGGCGATCCTCGACGGGCAGCCGGTACCAGTCCCTGCCGGGGAAGCGCGCGACGGCCTGCTGCTTATCGACCTCGCTCGCCGGGCGTCGGTGCTGGGCCAGCGGCTTCCTGTCCCGGACGCCAGCTCGAGGGCAGGGTCAGCGAGGGAAGCGTAACGGTCGTGTTGGTGCGGAGGTCGCGCGACGAGGCGCCAAGCATCAAGGTGTAAGCGCCAGGCGCGATGTGCCAGACGTGGCCCGCTTCGTCGAACGTCGCGAGAAGCCGCGGATCGATATCGACGCTCACCGCCTGCTCAGCACCGGCGGCAAGCTCGACCTTGGCAAAACCGACCAGCCGCTTGGGCGCTTCCCAGCCTGCATTCGCGGACGAGGCATAGACCTGACCTACCGCCATTCCCGAGCGGCTGCCGCTGTTGCGGAGGGTGAACTGAACTCGAACTGCCCCGTTCGCCGCCGGAGCGGCGCTGATCGGACCGTAGTCGAAGATGGTGTAGGAAAGCCCGTGCCCGAAGGAGAACAAGGGCTGCGCATTCGTACGGTCGATCCATTTGTAGCCGACCGCGGCTCCTTCTGAATAAGGCAGAGTGAATTCGTCCATCTCGGACTTCGTCCCCGGCCGCACCGGCCGAGGCAGCTGCGCTTCCGATGCATAGAAGGTCACCGGCAGATGGCCCGAGGGGTTCACATGCCCGGTAAGGACGTTCGCGATCGCTGCGCCGCCCTGCGTGCCCGGGTACCAGGCCTCGACGATCGCCGGCACGCGCGCTGCCCAGGGCATGGCGACACCAGCATTGGTTTCGAGGACCACCGCAGTTCTCGGATTCGCTGCGGCGACCGCATCGATCAGCGCATCCTGATTGCCGTCGAGCGCCATCGGCACGTCGATCGACTCGCTCGACCACTGTGTTGCGAAGACGATGGCGACGTCCGCGGCGCGCGCCGCAGCGGCTGCAGTTGCGGGATCGCTCCCGTCGATGAAAATGACGTTTGTACCAGGCGCTGCTCGTTGGAGCTCCGCAACCGGCGATGAGGGGAAAAACATGACCGGTCCAGGCCAGCCCGTCGGCTCGAGGCCCGACACTGCGTTGCCACCGCGCGGGTAGACAAGCGAGGAGCCGCTTCCCGCAAGCACGCCCTTGTCGGCATGGCCGCCGATTACGACGATCTTTCGCGCATTGAGCGGGAGCAGGTTGCCATCGTTCTTGAGGAGCACGATCGCCTGTTCGGCATCGGCGCGGCTGACGGCTTCATCGGCGACGTAGTCGATAGGGCCGCTCTCGGTGACGGGATCGTCGACGAGCCCGTGCGCGTACATCGAACGGAGCACTCGCCGCGCCATGTCGTCGAGCCGCGCACCGGATACCTGCCCGGCCGCAACCGCCTGCTTGAGGAGCGAACCGAAATAGGGCTTGTCGTCGAACGGCCAGCCTGATTGCTGGTCCAAGCCATTCTTCGCGGATTTGACCGTGCTATGGACCGCTCCCCAGTCGCTCATCACATAGCCCGGATAACGGAAGTCGCCCTTCAGCACCTGGTTGAGCAGCCAGTCATTTTCGCACGCAAAGTCGCCGTTCGCCTTGTTGTAGGAACACATGACCGATCCGGGATCGCCGCGCTCGACCGCCAGCTGGAATGCGAGGAGGTCGGACATGCGTGCCGCCGCCGGGTCAATCCGAGCATCGTGCCCCTTGCGGCCCGTCTCAAGATCGTTGAGCGCATAATGCTTGGTGGTGGAAATGATGTGGTTCGACTGAATGCCCGCGATCTCCGATCCGACGATGGTTCCCGCGAGCAGCGGGTCTTCTCCGCCATATTCGAAGTTGCGCCCGTTCCGCGGGTCGCGCGCGAGATTGACCCCGCCCGCGAGCATGACGTTGAAGCCGGAGTTGCGCGCTTCGGAGCCGATCATTCGCCCGCCCTGAAAGGCGATGTCGGGATTCCAGGTGGCGGCGGTCGCAATTCCGGATGGAAGCGACGTGCGCTCGCGCTTTTGCGCCGCGCCGCCCTGAGTCGCGACTCCGACTCCGGCGTCCGTCTCATATTGCGGAGGGATTCCAAGCCTTGCGATTCCGGGCACGAACCCCGCCGAACCATAGCGCACGCCGGCGGGCGGCTTCTTGCCCTGCCAGTCGCTGGCGAAATAAGCGAAGACCAGCTGCAGCTTTTCATCCTGCGTCATCTTGCCGAGCGTCGTTTCGGCGCGCGCGTCGGGACTCTGGACCGGCTGCGCCAACGACGGCGTGGCGATTGCAACCAGCGACCAGGCCGCGGCGGCAAGCAAGCGGCCGCGCAAAGGATTCGTCATCCGCATCTTCATCTCCCCTCCATGCGCATCGACAGGCGCATGATGCCTTGACACTAACCGGCCGCAAGTCCGATTGGTAGCGCTACCAACACTTTTGTGAGGGGCAATCCCAGTACCGATGGAATTCACGGCTGCGATGCTTCCTGAGGACCTCGCCGGGTCGACGCTCGTCGGACGGTTGCTGCTCGACGAGGGCCCGACTCCCATCCTCATCCGCAACGGCTCGGTCGAGGATGTGTCGCGCGCCGCTCCGACAGTGGCCGACCTCATGGATTTCGAAGATTTGGCTGTCGTCAGCGGCGCGCGGCTGTTCGGGATCGACGAGCTCGCGCGCCAGCCGGCCGAGCGTTTCCTTGCACCGGTCGACCTCCAGACGGTGAAGGCAGCCGGAGTCACCTTTGCAATCTCCGCCATCGAACGAGTGATCGAGGAACGGGCGCGCGGCGATTTCCGCCGGGCGGCCGAAATCCGCGACAAGCTTGAACAGCGGATCGGCGGCGCCATCCGCTCGGTGGTGCCAGGGACCGACGGCGCTGCGCGCCTCAAGGAGGCGCTGATCGAGGACGGGTTGTGGTCGCAATATCTGGAGGTAGCGATCGGACCCGACGCCGAGATTTTCACCAAGACGGCTCCGCTCGCGAGCGTCGGCTGGGGGGCCGAGATCGGAGTGCGCTCAGACTCGAGCTGGAATAATCCGGAGCCTGAGGTCGTACTTGTCGTGAACAGCCGCGGCGAAATCCGCGGAGCGACGCTCGGCAACGACGTGAACTTGCGCGATTTCGAAGGACGAAGCGCGCTCCTGCTGAGCAAGGCGAAGGACAATAATGCGTCCTGTGCAATCGGCCCGTTCGTTCGGCTGTTCGATGCGGCCTATACGCTCGACGACGTGCGCTCGGCGGTGGTCGAGCTGGAGATCAGCGGCAGCGACGGCTTTGCTCTGCAGGGACAGAGCCGGATGAGCGAGATAAGCCGCGACCCCGAGGATCTCGTCCGGCAGGCCATGAGCGAGCATCATTATCCGGACGGCTTCGTTCTATTCCTCGGGACCTTGTTCGCGCCGACCGAAGATCGCGACGAACCCGGCCGCGGGTTCACGCACAAGATCGGTGACGAAGTCAGGATATCGACCGCGAAGCTGGGCACGCTCGCGAACCGGGTCTCGACATCGCGCGATGCTCCGGCATGGAAGTTCGGCACCCGCGCGCTGATGCGCAATCTGTCGGCCCGCGGCTTGCTTAAAGAGGTGACCCAGTGACGGACACACTGACGCATTTGATCAACGGTGAAGCGGTCGGCGGGACGGCGTCCGGCGAAAGCATCAATCCCTCGAATCTCGACGAGGTCGTGGCGCGCTATCCCAAAGGCGGGGCAGCCGAGGTGAACGATGCGGTGCGGGCCGCGCGTGCCGCATTCCCCGGCTGGTCGGAGGGTTCGCCCGAGGTCCGTTCGGACGTGCTCGACAGGGCCGGTTCGCTGATCATGGCGCGAGCCAAAGACCTGGGCGCCCTATTGTCGCGCGAAGAGGGCAAAACTCTGCCCGAAGGGACCGGCGAAGTGATGCGCGCGGCGCGGATCCTGAAATATTTCGCCGGCGAAGCGCTTCGCAGGCACGGGCAGACGCTCGAATCGACGCGACCCTCGATCGATGTCGAAACCTATCGCGAGCCAGTCGGCGTCTTCGGCCTGATCACGCCGTGGAACTTCCCCATTGCGATCCCTGCATGGAAGTCGGCGCCTGCCCTCGCTTTCGGCAACACGGTCGTCCTGAAACCGGCGACTCCCACTCCGGCTATCGCGCATGCGTTCGCGCAAATCTTGCTCGAAGCCGGAGCGCCGCCGGGCGTGTTCAACCTCGTCATCGGCGAAGGCGACGTCGGACGCGCGATGGTCGCCCACGAGGGTATCGACGGCATCTCGTTCACCGGCTCGCAAGCCGTCGGCGCAAGCGTGGCCGAAGGCGCAGCCAAGCGGCAGGCGCGCGTGCAACTGGAGATGGGCGGAAAGAACCCGCTCGTCGTCCTCGACGACGCCGACCTCGACCGCGCCGTCGCCTGCGCCATCGACGGTGCTTTCTACGCGACCGGCCAACGCTGCACCGCTTCGTCGCGGATCATCGTGACTGAAGGAATTCACGACCGCTTCGTCGAGTCGCTTGCCGAAAAGGCGCGCTCGTTGCGGGTCGGCGATGCGCTCGACCCGCAGACGCAGATTGGACCCGCGGTCAGCGAGGACCAGCTCGAGCAAAACCTCCGCTATGTCGGCATTGCCCGGGGAGAGGGTGGGAAGGTGCTGACCGGCGGCGAGCCGCTGACGCTCGACAGGCGTGGCTATTACATGGCGCCGACGGTGATCGCCGATACCGCTGCGGACCAGCGCATCAATTGCGAGGAGGTGTTCGGCCCGGTCGCAAGCACGGTGAAGGTGCGCGATTACGAGGAGGCGCTGAAAATCGCGAACCGCGGCCAGTTCGGGCTGTCGGCGGGGATCGTCACCAATTCGCTGAAGCATGCGCGGCATTTCCGCCGCCATATCCGCGCCGGAATGGTGATGGTGAACCTTCCGACTGCCGGCGTCGATTACCACGTGCCGTTCGGAGGCACCCGCAAGTCGAGCTACGGCGCGCGCGAGCAGGGCTTTGCGGCCGTCGAATTCTATACGCAGACCAAGACCGTCTACGTGGGGGGATGAGTCATTGAGTGAAGTTCAAGAAGGGCGCGCAACCTACCCAAGCCTTCGCGGCAAGAAGGTGCTCATAACGGGCGGTGGGTCGGGCATCGGGGCAGGCATCGTCGAGGGGTTCGCCGAGCAGGGATCGGAGGTTACCTTCTTCGACATCAACGGCGCGGATTCCGACGACCTTTCGAGCCGCGTGGGCGCCAGATTCGTTCGCGTCGATCTGACCGATATCAGCGCAACCAGGGAAGCGATCGAGGAGCTCGGTCGGATCGATGTGCTGATCAACAACGCGGCCAATGACGACCGCCATGCCGTCGAGGACGTCACCGAGGATTATTGGGACGACCGCTTCAACGTGAACCTCAAGCACCAGTTCTTCTGCGCCCAGGCGGTTGCGCCCACAATGCGCGCGAACGGCGGAGGCGCGATCATCAACCTCGGGTCGATCAGCTGGCATCTCGCCTTGCCCGACCTCGTTCTCTACCAGACCTGCAAGGCGGCCATCGAAGGGCTGACGCGCGCGCTCGCCCGCGATCTCGGCGCCGACAACATCCGAGTGAACTGCGTCGTCCCCGGCAATATTCGAACGGCGCGCCAGATGCAGTGGTACACGCCCGAAGGAGAGGCCGCGATCGTCGAGGCGCAATGCGTCAAACGCCGGCTCGAGCCGAGCGACGTTGCTGCGCTTGTCGTGTTCCTGGCGTCCGACGATGCGCGTGGCATGACGGGGCACGAATATTTCGTCGACGCCGGATGGCGCTGATGGGAAGCGAGCCGGAACTCGTCTGGGAACTTGCGGCCGAACTCGGCGAAGGACCGGTCTGGGTGGAGCGCGACCGCGCACTCTGGTTCGTCGACATCAAGAAGCAGCTGGTCCACCGCTACGACCCGGCGAACGGTGCAAAGAACAGCTGGAATGCGCCGGAGCAGGTAGGATTCATCGTGCCGGCAGAGCGCGGGGGTTTCGTCGCCGGGCTGCAATCGGGCCTTTATCATTTCGATGAGCGGAGCGGCGCTTTCGATCCGATCGTCGAGGTCGAGCCGGAAAAGCCCGGCAACCGCCTCAACGATGGCGTTACCGATCCGCAAGGGCGATTGTGGTTCGGCACGATGGACAATGGCGAACGCGCGAAAAGCGGCGCCTTCTATTGCTTTGCGGACGGGCAGTTGAAGCCGACCGGCCTCGATGGAATAGCAATCACCAACGGGCCGGCCGTGTCGCCTGACGGGCGGATTCTCTACTTTGTCGACACGCTGAAGGGCACGATCGAGGCGGCAGACATCCGCGACGACGGCTCGCTGGGCGAGCGCCGTCCGTTCGTGTGCATCGATCCAGCGGACGGCCATCCCGACGGGCCGACGATCGATAGCAAAGGCTGCGTCTGGATATCGCTTTATGCAGGATGGGAAGCGCGGCGCTATTCACCTGCCGGCGAGCTCCTGGACCGCGTCCGATTCCCTGTCTCCAACATCACGAAGATTGCGTTTGGTGGCGACGACCTGCGCACCGCTTACGCCACGACCGCTCGGCAAATGCTGACTCCGGAAATCATCGCGACGCAGCCGCAGATCGGCGACTTGTTCGAGTTCCGGGTCGATGTTCCCGGAGTGCCATGTCCACTCGTCCGCTACTGATCCTCGCGGGTCTCGTCGCATCCGGCGCCCCCGCTGCACCGATGATCGATCCGCAGTTCGGAACTCACGCAGTCATCCAGCGCGGAAAGCCGATCGTGCTGAGCGGGAGCGCATCGCCAAATGAGGCGCTGACGGTCTCGCTCGGCGGCGAGCAGAAGCAAACGGCGGCAAACGGAAACGGGCGCTGGGAAGCAGGTTTCGCACCCCAGGGCGGCGGCGGGCCCCTCACGATCCGCGTGATCGGCAGCAGCGGCGTCGCCAGCTCCGACGACGTCGCCGTCGGCGACGTGTGGCTCTGCTCGGGCCAGTCGAACATGGAATATCCGCTTCGCCGAGCGCTGAACGGCGACGGCGAAGTCCAAAGCGCCGGCGATCCGGAACTTCGGGTGATGAAGGTCGCCCAGCAGCTCGCGCCGACGCCACAGGCCGGCTTCGCAAATCCGCCGGGCTGGCTGCCCGCGACGCCGGATTCCGTGGAGAATTTCTCTGCCGCCTGCTACTTCCTGGCACGCGAGCTCCGCTCGTCGGAGAAGGTGCCGATCGGAGCCATCGACGATACGTGGGGCGGAACTCCGATCCGCGCCTGGATGGACGAGGCCGCGGTGCGCGCGAGCGGCGGTGCGGACATTGCGGCGACCGTCGATCTCTATCGCTCCGATCCGACGGCGGCCATTCGCCAGTTCGGCAGCGAGTGGGGCGCCTGGTGGCGCGCGCAGAGTGGCGACAAACCGGGTCAGGAACCATGGAACGCCAGCGACCGGCTGGCGTGGAAGCCCGTTCCCTCGCTCACCTATTGGGACACGTGGGGACCCGAATGGAAGGCGTGGATCGGGGCAGCTTGGATTCGTGAGCGAGTCACTCTCACACGGAGCGAAGCGGCGCAGGCTGCGACGCTATCGCTCAGCGCGGTCGACGACATCGACCAGACATTCGTCAATGGCATCCCGGTCGGTGGGCAGAACGACCCGTCCGATGCGCGCAGCTACCCGCTCCCGCGGAGCGTGCTGAAAGCGGGCGTGAACGAGATCATGGTGTACGCGCGCAATGTCTGGAGCCAGGGCGGTCTTACGGGTCCCGCGGACAAGTTCGCGCTCGTTTTCGCCGACGGACAATCGAAGCCGCTTACCTCAGGCTGGCAATATTCGAGGATTTCAGACTCGATCGGAGAGCCCGCGGTTGCGCCGTGGGAGGGATCGTCGGGCGTTTCGACCATCTATGATGCGATGGTCTCGCCGCTGGGGCCGCTCCAGTTGAAGGGCGTGGCCTGGTACCAGGGCGAAGCGGATGTCGGGAAGCCGGGTTACGACCGCCGCCTCGGCGCCTGGATGACGAACTGGCGCGTGCAGTTCCGCGACCCCGAGCTACCGTTCCTGATCGTCGGCCTCGCCGGCTGGGGCAAACCGGTGTCGCGGCCGACAGAAAGCGGCTGGGCGGCGACGATCAACGAACAGCGGCTCGGCGTCGAACGCGATTCCCGCGCAGCGCTGGCGAGCGCGATCGACCTGGGCGAGCCGAACGACATCCATCCCGCGAACAAGCAGGAGGTCGGGCGGCGGCTTGCGCTTGCCGCGCACAACCTTGTCTACCGCGACGGCGGCACGGTCGGTCCGATGCCGGTGAGCGCCGTCCGTCAGGGCAATTCTGTCGTGGTCACCTTCACGAAGCCTCTGCAGATCTTGAGCGGCGCCAATGCAAACGCGTTCGAGCTCTGCGGGGCACCAGTCGGAACCTGCCGCTACGCCGACGCTCGATCGAACGGGAACAGCATCGTCATTGCGGGCGATGGGCAGCCGGCGGTCCGCGTTCGCTACGCCTGGGCCGATTACCCCGTCGTCAATCTCTACGACCAGGACATGCTTCCTGTACCGGTATTCGAGATTCCGGTTCAGTGATTGTGCCTCGGCACCTTCCTCGACGTGCCGCGATATTTGACCGCGAATTCTAGTATTCCGCCGGTCGATAGCTGACCGGTCTTCTCACGATAGAGCTCTTCCCAGGGCGTATTGCTCTCGGGAACGGGCGGTGGCGGCTCCGCCCTGCGCCGGGCGATCTCCTCGTCACCGACCAGTGCGTCGCAGGTGCCCGCATTGACGTCGATGCGGATCGTGTCGCCTGTGCGAAGCCAGGCGAGTCCACCGCCGGCCGCGCTTTCGGGAGACGCATTGAGGATCGACGGACTATCCGACGTCCCCGACTGCCGCCCGTCACCAAGCGTCGGCAGGCTCTGGATTCCCCGCTGCAGCAAGGCGTCGGGCGGCTGCATGTTGACGACCTCCGCCGAGCCGGGCCAGCCGAGCGGGCCCGAGCCGCGGATCACGAGAATGCAATTCTCGTCGATGTCGAGCGACGGGTCGTTGATGCGGTGATGATAATCGTCGGAGCCGTCGAACACGATCGCGCGCGCTTCGAACGCGCCTTCGTTGCCGGGTTTCGACAGGTAACGCCTGCGAAAATCATCCGAAATGACGCTCGTCTTCATGATCGCGACGTCGAACAGGTTCCCACTCAGAACTAGGAAGCCGGCACGCTTCTTGAGCGGTGCCGAATAGGGGTAGATCACCTCACGGTCCGTCGCTTCGCGCCCTTCAAGATTTTCCGCCTGGGTGTGGCCGGTGCAGGTGATCGCGGAACCGTCGAGCTTGCCAGCCTGGAGCAGCTCCCACAGCACGGCCGGCACGCCGCCGGCGCGGTGAAAACGCTCGCTCAAATATTTGCCGGCCGGCTGCATGTTGACGAGGAGCGGCAGGTCATAGCCGTGGTCGATCCAATCCTTCGTCGTGATCTCGATCCCGGCATGCCGCGCCATCGCGACGATATGCGGTTGGGCATTCGTTGAGCCGCCGATCGCGGCATTGGCTCGGATCGCGTTGAGGAACGCTTCGCGAGTCAGGATCTTCGACGGGCGCAGGTCTTCGTAAGCCATGTCGACGATTCGCCTGCCCGTCTCGTAGGCCATGTGCGCGCGCTCTCGATAAGGAGCGGGAATTGCCGCATTGCCGGGCAGCGACATTCCGAGCGCCTCGGACAGCGCGTTCATCGTCGACGCGGTTCCCATCGTGTTGCAATGGCCAAGCGACGGCGCGGAATCGCTCGCGCGGCGGATGAACTCTTCCTCGTCAATCTCGCCCGCTCCAAGCAGCCGCCGCGACCGCCAGATCACCGTCCCCGATCCCACCAGCTCGCCGTCGTGCCAGCCATCGAGCATCGGACCGCCGTTGAGCGTGATCGCCGGAATGTCGACGGTCGCCGCAGCCATTATCGCCGCGGGCGTGGTCTTGTCGCATCCCGTAGTCAGAACGACCGCATCGAGCGGATAGCCGTTGAGGATTTCGACGAGCCCCAAATAGGCGAGATTGCGATCAAGTGCTGCGGTCGGACGTCGGCAATTCTCGAAGATGGGGTGCATCGGGAATTCCATCGGAATCCCACCCGCGTCGCGGATTCCGGCCTTCACCCGATCCACCAGCTTCACATGCACCCGGTTGCAAGGAGCAAGGTCGGACCCCGACTGGGAAATACCGACGATCGGCTTGCCCGAACGCAACTCCTCGCGCGTGAAAGCGTCGTTCATGTAGCGCTCGAGGTAGAGCGCGGTCATATCGGGCCGATCCGGGGCGTCGAACCATTCGCGCGATCGGAAAGGCCGGACCGGTTTACGCTCGGTCATTGCGAACTGGAGCTCACCCCTCCATCTGCTCCAGCTCCTTGCCGCGGGTCTCGTGCACCAGGCTCTTCACCAGGAAGAAGCTGATGACCGCGCAAACCGCGTAGAAGCTGTAGCTGATCGCGAGGCCGAGCTTGGCGGCCATGACCGGGAAGCTGAACGAAATAAGGAAGTTCGCGAACCACTGGACGAAGCCGGACACGGCAAGCGCCGATCCGCGGATCTGGTTCGGAAACATCTCGCCCAGCATCACCCACATCACGGGGCCCCAACTGAAGTTGAAGAAGATGACGTAGAGATTGGCGGCGACGACGGCGAGCGTCCCGAGTCCCTGCGACAGGACGAGGTTGCCCTGTGGATCGAGCGACCCGTGGCTGAACGCGTAGGTCATCGCAAAGAGGGTCACGGCCATTCCCGCCGAGCCCACCAGGAGCAGCGGCTTGCGGCCGATCTTGTCGATGACGGCAATCGTCACGAAGCAGGCGGCGATCGAGACGGCGCCCGACACGATGTTGATCGCAAGCGACTGACTCTCGGAGAAGCCGGCGAGCTGCCACAAAGTCGCGCCATAATAGAAGATCACGTTGATTCCGACGAACTGCTGGAAGGCGGCAAGCATGATGCCGGCCCAGACGACCGGACGGATTCCAAGCAGCCCGCGTCCCTTGATGTCGCTGAGGCGCGGCCGATGATCCTCGCTGAAGGTCGCGCGGATCTCCTCCAGCTTGGTGCGGGCGACATTGGCGCCGAACAGGCTGGTGAGGACGCTTTCCGCCTTGTCGGTGCGCCGCTTGGAAACAAGGTAGCGCGGGCTTTCCGGGATCAGGAACAAGGCGAAGAGGAAGATCGCCGCCGGAATCGCCTGCATCAGGAACATCCAGCGCCACGCGGCGACCCCGCCCCAGAAGTGCGCAGTCGACACGCCCGCCCCCTTGGCGAGGAAGTAGTTGACGACGAAGGCCGCGGTGAGGCCGGTGATGATCATGATTTGCTGGACCGTCGTCAGCCGGCCGCGGATTTCCGCGGGCGCGACTTCTGAAATGTAAGCCGGCGAAAGAACGCTGGCCGCGCCGACGGCCATGCCGCCGCAAATACGCGCGATGACGAAGACGATCTGCGTGGGCGCAGCACCCTGCACAAGCGCTCCGGCCAGGAACAAAGCGGCGGCGAGCATCATCGTATTCCGCCGGCCGATGACGTCGGCAAGGCGGCCGGCAAAAAACGCACCGATGAAGCAGCCGATAAGGAGCGAAGCGACGGTGAAACCGAGACCGTTGCTAGGAGACCAGCTGCCCGGCACAAGATGGAAAGCCTGAGTCAGGCCGTCCTGGGTGCCGTTCACAGCACCGCTATCATAGCCGAACAGGAACCCGCCGATCGTCGCCACGGCAACGATCGCTCCAATGAAGCCCATGTTTGCACGCTGTGGACTCGCTTCCGTCATGTCCCTCTCCCAAGAGCTCGGCTGTTAGCGGTAACACAGAAAATCCGAAGCGCAATCGCCTAAGCGCTTCGGACGAGCTTCCCTTTCTTGCCCTTCCCTGCCGCCGGGGGACCAGATGATTCGCGGATGATCATCGCATGGCTGAGAACCCGCTCGGTGAACTTGCGCGGGGCCCCACCCTGGTGGCTGCGAAGGTCGGCAATCAGCAATTCCAGCGCGGCCTCCGCCATCGCGGCGATCGGCTGCTTCACGGTCGTCAGCTCCGGCCATACGCTGGTCGCGAGCGCGGTGTCGTCGAAGCCGACAATGCTGACGTCGTCCGGAACGATGAGACCCATCCGATGTGCGACGCTGATCGTCGCCGCCGCCATGTCGTCGTTGCTCGCGAAGATCGCCGTCGGCCGGTCGGGTCGCGCCAGCAATCGCTCGCCCGCCGTCAGGCCCGACCTGTAACTGAAATAGCCCTGCTCCGCCGGCTCGTTTTCCGCATCGATGCCCGCTTCAGTCAGGGCATCGCAGAAGCCCCGATACCGGTCATGGCTCGCAATGTGGTTTGGATGTCCCTTGATGAAGCCGATCCTGCGGTGCCCGAGAGCGAGCAGGTAGCGCGTCATCTCCAATGCCGCGGCGTGGTCATCGATGCGCACGTTGAGGCTGTCCTGCTGCGGCGCGCCCATCGCGACCGTCACGACCGGAATGCCCATCGCGTTGAGCTCGGCCATGATCGGCTGGGATTCGGACAGAGGCGGCGGGAGGACGACGCCTTCGACGTCGCTGGTCGCGAAGCGGCGGGTGACCTCCGCCTGCTCGTCCGCGTCCTCGGACTCGCACGATTCGATGACCAGGTGGACTCCTGCGCTGCGCGCTGCATGGAGGGCGCCGATCAGAAACTGTGCGAGATAGGCCGCGCTCGGATTCGCATAGAGAAGGCCGATGTGCGCCGCGGAACCGGCGGCGAGGCTTCGTGCCGCGGTGTTGGGTGAATAGTTCAGCCGCTCGATCGCCTCGAGCACCGCAGCGCGCGTCGACTCGCGCACGTTCTTTCCCTGATTGATGACTCGCGAAACGGTCATTGCAGAGACGCCCGCCGCGCGCGCGACGTCCTCGATCGTCGTCACTCCGCGTCTGCGCCTGCTCGGCCTTGCCATCGTCGGCAGTGCTAGGTGAGGCATTGCCGATATGCAATCAGACCCGCGTTGACGGTTCCGGCGCGCAGGTTAGGTTAGCGCTACCATTTCGCAGGGGAGCAGGGGATGCGCTTCACGCACTGGATCGGCGTTGCCGTGATTTCGAGCGGGCTTGTCGCCGTGCATGCTCATTCGGCGCAGTTGCAGGCGCCCATCTACAAGGATCCGCGTCTGCCGGTCGAGAAGCGCGTCGACGACCTCCTCGCGCGAATGACAGTCGACGAAAAGGTCGCACAGCTCGAGACCATCTGGGAAGGAAAAGCGAAGCTGCAGTCGCCGGACGGACGCTTCTCTCCCGAACTCGCGTCGAAAAACTTTCCGAACGGGATCGGCGGTTTCGCACGACCATCGGACAAACGCGGAGTCGCGGTTTCCAGCGGCGCCGCCGGCGCATCGGCGGGCGCCAACCGCGGGGCTCGCGACACAGCGGAATATGTGAACGCGGCCCAGCATTGGGCCGTCGAGCACACGCGACTCGGAATCCCGATCCTGATGCATGAGGAGTCACTTCACGGATATGTCGCGCGCGACGCGACAAGCTTCCCGCAGTCGATCGCTTTGGCCAGCACCTGGGATCCCGATCTCGTCAGCAGGGTGTTTTCCGTCGCCGCTCGAGAGGCACGCGCCCGCGGAGCGACGCTCGTCCTCGCGCCGGTCGTCGATATCGCCCGCGATCCGCGCTGGGGCCGCATCGAGGAAACCTACGGCGAGGACACCTACCTCGTCACCCAAATGGGGCTCGCCGCCATTCGCGGATTCCAAGGGCCGTCGCTGCCGCTCCCGCCGGATAAGGTTTTCGTCACCCTGAAGCATTTCACCGGTCACGGCTGGCCGGAGAGCGGGACGAATGTCGGCCCCGCCCATGTGGGAGAACGCGAGCTTCGCGAGGCATTTTTCCCACCCTTCGAGGCGGCCGTAAAGAACTATCCGATCCAGTCTGTGATGGCGTCATATAATGAGATCGACGGGGTCCCGAGCCATGCGAACGCGTGGCTGCTGAATGGCGTGCTGCGAGGCGAGTGGGGCTATCGGGGCGCGGTCGTTAGCGACTATTACGGTATTCGCGAGCTGGTCACGCGCCACCACCTTTACAGCGACGTCAAGGATGCGGCGGAGCGCTCGATCAAATCCGGCGTCGACGTCGAGACGCCGGACCCCGAAGGCTATGTGCATTTGCCCGAGCTGATGCGTGAAGGCCGGGTGCCGGGAGGGCTGGTCGACGAGGCGGTCCGGCGCCTGCTGACGCTGAAGTTCGAAGCTGGGCTGTTTGAAAACCCCTATCCCGATCCGGCAACAGCGGAGGCCAAAACCGCAACGCCCGACGCGATCGCGCTCGCCCGCGAGGCAGCGGACAGAGCTGTCGTCCTGCTGAAGAACGAAAACGGCCTGCTGCCGCTCAACTCTGCAAGAATTCATCGCATCGCGGTGCTCGGAACGCATGCCAACGACACGCCGATTGGCGGTTACAGCGACGTTCCCAAGCACGTCGTCAGCGTTCTTGACGGCATTCGCGAGGCCGGCGGCGGCAAGTTCGCAGTCGATTACAGCGAGGGCGTACGGCTGACCGAGAGCCGCTGCTGGTCATGCGACGAGGTAAAGCTCGTGCCCGCGTCGGTGAACCGCAAGCTGATTGCCGCGGCAGTGCAAGCTGCGAAAAAGGCCGACGTCGTCGTCATGGTGCTTGGGGACAACGAGCAAACCAGTCGCGAGGCCTGGGCGGACAACCATCTCGGCGATCGCTCATCGCTTGACCTTGTCGGACAGCAGGATGACCTCGCCAAGGCGATCCTCGCTCTGCACAAGCCAACTGTGGTCGTCCTGCTCAACGGCCGGCCGCTGTCGGTGAACTATCTCGCAGGACATGCACCGGCCATTCTGGAGGGCTGGTATCTCGGACAGGAAACCGGACACGCCGTCGCGGACGTCTTGTTCGGCAAGGCGAATCCCGGCGGCAAGCTGCCGGTCACCATCCCGCGCTCGGTCGGGCAGCTTCCGGTCTTCTACAATCACAAGCCGACATCGCGGCGCGGCTATTTGTTCGACACGACGGCGCCGCTGTACCCTTTCGGTTATGGCCTCAGCTACACGAAGTTCGACATCTCCGCGCCGCGCGTGCTGACTCCCGTGATTACCGCGAACGAGGGTGCGAGAGTCGCCGTCGATGTTGCGAACACGGGTGGGCGCGCGGGTGACGAGGTTGTGCAGCTCTACGTCCACGACGACGAAGCCTCGGTCACTCGTCCGGTGATCGAGCTCAAGCGTTTCCAGCGTGTCACCCTTCAGCCCGGTGAGCGGCGGACGGTTGCGTTCGACCTGACGCCGGACGACCTCGCTTTATGGAACGCCGAAATGAAAAAGGTCGTCGAGCCGGGCACGTTCACGATCTACGCGGGTCCGAACTCGGTCGATCTCAAGAGCGCGAAGCTGACGGTCCGCTAGATGCGGATGAGCCAGCGCCGGCGCCAAAGGTAGAACATGCACAGCCAGATGAAGGCGAGGAACAGGAACACCGGAGCAAAGGACGCAGGCTCGGGCCCGATCATCGGCCGAAGCTGCTTGTAGGGAAGCTGGAGGAGGTCCCAGCCGAGCAGCGACCAGCACAGTTCATGCAAGGTGTACGCGGCGATCGCGTTCATCCCGAACGGAAGGACGATGAGTTCGACGAGGCGGCGCGCGCCCGTCATCGCTTTACCGTCGAAGAGATAGCTGAGCCCGGCGAGCGCAAGCAGCGAAACACCGGTGGTCACGAGGACGAACGTGCTCGACCAGATGTCCTTCACAATGGGAAAGACGAAACCCCAGGCGATGCCGACGAGCAACATCGCCGCGCCCGCCATCGCGAGCGCGCGCAGGCGCCGGACGCCTTGCGTGTGCAGCACGAACTCTCCCACCGCGACTCCGATCAATCCCTGCGCGATTGCGGGTAAAGTCCCGAGCAGGCCCTCCGGATCATAGCCTTCCGGTCCCTGCACATAGATGTGGTTGCCGGCGCCTAACAGGACGCGATCGACCGAGCCCACGAAATTGCGACCGCGAAGCCAGAGATCCGTCGGAACGCCGTCAAGCGTCGGAATGTAAGTCAGCGGCCAGTAGAAGATCAGGATCGCCGCTGCGATGATCAGCCGCGTGCGCGGCTTGAGGTTGAGAGACATCACCGCGCAGGCGCAGTAGACAAGGCCAATGCGCTGGAGGACGCCGAACAGGCGCCAGCTTCCTGAGCTGAATTGCGAAAGCCAGAACAGGTTAGACAGGATGAAGCCGAGCAGCAGCAGCCGGGCCGTCCGCCAGAGGATGCGCGAATAGTCCGCTTCGTCCCTGCCTCTAAGCGAAAGGGGGATCGACACGCCGACCATGAAGAGAAACGCCGGGAAGACGATGTCGGCGATCGTCAGTCCGTCCCAGTGCGAATGAAGGAGGAGTCGGTAGACCGGCGGTTGCATGCCCGCCATTTCGTTGACGAGAATCATACCGATGACTGCGAGACCGCGCAGCAAGTCCAGCGAGACGAGACGCTGCGATTGCGCCGGATCAGTGCTTGCTGGCGGCATAGCTTCGACCCCTTCGATATGCGCTGCCCACGTGGCGGATGCCGCCGCCGTCCGGCAAGTCCTGCCCCACTTCCCACACCATCACGCCCGCGCCCTGCGCGCCCGCCAGTTGCGCCTTGCGCTCCAGCGTCGGAAGTCCGTTATAGGTGATGTAGCTGCACCCGGCGCAGCGCCGGCCGATGACATCTGAATGAAGTTGTTTGATGCCGAACTGCGCGGCAATTTCCGAAAGGCTCCAGCCCTCGCGAAAATTGCCAAACCCGCGTCCGTAGAACGGCATTCCGAGCGCAAGCTTGCTCGCAGGAACGCCCTTGCTGATCCACAGCGCCAGGTCGGTCTGGGCCTGATCATAGGTTGAATGTTCGCCGCCCTCAGGACCCCAGGTCGGCCCGACGGCGTCATAGGACATGATTCCGATGAGGTCGAAGTAGGGAAGCGAGGCGGCCGGGACCATTCCGCCCGGATAGGAACCGGTCGCGGCCGTCAGCATCTTAGAGCGCGCGTGAAGCGCATCCGAGAGGTCGCGGACGAACGGCGTGTAATTGCCCTCCTTGTCGATCCGCATCATCAGCTCGCCCTCGATGTCGATGTCGAGACCGTCGAGATTGTAGCGGTCGACCATCGCGATGAGGTTCGACACGAGCGTGGCGCGCATCGGCGGTTGCAGAAGCTTCGCCCAGTCACCGCCGCATGGCGGGATTACCGCGCCGCCGAGCGACGCCACGACTTTGGTGCCAGAGCGATGCGTGGAATCGACGAAGGCCTGGAGCTGAGCATCCGAAACCATCGTCCCCTCACCCGCCGGCGCACAGGCGAGCGACGCGAGGCCAACCACCTCGCCCGTCGGCGTTGGATTGACGAACGCGAGATCGAGCTGAGTGTAGCGATCAAGGCCGCGCTGCTGCAGCTCGCGGTCGAGCCCCTTGAACGCCGCGACATAGCCGACGACCGTGCCACGCTCCTCCGCATGCACCGGCGAGATCGCGAGAAGCGGTGCGATGGGGAGCAATGAAAAGCGCCACATTCAGGCAGCCTAGCCGGTGCCGCAGCGAGGGCAACAGCAGTCGATTGACCCGCGAAAGGCTGCGTGACACGACTGGGGCACGAGAGGGGAAGCCTGCCTGATGCGCCGTAGCCTGATCGCGCTGTCCATAGCGTTGGGCCTAGCGTCGCCCGCAGCCGCTGCATCGCAGGCGGAACTCAACGATCTTGCCGCAAGAATGGGAGTCCGGCTCGCCATTCTCGACAACAAGCCGGCGGGCTGTCCCGGCCAGCCGGACGGCTGCTTCCTGTCCGAGCTCGACCTCCGAATCCCGGACCGGCTTGCCACGGATCTCGCAAGCGGCGATTTCAAGCTCTACTTTAGCTCAGTCAGCCCGGTCGTTCAGGCAGACAGCGACTTGTTCGGCGTCCGGCTCATCAATGGCGACTTGCATGTGCTGGAGCTCAAGCCGGGCGCGCGGCTCCAACCGGGCAAGACTTACGCAGTCCGCCTCTGGTCCCAGGGGCACTTCTTCTCCGCTTACTACCCGATGCCGAACATGTTCCTGGTTTCGGGCAAACTCGCACCGGCGACTATCGAAGCGACGCGCCCGACGACCGAGCCTGATAGCGGCCTCGAAGTCCTTCCCTTCGTTGAACCGATGACCGACGAGGCGCGCCTGGCTATCCAGGCGTCGGACGACCAAACGCGGTGGCAGACGCCCGAACGCGCCTTCGATATCTTCGCCGACCGTGCGACTGATGCCGCGCCCGCCGACATCGCTATCATTCCGACACCGCTGTCTACCCGACGGCTCGATGGATCTCCAATCGACCTGACGAGAGGCGTTCGGCTGAATCTGTCGGGGATGGATCGCAATGCGATTGCGGCGGCGATCGCCGATTTGGGTGCGCACGAAAGCGCTGGCGGCGTACCGATCCGAATTCGCCGTTCGCCCGCGATGCGGTCCGAAAGCTACCGCCTCACGGCGCATGCCGGCTCCATCGAAATCGAAGCCGGAGACTCCTCCGGCGCAGCCTACGCGCTCGAATCGCTCGCGCAGCAGGCCGATCATGACCGCGGGCACCTGCAACCGCTGGCGATTAAGGATGAGCCGCGCTTTGGATTTCGGGGGCTGCACATCGACCTCGCGCGCAACTTCCACAGCAAGGCCGAGCTGTTGAAGGTCATCGATGAGATGGGCCGGTACAAGCTCAACAAGCTGCACCTGCATCTCGGCGATGACGAGGGCTGGCGGCTCGAGATCGCGCACTTTCCGGAGCTGACAAAGGTCGGCGCCTATCGCTGCTACGATCCGACTGAGACGCGCTGCCTCCTTCCGCAGCTCGGCGCAGGGCCGGACCGGGACACGCCCGTCAACGGCTATCTCTCCCGGACGGATTACATTGAGATCCTGAAAGCTGCGCGGGCGCGCGGGATCGAGGTGATCCCCTCCTTTGACATGCCCGGCCATTCACGCGCGGCGATCCGCTCGATGGAAGCGCGCTATCGGCGCCTGATCGCGCTCGGACGCAGAGCAGAGGCCGAACGCTTTCGGCTGGTCGAGCCCGGCGACACGACCAAGTATCGAAGTGTCCAGAACTATGACGACAACACGCTGAACGTCTGCCTCGACAGCACCTACCTGTTCATTGACGCGGTGGTCGACGACATCGCAGCCTTGCACAAGGCCGCGGGGGTGCCGCTCAAAACTTATCACATCGGCGCCGACGAGACTGCGGGCGCCTGGTCGGGGTCGCCGGCGTGCAAGGCGCTGATGGCGAGGACCGGCCGCACCGTCGAACAGCTCGGCCCGATGTTCATCGAGCGCGTATCGGCATCGCTTGCTAAGCGCGGCATCATCGCGGCCGGCTGGAGCGACGGCCTTGCCCATGTCGATCCCGCGAAGATGCCGCGCGCCGTCCAGTCAGACATATGGGGAGACCTGTTCACAGCGGCCACGGAGGAAGCGCACCGCGCAGCGAACCGGGGATGGAAAACAATCATCGCCGTTCCCAACGTCCTCTATTTCGACATCCCATACGCGCCGAACCCGCTCGAGCGCGGCTACGACTGGCCGTCGCGCGGAACCGACAGCTACAAGGTGTTCAGCTTCATGCCTGACAATGTGGCGGCGAACGCGTCGGTGATGAAGGACATCAAGAACAGGTCTGCGACGTCGACCGACACCGTACCGCTCGATCCGGGGCGCTCGATCGGGGGAATTCAAGCGAACCTTTGGAGCGAGACGGTGCGGCGGGATTCTCTTGCCGACTATATGCTGTTCCCGCGCTTGCTCGCCCTCGCCGAGCGATCGTGGCACCGCGCGGATTGGGAGCCGCAGTATCGCGCCGGAAGGGGTTATACCTATGGTGACGGCAAGGTGGACCTCGCGGCGCTAAAAAGCGACTGGAGCAGCTTCGCCGCGAAAATGCCGCGCCATCTCGAAGCTCTGGATCGCGCCGGAATCACGTACCGGATCGCGCCCCCCGGCGCTCGGATCGTGAACGGGATTCTGGAGGCGAACAGCGAGTTACCGGGCCAGCGGATCGAATATCGCGTGAGCGGCGGCGAGTGGGTTCGCTACGAAACGGCCGTACGTGTGAACGGGCCCGTCCAGCTCCGCACACGATCGTACGACGGGCGGCGCACCAGCCGTATTGTCGAGGTGCCGAGCCCCTAGGCGGGCTGCAGCAAGGCTGAGATGCCCGCCGCGTCCGCCTGGTCGACCAACAGGTGGACGCGCCCGCCATCAGACCGAGTCACGGCCCGTGCGCCAAGGCGCTCCAACGCCGTTTTGTCGAGCTTGCCCGCATCCGCAAGGCTGAGGATCAACCGGCTGGAGCGAAGCCGCACGTCCTCGACATTGTCGGCGCCGCCGAGCGCGTCAAACCATCGTGCATCCGCGGCCGGAGCGCCGTGCAGGCTCGCACGGATCTCGCCTGCGACCTGGTCTGCGATCGGCCCGAGAACGACCTGCAATGCGTTGCCGCCGGGCCGAACCACGCCTCTTGCGCCAAGCGCCTTCAGGCGTGCTTCGTCGACCGCAGCGGGATCGTTGAGAGTCAGGCGTAGCCGGGTCATGCAGGCATCGACGGTGGCGAGATTGGCCGCGCCGCCGAGCGCTAGCACAAAATCGCCGCCACGCGTTCCGGAACTCGTTGCGCGGGGTGCGACGGCCTCGCCGGGCTCGCGGCCCGGAGTCTTCAGGTCGAAGCGCTGGATGCACCAGCGGAAGGAGAAGTAATAGATGGCGAAGTAGGCGAGGCCGACGGGGATCAGAAGCAACGGCCGCGTCGCAATCCCGAAGCCGAGCACATAGTCGAACAGCCCGGCGGAGAAGCCGAAGCCCAGCTTCACTCCAAGCAGGTTCATGACCACCATCGAAAATCCGGTGAGGACCGCGTGGACGAGGTAGAGCGCGGGCGCGAGGAACATGAAGCTGAACTCGATTGGCTCGGTGACTCCGGTGAGGAACGAGGTCAGCGCAAGCGAGACGAGCAATCCCGCGACGGCCTTGCGCCGGTCGGGCAGCGCCGAGTGATACATTGCGAGACATGCGGCGGGCAGGCCGAACATCATGATCGGGAAGAAGCCGGCCATGAACGCGCCGGCGGTCGGGTCGCCGGCAAAGAATCGCTTCAGGTCCCCGGTCGTCCCATGGAAATCGCCAAGAATGAACCAGGCGATGTTGTTGATGATGTGGTGAAGCCCGGTGACGATCAGGATCCGGTTGAGGAAGCCGTAGGCGAACAGCCCAAAATTGCCGGACTCGACGACCCAGTAGCTGAGCTGGTCGATGCCTGCTTCGAGGTACGGGAAACCGATTCCGAAGATCACTGCAAAAACCAGGCCGACCGCACCGGCGACGATCGGGACGAAGCGCCGGCCGCCGAAAAATGCAAGATAGTCCGGCAGCTTGATGTCGCTGAACCGATTGTACAGCATGCCCGCAGCGACGCCTGACAGGATGCCGGCGGGGACGCTGAGCTTGTCGAGCTGTTTTGCCTTCCAGGCGGCGATGGCCAAGTCTCGCGCCGCCTGATCCGTGAAGCCGGCGGTAGCGTCAGGCGCCACCGTCAGCAAAGCCTTGGCCCCCTCCGTCAGGACGAAAAAGCAGACTGCGCCCGCGAGACCTGCCGCCCCGTGATTCTCGCGCGCAAGTCCGACGGCGACGCCGATGCCGAAGAGCAAGCCGAGGTGCGAGAAGATGGCGTCACCCGCCGAAGCGATGAAGGGCATGTTCAGGAGGTCCGCCTGGCCGAGGCGAAGAAGCAGGCCCGCGATCGGAAGCACTGCGATCGGCAGCATCAGCGCACGGCCGAGCGGCTGCAGCTTGTCCACTCGAAGCTGAATCATTTCGCTTCTCCATTCAGAAGCTCGGCCGCGAGCGCGCGCACCTCGGGCGCGGATTCGAGCTGGAGCGCACTCTTGGCGAGCGCTCGGCAATCAGACGCCGAAACCTGACTTATCGCCTGGCGCACCGCAGACAGCGCAGCCGGGACGCCCGACAATTCACGAATCCCGAGTCCGATCAGTACCAGCGCGCCGAGCGGTTCGGATGCGAGATTGCCGCAGACGCTGACCGGCTTGCCGACGGCTTCGCCGGCTTCGACGGTCATGGCGATCAGCCGCAGGACCGCGGGATGAAGCGCATCGATGGCTGCCGCAAGAAGCGGGTTCGTACGGTCCATCGCCAGCGCATATTGCGCAAGATCGTTGGAGCCGATCGAGAGGAAATCTGCCTCGGCTGCCAGCCGCTCGGCGACGAGCGCTGCCGCCGGCGTCTCGACCATCACGCCTAGTTTCACGTGTGCGCCAAGATCTTCCATCCGCTCGCGGACTGAGCGCAGCTCGGCGAGAGAGGAAACCATTGGAAGCATGATCTTCACGCGCTCTCCGGTAACCCGCGAGAGGGCCCGCAGCTGCTCGTCGATGAGCTCGGGACTGAACAGGCCGGTGCGGACGCCGCGTGCGCCAAGCGCCGGGTTCTGCTCGTTCGGGAAGTGGATGTACGGTACCGGCTTGTCGCCACCGACATCGAGCGTCCGGATCGTCAGCGGCCGTCCGCCGAGCGCATCGGCAATGGCCTGATATGCGCTCCGCTGCTCTTCCTCCGAAGGGGCGTCGGAGCGACCCAGAAACAGAAACTCGGTTCGAAGTAGTCCGCACCCTTCCGCGCCCGCTGCCAGCGCCGCCTCGACCTCAGCGACGCCGCCGAGATTGGCGAGCAGGGTGATGCGAACGCCGTCCCGAGTAACGCAATCGCCGGTGGCCGCGTCGCCGGCTTGCGCTACCGCGCGTGCCTGCGCCTTCTCGTCGGGATCGATTACGAGGACGCCGGACGTCGCATCGAGCAGCACTCTCGCGCCCTCCTGCACGCGCGAAAGCTGCGGCCCCATGGCGACGAGCGTCGGGATCCCGAAAGAGGCGGCGATAAGGGCCATGTGCGAGGTCGCTCCGCCGCCGGCCGTCGCCAATCCGACGATGCGATCACGCGGAAGAGACATAAGCTCGGACGGCAGGAGCTCGTCGGCGATGAGGATGGTGTCTTCGCGGAGCTTCACCTTCGGCGAGCCCGCATCGCCCAGAAGCACGGTCGTCATCTGCGAGGAAATGTCGTCGAGGTCGGCGATGCGCTCGTGCAACAGCGGATTTCCCGAACGGCGCAGCGTGTCAGCCGCAGCTGCGGTAGCGATCTGCCACCCACGTGCGGCGCTCTTCCCAAGCTCGACTTCGGCGAGAACGGTGGCGTTCATCTCCTCGTCCTCGAGCAGGCCTATATGCGCCTTGGCGATGCCGCTTGCAGGTCCGCTCGAGCTGGCGCTCAGCGCCTCCAGTTTAGCCCGGACCGTCGTGAGCGCTTGCCCCAGCGCGGCGCGTTCCTCGTCCACTCCCCTACCCTGCTCGGGGACGTCTCGGGCTTGCCGATGCCAGTGAAACGCGGTGCCGAGGACGACTCCCGGCATCGCACAGACGCCTGCAATCTCATTGTCCGCGAGCAAGCGCGCTTTGACGGCCTCCGCCTTGGACGGCGAAGACTTCTCACCGGCCTCGATCAACGTGACGATCGATCCGAGTGCTGCCGCGTCCGAGCCCGTGAGCAACACGCTCTCACCTTTCTTCACATCGAGCGCCATCAGCGCGACGGGGCTTCGCGCGCTGGCGCTCTTGCTTCCTGCACTGATCGTGATGTCACCCGTCGCGCGCTTGGCCAGGTCGGCGATACGCGCCGACGGTCGCGCGTGGAGGCCGTGCTCGAACGCGACAACGGCTTCGCGACTCTTGCTGACCGCGGTGTCGGCGCCCGCCGCGGAAGTCCGCGTCACCCGCTCGATCGACGCAATGGCGTGCCCGCGCTCCACCAGCCGATCGACCGGCTCAGGGATGAGCCGGAACTCTTCCGCATTTGTGAGCACGATCGGCGTGATCAGGCTCTTCGCCTCGAGCCCGACCAGGTCGAGATCGAAGCTGATGAGCGGATCGCCGGCCGCGACGCGGTCGCCGTCCTTCACATGCGCCTCGAACCCCCGCCCGCCAAGTGCGACCGTTTCGAGACCGAGGTGGATCAGCAGCTCAGCCCCCTCCTCCGTCCGGAGGGTCACCGAATGCCGCGTCGGCGCTACCAGAACCACCTTCCCCAGGCAGGGCGCGACCAGCCTGCCCTCGGTCGGGTCGATCGCCAGTCCGACGCCCATCATCTCTTCGGAAAAGACCGGGTCGGGCACGTCGCTTAGGCTCGACAGCCAGCCGGCGATCGGCGCGGCCAGCGTCATTCGGCTCATCGATTGAAACCCACAGGACGAGCCCCCGGAAACTTTGCCATTGTGCGAGCATCCGGCACATCGTTAGCGTGCGTCAATAGTGATGAGAGACGAACCCGATCGCGTCACGGACATGTTCCGCGAGGCTGCCGAGGCGGCCGAGGCCGTGGCGCGGCAGGATGCGTTCGATGCCGACCTCAAACGGATCGGCGCGGCGCTTCGGGAGCGCTCGCCGAATCTCGTGCTGACCTGCGCGCGCGGGAGCTCAGACCACGCGGCGACTTACGCCAAATATGCGATCGAAACGCGGATCGGCGTCCCCGTCGCGTCGGCCGCTCCGTCGGTTGCTTCGGTCTATGCCTCACCGCTCAGCGTGCAGGGTGCCGCGTGCATCGCTATCTCGCAGTCGGGCCGCAGTCCCGACCTGCTGGCAAGTGTCTCCAACCTCAAGGCCGGTGGCGCGTGGGTGCTTGCATTGGTCAATGACGAAGATTCCCCGCTCGCCGAGATCGCCGACGAGCTGTTCGCGCTGGGAGCAGGACCCGAGCGAAGTGTCGCGGCCACCAAGTCGTTCATCGCCTCGCTTGCGGCGATCGCGCGCCTGGTCGCAGCCTGGAGCGGCGACGATGTGCTCCACGGCGATCTCTCCAAGCTGCCGTCATTGCTCCAGCGAGCATGGCGGCTCGACTGGTCACCGCTCGTGGATGAGCTGGAAGGCGCTACCAACCTCTACGTCCTCGCGCGTGGCATCGGCCTCGGCGTGGCGCAGGAGGCCGCGCTCAAGCTCAAGGAAACCTCGCAGCTTCATGCCGAGGCGTTCAGCACCGCCGAGCTTCGGCACGGCCCAATGGCGCTTGTGCGCCAGGAATTTCCGGCGCTGATGTTCAATCAGTCGGACGCAACCGGAAGCAGCGTCGAAGAGACCGCCGCCGCGCTTGTCGGGCGCGGTGCCCGCGTGTTCCTCGCGGGGGGACAAGCGGCCGGCGCTATTTCACTGCCAAGCCTCACCTGCGCACCGCTGCTGGAGCCGATCGTCCAGATCCAGTCCTTCTACCGCGCGGCAAATGCGCTCGCCCTGGCCCGCGGACTCAATCCGGACCGGCCTCCGCACCTCGCCAAAGTGACGGAGACTCGCTGATGGCTGAAGCGCTCGTCAACGGCCGTGTGTTGATCGACGGGGAGTTCGTGACGGGTCGGGCGGTCGTCATCGATGGTGCGCGGATCGTGTCGATCCTCAGCGATGGCGATCTGCCGGGCGACATTCAGGCGGTCGATCTTCAGGGACAGATGCTCGTCCCCGGCTTCATCGACACTCAGGTAAATGGCGGTGGAGACCGTCTTTTCAACGATGACCCGAGCGTCGAGACGATCGCCGCGATCGGTACCGCGCATCGACCCTTCGGGACCACAGGCTTTCTACCAACGTTGCTCAGCGACGATGCCCACAAGGTCGAAGCGGCGTTGGAAGCTGTGCGCACGGCGATCGCGCGCGGCGTCCCGGGGGTGCTTGGAGTGCACATCGAGGGCCCGTTCCTCAACGTGGAAAAGAAGGGCATCCACGACGCAGCAAAGCTCCGGCCACTCAGCGACGATGAGATCGCCCTCCTGAGCCGCAGCACCGGTGGCAGGACGATCGTCACGCTGGCGCCCGAACAGGTGCCCGCAGATGCAATTCGCCGCCTCACCGACGCAGGAGTCCTGGTTTGCGCTGGCCACAGCAATGCAACCGCGGCTTGCATCGACGAAGCGCTCAGCAACGGCCTTCGCGGCTTCACGCATCTGTTCAATGCGATGTCACAGCTGACCGCGCGCGAGCCGGGAGTCGTCGGTGCCGCGCTCTACGACGAGAAAAGCTGGTGCGGGCTGATCGTCGACGGGCACCACGTCGATCCGCGTGTACTCAAGCTCGCACTACGTGCGGCGCCGCTGCGCCGCTTCATGCTCGTGACCGACGCAATGCCAAGCGTTGGCGGCAGCCGGACCTTCATGATCGGAGGAGAGACGATCTCGGTCGTCGACGGCAAGGCAGCGAATGCGGACGGAACGATCGCCGGCTCCGACCTCGACATGGCGAGCGCCGTCCGCAACTCGCTTTCCATGATGGACCTGGATCTTGCCGCCGCGTTGACGATGGCGAGCGCGAATCCGGCCGCGTTCCTCGGCCTCGATCATGAGCTCGGTCGCATCGCGCATGGCTATCGGGCAAGCTTGGCGGTCCTCGACCATAAGCTGCACGTCGCCGGAACCTGGATCGACGGAATCCGCTCGGTCGCCTAAGCGCAGATCGCGCCGAGCCTCGCCGAATAATCCGCCGGCGGCGGAAGCTTCACTCCCCTCTGCCTCGCGGCCTCTCCACGCGACGGGGGCGGCGGCAGTCGAACGTCGGTGTAGCTTGCATAGGCCGCATCGCGCTCTGCCTCCGGAAGCGAGACGAATTGGTAGCCGGCCTCGCGATAAATCTGCAGCACCTTCGGCATCATATGCGCGCTCATCGCGCTGACATGCATGAGCAGCACGTAGGGAATGTCGCGGCCGTAAAGCTCGTGCGCAGCTTCGCGGTCGTCCGCGACGCTCGTCCTCACCGCGGAAAGATAAAGCCGTTCGAGCTCAGCGACGCCCGCCGAGTCATGCTTGGCCATGCAGCGTGAATAGGCTGGCGTCCATGCCCAGTCCGCGAACCCCGTCGTCACATCGGCGACGCGATAACCGTGTCTCGCAAGCACTCGGCGCACCGCCACGCGCTGAGTCTCGTCCTTGCCTTCTTCGAGGAAGGGATAGCGGAACCAACGCCAGTCGCTTGCACCGCCGAGCTTCTCGAGGATCGGCTCGTCCTTCGTCAGCTCCGCTTCGAACTGGTCGAGCGTCAGCTCCCCGAGATGCGGGTGCGACCATGTGTGATTTCCAAGCACGAAGCCCGCCGCGCGCCATTCGCGAAGCGCCTCCATCGTGTCTGCGTCCTTGACGTTCACCGCGTTTACAAACCCCGTGACGGGTACCTTCGCGGCCTTCAGCGCGGCGATCATCTGACGGTTGACCGCGAGCGGCGTGAGGCCCGGAGGATAGGGCGCGTGGACCGGCAAGTCGTCGATCGTGATCGCGATTTCGGGCGACCTAGCCTGGTTGGCGGGCGCCGCCCCACACAGCAGGATGAGCAATAAGAAGCGCAGGCGCGTCACTCGACGCCCTGGATCGAGGATAATGCACGAACCTTCGCTCGTGAGAAAACGTCGGCGATCGCGCCCCGAAGCGGCTTGGGCCGGAAGCTCGCATCATAAGGGGTCCCGCGTTTCCGCGCCTTGTCGGCTCTGGGATCGAATCCTTCCAGCCAGCTAAAGCGGTCGGACATTCCCCAGCAGAGCATGTCGCGCAGCTGCGGGTAGCTCAGCATCACATCGAGATAGGCCTGGGCATAATCGGCGACCATCCGGTCGCGCGTCGCTATTCGGGTCGGCGCCATGCGATCGTTGACGTCGAACTCGGTGATCAAGAGCTGGTACCCCATGCCGGTCACCTCATCCAGGAAGCGCCGCCACGGCCCCTCGGATTCGCGCACGGTCCCGGCGACGGAAAGCGGTTTCAGCAGGCGGATATGCGATTGCACGCCGAGCGCATCGACCGGAGTTCCGCGCTTGCGGAATCCTTCGAGCAGCTTGAGCACGCCCTTGATGTGCGTCTCGCCCTCGCTACTTCGCTCCCAGCTCATGTAGTCGTTGTAGACGAGCTGCGCGTGCGGAGCCTCGACGCGTGCGGTGTGGAACATGAGGTCGAGGAATTGCTCGCCGCCGAGCGCGCGAGTCACGTTGGTGTCCCGGATCTCGCCCGTTTCGGGCTGCACCGCCTCGTTGACGACATCGTAGGAATAGATGCGCGTCCCATAGCGGCGGCAAACGGTCTGAACGTGCGTGCTCAGCAGCCGCTCGGCATCGGCGGTGGATCGGAACTGCGTCTCGGCCAGCCACTTTGGATACCATTTCGTCGGAGTCCAGAAGAGCGTGTGGCCACGAAGTTTGAAGCCGCGCGCGGTCGCATAATCGGCAATAGCGTCGAACTGGCGGAAGTCGAAGCGGTCGGGCCCCGGCCGACTCCATTGCCATTTGAGCTCATTCTCGGGGACGAGCAGCTCGCATTCGCGCTCGAGGATTCGCGCATAAGCGGGATTTGCGAAGCTGCCGCGGTCTGCCCCTGGCTTGCTCCATGCTACCGCCGACCCGAAGCGGCGGCCGCTGCGTCGAGCCACAGCTTCGAGCGAATTGGGCGGGACGGGCCGCGCAGCGGCAGCTGTCGCAAAGGCCGCGGCCCCGCAGGCGATCGCCTGACGGCGTGTAAGCTTCATCACCCCTCCTATGGTAGCGCTACCAATGCTAGGCTGAAGTGAATGTTGTCAACGATTCCTCTTCGGCTGCTATCGCTCCTGGCGCTGATCGCCGCGCCGACCGCGGCTGCAGCCGAAGACGGATACGACCTTTGGCTTCGCTACCGCCCGGTCGAAGCACAGTGGCGGAGCGCCTATGCAAGCCGAGCGACCGCAATCGTCCAGCGTCCACACTCGCCGACGCTTAACGCAGCGGCGAGCGAGCTCCGGCGCGGCATCCACGGATTATTCGACGTAACTCCGGGAGCTGGACTTCGAGATGGCGCGATCGTCCTTGTCAGAGATGCGTCCGCAAAACCTGTCTCCGGTGACGGCTTTTGCCTCAGGAGCAGGCGCATTGGCGGGCACTCCGTTACGGTCATCACCGGCAGCCACGATATCGGCGTGCTCTACGGTGCATTCGCTTACCTGCGCATGATCCAGATGCGTTCGCTTCCGGCCCAAGTGGACTTCTGTGACGCTCCGAAAATTCCGCTTCGGATGCTCGACCATTGGGACAATCTCGACGGCACGGTGGAGCGTGGGTACGCGGGACGCTCGCTGTGGGACTGGGACCGGCTGCCTGCCATCGAGCCGCGCCTAATCGATTATGCCCGTGCAAATGCCTCGATCGGGATCAACGCGGCTGTGCTCAACAACGTCAACGCCGATGCGCGCATCCTGACGCCTGATCATCTCCGCAAGGTCGCTGCGATCGCGGATGCGTGGCGTCCCTACGGCATTCGCGTCTTTCTCTCCGCACGCTTTTCTGCGCCGAGGGAGATCGGCGGCCTGTCGACAGCCGACCCTCTCGACCCGCGAGTCCGCGCCTGGTGGCGTGCGAAGGCCGAAGAAATATACCGCCTGATCCCCGATTTCGGCGGCTTCGTCGTCAAGGCCAACGCGGAAGGTCAGCCGGGGCCGCAGAGCTATGGCCGGACTCACGCCGACGGCGCAAACATGCTTGCCGATGCGCTCGCGCCTCACCGTGGGACGGTGCTGTGGCGTGCGTTCGTCTACTCGGACGCCTCGAAGGAAGACCGCGCCAAACAGGCTTATGACGAGTTCAAGCCGCTCGACGGCAGCTTCCGGCCGAACGTCATCCTACAGGTCAAGAACGGACCCGTCGACTTCCAGCCGCGTGAACCTTTCCACCCGTTGTTCGGAACAATGGACCGGACGCGCCTCGCAATGGAACTACAGATCACAAAGGAATATCTCGGCGAGAGCACGCACCTCGCTTTTCTCGGCACCATGTGGTCCGAGGCGCTGCGCGCCCGAGCCGAGCGGCCGAAACCGGATTCGAGGGTAGCAGACTCGCTTTCGGCTATCGCGGGAGTTGCCAACGCGGGAAGCGAGCGCAACTGGACCGGATCCGACTTCGACCAGGCGAACTGGTACGCATTCGGCCGGCTCGCCTGGGACCCTTCAGCGGACCCGCGGTGGATCGCCGAGGAATGGACTCGAATGACCTGGGGAAACGATCCGCGCCTCGTCACGACGATCGTCGCCATCATGATGAAGTCGCGCCAGGCGGTGGTCGACTACATGACTCCACTCGGCCTCGCGCATCAGATGGCCAGCGACCATCATTATGGGCCCGGGCCGTGGATCAGCGACCAGCCGGCCCCGCTCTGGAATCCCACTTACTACAACCGTGCAGACTCAAGCGGCATCGGCTTCGATAGAACGAAGTCGGGCACCGATGCAGTTGCACAATACGCGCCGGGCATCGGCCGTTGCTTCGTTGACTTGAAGTGCGTGCCCGACAACTATCTGCTGTGGTTCCACCACCTTCCGTGGACATATCGGATGCGGTCAGGCCGCAGCCTCTGGAATGAGCTTGTCGCTCGCTACGACCGGGGAGTTGCCACCGTCGCGACGATGCGCCGACAATGGCAGTCGCTGCGTCCTCTCGTCGATCGCGGACGTCGTGCCGCTGTCGCGGCTCGGCTCGCGCGGCAGCAGGCCGAGGCGAAATGGTGGCGGGACGCTTCGATCGCTTATTTCCAAAGCGTCTCCCGTCTGCCCTTGCCCGCGGGCGTAAGACCACCGCGACACGACGTGGCGTGGTACAAGGCGATTCACTTCGATACGGTCCCGGGCTTCCTTGCTCCGGGGACCGGTCGCCAACCGTCGTGCGTTCCACCTCAAGGAGGACCCCCATGCGCGCTTTGATGCTCATCGCTTCCGCCGGACTGCTGGCGAACTGCTCGCGGCCCGTCACGCCGCCGGACGCTGGATTCGCCCAGGCCATTGCGGGAAGGACCGCCGGGCCGGCGCAAACCTGCATCTCCAACAACCCGGCCGAGAATCTTCACGTCCTCGACGCGCAGACTGTCGCCTACGGCTATGGCCATACGATCTGGATCAACCGCCTGGCCGCCGAATGCCCTGCCCTGAGCTCGGCGAACTCGATCATCGTCGAAGCCGGCGTCGGCGGACAATATTGCCGCGGCGATCGGGTGCGCGGCCGCGAGCCCGCAGCAACGATCGCCGGCCCCGGCTGCAATCTCGGTGACTGGGTCCCCTATCGCTAGTCGTAGCAGGGGTTTCATCCGCCCTGAAACGCCCTAGTTACGGCTGATGGCTGACCTAGGGGCAATCAAGCGGATCGTGGTCGTCGGCGGGGGCACCGCCGGATGGATGACCGCCGCGGCGCTGTCGAAATTTCTCGGCGGAGACGGCCGCCGGATCGTGCTCGTCGAATCCGAAGCGATCGGCACGGTCGGAGTCGGTGAAGGCACGATCCCGCCGATCCTCGAGTTCAATCTCCAGCTCGGGCTCGACGAAGGCGAATTCCTTCGAGAAACGCACGCGACGTACAAGCTCGGCATCGAGTTCGCGGGTTGGACCGAGCCGGGCGAACGCTACTTCCATCAGTTCGGGCAGATCGGCAGGCCCCTCAACGGCCTGTCCCTGCACCAGCTTTGGCTGCGCCATCGTGACAATCCATCCGTCGGGCCCCTTGCCGGATACTCGATGTCGGCGGTCGCGGCCGCGCTCCACCGGTTCAGCCACCCGTCTCCCGACCCGGCAGATCCGCTTTCCCAGCTCGCCTACGCATTCCATTTCGATGCGGCCGCATACGGCCAGTTCCTGCGCAAATATGCCGAACGCAACGGCGCCGAGCACATTGAAGGGCGCATTGTCGGAGTCGAACAGGACGGCGAGAGCGGCTTCGTCACCGCCGTTCGGCTAGAAGACGACCGCCGAGTTCGCGGAGACCTATTCATCGATTGCTCCGGCTTTCGAAGCCTGCTCCTGGGCCAGCAGTTGGGGGTCGGATTTGAGGACTGGTCGCACTGGCTGCCCTGCGACCGCGCGATCGCGGTCCCCTCGGCACGGTCCGAACCGCTGCTTCCCTACACCCGCTCGACTGCGCACCCGGCCGGCTGGCAATGGCGCATCCCGCTTCAGCATCGGACCGGCAACGGCCATGTCTATTCCAGCGCGTTCATGGGGGATGACGAGGCGGAGCGGATCCTGGTCGAAACGCTGGACTCGAAGCCGATCGCCGAGCCCAAGCGCCTCCGCTTCACGGCCGGCCGGCGCAGCAAGGCATGGGAGGCGAACGTCATCGCAGTCGGCCTCTCGTCCGGCTTTCTCGAACCGCTCGAGTCGACCAGCATTCATCTGATTCAGCACGGCGTGCAGAAGCTGCTGAGCCTATTCCCAGGGCGTGGCATCAATCCCGTCGAGCGCGACGAATACAACCGGCACATGGTCAACAGCTACGAACCTGTGCGTGACTTCATCATCCTCCATTATTTCGCGAACCGGCGCGAGGAGCCGTTCTGGAAGCAGAGGCGCGAAATGGATCTGCCCGACTCGCTGAGGCACAAGATCGAGCTGTTCCGACAGCATGGCCGCGTCTTCCGCTACAACGAAGAGCTGTTCGACGTCCCGAGCTGGATCGCGGTGATGCTGGGACAGGAGATCATTCCGAGCGAGGCGGACCCGCTCGCTTCGGCAATGCCGGAAGCCGATGTTCTGCGTGCCATGTCAGAGCTGAGACGCGCTTACGAGACAGCGGCCGAGCGGCTCCCGCTCGCAAGCGAGTTCATCGAGCGGAGGATCGCCGCCTCTTAGTGGATCGTCGCCGCGGCGGGCTCGTCACGCAGGTGAGTCCGCGCTCGACCCGACGCTACCGAGAACAGGAACAGTACGGCGTAGCAGGCCGCGGGCACGATGAACGCTTTGACGTAGCTGCTGTGCTGCGAGACCAGACCCACGAGCGGAGGGATCAGCGCTCCGCCAATGATCGAGAAGCACAAGAATCCTGACGTGGCCTCCGTGCTGGCCGTCGACCGCTCGAGCGTGATCGTGAAGATCACCGGGAACATGATCGAGTTGAACAGGCCAATGCACAACGCGATGACGCCGGCCGCAACGCCGCCTACGGTGAAGACATACAGGCACATGAGGCAGGCGATTGCCGTAAATATCGCGAGAAGAGCTGGCGCGCGGACCTTCGCTAGAAGTGCCGACCCGATTGCGCGGCCGACCATCGCGCCGCCCCAATACAGCGCAACAGCCTTGCCTGCTTCCTCGGCCGAAACGCCGAACACGCCGTCGTTGCCCATGATGTGTCCGATGAGCGGGAAATGAAACGGCGCGTCGCTCATCCCCCAAACCGAATCCGAATGGAGGAAGAAGGCCATTTGCGTGCCGATCGACACTTCGGCGCCGACGTACAGGAAGATCGCCATGCCCCCAAGGAGTGCCCATTTGGAGGACAGCGCGTCGCCGACCACTGCCACGATTCCCCGCCGCGCAATCTCCTGAGATGGCTCGGGCGCCGCATCCGTCACCGTCCGCCTGAAGAGGATGAAAAGCAGCGCAAGCGCGATGATAAATCCGCAAATCCAGAAATAGGCGCGATCGATGCCGGCAAGCGATGTCAGGCGCGCCGCCTGACTGGTTGCTTCACACTGTTTGGTCTCAATGCCTTTCAGGAACAGGACGGCGCCCAGGTACGGGCCGATGAAGGTGCCGAGAGAATTGAAGGTTTGGCTGAAGGTGAGCCGGAAGTGGCTGTACTCGGGCTTGCCTAGCGCGGCTGCGAGCGGGTTGGCTGCGACCTGCAAAATGGTGATTCCACTGGCCAGCACGAACAGCCCCAACAAAACGAGATTGTAGGTCACGAGGTTCGCAGCGGCGAGCATCAGAAGACAGCCAATCGCCATCAGCGCAAAGGCAATGAGGATGGTGGGGATTGACTTCATCCGCGCCAACAGGAGCGCCGCCGGAAAGCTCATCACACCGTAGGCAATGAAGAATGCGAACGCGCTCAGCTGCGCGCGTACGTCGGTGAGACAGAATATCCCTTTCACCGCGGTCACAACGGGATCGTTGAGCGATGTGATGAAACCCCAGGCGAAAAACAGGCAGGTGACGATCACATAGGCACCGGTGACTCCGGCTGACTGGCGCTGTTGCTGCACGCTCGATCCCCTTGAATTTGCGCTCCAGACTGGCAGCGAAAAATCGGTCGCACAAGCAGATGAGTTAGCGCTAACCTTCGCTCGCATCCGCGGATCGCGCAGGTGGGAGGCGCATTTGTTGAAAGCGTTGCTTGTTCTTGCATCGGCCGTCGGGCTTTCATTCCCCGCGCCTGCTCCTCCGCCCGTCGTCGCCGTCGATGGCGGTTCGGTGCGAGGTGGGCTTGCCGATGGTGGCGGCTTCCTCTTCCGCGGCATCCCGTTCGCAGCTCCGCCAGTCGACGAGCTTCGCTGGAAACCCCCGCAGCCGGTCGTCCCGTGGAAGGGCGTGCGCGCCGCGACCGTGCAGCCGGCATCCTGCGTCCAGAACAACCAGGAATGGAATTATTCGGACTTCGCGATCGGCAAGGAAGACTGCCTGACGCTCGATGTCCGCACGCCTTCGATGACCGGCAAGCTGCCGGTGCTGGTGTGGATCCACGGCGGGAGCAATCGCGCCGGAGGGCCGAACGACATCGTTCTTTCCGACGTCGGCAGGCAGGTTCTGATCGTCGGCATCCGCTATCGCTTGGGCATCTTCGGATTCCTCTCGCACCGCGCGCTGACCGCGGAGCAAGGCGGGTCGGGCAATTATGGGATCATGGACCAGATCGCCGCATTGCGTTGGGTTCACGACAACATCACGAAGTTCGGCGGAGATCCGAACAACGTCACGATCGCCGGGGAATCTGCCGGCTCGCAGGACGTCAGCCTTCTCCTTGCAGCGCCCGGCGCGCGCGGGCTGTTCGAGAAGGCGATCATGGAGAGCGGTACGCCGGGGTTCGGATTGAGCTTTCGGAGCCTCGCCGATGCAGAACGCCTCGGGCTGCAGGCCGACGACATGCTTAACGCCGGCGGAAGCGTCGAGAAGATGCGGCACATGTCGGTCCCTGCGCTGCTTGCGGTCGATTTGAAGCTCCACGACGAGAACATGCAGTCGGACGGCATGATGTGGCTTCGAACGACGGTCGACGGGAACGTCTTCCCGTCCGATCCCCGAACGCTGCTTCAAAAGGCGCCGCCGCGGCCCGTGATCCTCGGTACCAACAAGATCGAGCTCGGTGCCGACCGTGCGCAACGCGACTCGATCATCGCTAGGGAGTTCGGCCCAAACGAAGCAGCGGCCCGAGCTTATTATCATGCCGATCAGCCCAACCCGCCCGACGACCCGCGGCTGGGTTCGCTCGACGACCAGATCGGGACCGACGTCATCTTCCGCTGTCCGGCGGAGCGTTTCGCGCAGCTCCTCTCGGGGAGAGGAGCGACCGTGTGGCGCTACGAGTTCGATTCCGCACCAAACGGCGCAAAAACGTCGCACGCAGCAGAGATTCCCTACGCCTTCTGGGATTCGACCTTCGCTCCGGGACTGTCGATGAAGCCCTATTGGATCAATTTCATCAGGACGGGCGATCCGAACGGAGCAGATCTGCCGCGATGGCCGACATTCACGTCCAGCGCACAGCAACACGTTCTGTTCGACGCCAAGGGCGTCACGGTCGAAGGGCCGCTTCGTCCGCAACTCTGTTCGCTGGAGGACCGCCTGTGAGATTCGAACGGCGGGATTTGATCCGTGCGGCCTTTGCGCTGCCGATGATGTTCGCCTCGGACACGTCATGGGCGAAGCAGAAGATCCCGCCGGGCGCGGACTGGAACACGTGGTTCCACGGCTGGTTCGGTCGCGACTTCGGGATGACCGGCTATTATGCGGACGACAATGCGGCGCTGCTTGCGTCGAAAGTGAAGGTGGAGGTCGTTTTCATGGGCGATTCGATCACCGAGGGGTGGTTCGACAAACGCCCAGGCTTCTTCACCAGCGGAAGGATCGACCGCGGCATCGGCGGGCAAACCACCTCGCAAATGGTGCTTCGAATGATGAGTGACGTCGTCGCGCTTCGGCCGCGCGCGGTGCACATCATGGGTGGTACGAACGATATTGCCGAAAATACCGGTCCGATGACGCCGCAGATGAGCGAGAACAATATCCGGGCGATGGCCGACATAGCACAGCGGCAGGGCATCAAGACGATGATCGCCTCGGTCCCGCCGGCGGGCAGCTTTCCCTGGGCGCCGAAAGTCGAAACGCGCAACGCGATTGCCGAGCTGAATCGCCGCCTGAAGCGCCTGGCCCAGGACACCGGCGCGACGTGGGTCGATTATCACCCGGTGCTGGATGATGGCAGCGGAGCGATGAAGGCGGGGCTTGCCGATGACGGAGTTCACCCGACGGAAGCCGGCTACGATGCGATGGCAACAGTTATCGAGCCAATCCTGAAGCGGGTCCTCGCTTGAGGCTCGAGCGCCGCTATGTCGAAAAGCCGTGGGGGCGCGCACAGCTCCCGCCAATGTTCAACGCTCCCGACGGCAAGAGGATCGGCGAAGTGTGGTTCACCGGGCCGCCCGACAAACCGCTGCTCGTCAAATATCTCTTCACAAGCGAGCGGCTTTCGATCCAAGTGCACCCGAACGATACCCAGGCGCGAGAACGCGGGCTTGCGCGCGGCAAGAGCGAATGCTGGTACATCCTCGACGCCGAACCGGGCGCGACGCTTGGTCTGGGATTGAAGGAGCCGGTGACGCTCGACCGGTTGCGTGCAGCCGCGCTCGACGGTTCGATCGAGGAATTGATGGACTGGCGGCAGGTGAGCGCCGGTGACTTCTTCCTCGTCCCGCCCGGAACGATCCACGCCATCGGCGGCGGGATTTCACTGCTCGAGTTTCAGCAGAATTCAGACGTGACATACCGCCTTTACGACTATGGCCGGCTTCGCGAGCTTCACCTCGAGGACGGGATCGCGGTGGCTCGAGCAGAACCCTATTCGAATTCGTTCGCGCAGCATCTCTCTCGATCCGACGAGCGCGTGCTGGTCGATGGTCCTTCGTTCACGTTCGTCCAGACATCGGAGGATGCCCTCACCGATCGCGAGCGTTGGCTGATCCCGCTGAGTGGAGAGGTGCGTTCGAATGGGGAAGTCGCGCGGGCCGGCGACTGCCTGCTGGTCGCGCCTGGCGAGCGCATCGCGACGACCGCAGCGCGGCTTCTGGTCGGCGCTACCGCCTAGCGTTCATCGCCAGCGCGATCGCGCCGAGCGGACCGGCGTCGCTGCCGAGCGCCGGCGCCCGGACATAGCCGCTTTCAAGCGGCAGCCGCATATATTCGCTGAGGGATTCCCTCAGCATCGGCTCAATCCGCCCGAGGAGGTGCGGCTGCCGCTCCATCACTCCGCCGCCAATGGCGATGGCGCCCGGCGCCGCGGCGCAGACGATCACGTGGCACAGCTGCGCCAGCGCCCACGCGGCGGAATCCCAAACGGGCTCCTCGGGTCCCACCTCATCGATGCCCCGCGGCGAGACCCGCGCCTTGATCGCAGGACCCGACGCCAAGCCTTCGACGCACGCCCCATGAAAGGGACATATGCCGCTCCAGGCTTCGCCAGCGCGCTGTGCGACCCGCACATGGCCGAGCTCCGAATGAAGAAAGCCGCGCGTCGGCTGGCCATTGACGACGAGCCCGACACCGATTCCGGTTCCGACGGTGATGTAAGCGAAGTCGCTCATCCCCCGGCCTGAGCCCCATCGCATCTCCGCCAGAGCCGCTCCGTTGACGTCGGTCTCGAAGGCGACGGGAACGGCGAGCCGTTCGGCAAGGCGCGGGGCGATGTCGGTGCCGCTCCAGCCGGGCTTCGTCGTCGTCAGAACATGCCCCCAGGTCGGCGAAGCGGGGCGGAGGTCTATGGGTCCGAAGCTCGCGATTCCAAGCGCCTCGATTCCAATCTCCTCACGCCAGCCAAGAAGCATGCGCTCGATCGCGCCAAGCGTTTCCTCCGGAGCCGTTGTCGGCACCGTCTCACGTGCAATGATCTCGTCCGGCCCGCGCGCGAGAATGGCGACGCACTTCGTCCCGCCCAACTCCACGCCAGCGTAGGTCAAGCCGGGGTCATCGCCTGCTCGGCGGCGCAACAGCTGCGGATGTAGTCGCCGTGCGACGGCAGTCCGTCGACGCGCTGCTTGATCGCGCTTCGGATCTTCGAAAGCGTGAGTTCGAGGTCGTCCTCGGCCATCGCATCCGCGATCGGGTGATGCCCGCTGGGGACCAGCCCCTGGCCGTAGAGGATCGCAAACCAGCTCACTTCGCTGAAGAGGTCGCCCCAGCGCGGCTTCACCTCCCCGCGCGACATGAACAGCTCAATCTTTTCGGCGAGCGTATCGGGGATGCTCATATGCTTGCAGTAGCGCCAGAACTCCGAATCATCGCGGTCGGTCACCTTGTAATGAGCGATGATGAAGTCGCGGATCGTCTCGTACTGGAAGCTCATCTCCTCATTATAGCGATCGATCAGGATCGGGTCGGGCTCGCGCTCCGGGAAGAAGTCGAGGAACTTGGTGATCCCGGCCTGGATGAGGTGGATGCTGGTGGATTCCAAGGGTTCGAGGAAGCCGCTCGAAAGCCCAAGCGCGAGGCAATTCTTGACCCATGAAGACTTGCGCCTGCCCGCCTTGAAGCGAAGGAATTTCGGGTCGGCCAACGCCGTGCCTTCGAGCGATTCCAGGAGGCTGGAAGCAACCTCATCGTCGGAGATGTAGCTGCTGCAAAAGACATAGCCGTTGCCCGTCCGGTGCTGCAGCGGAATTCGCCACTGCCAGCCAGCTTCGCGCGCTCGGGCCACCGTGAAGGGGGACGGCTCTGCCATCCGCTGCGCCGGAACCGCGGCCGCCCGGTCGTTGGGGAGCCAATGGCTCCAGTCTTCGAACCCCGCTCCATAGACCTGCTCGATGATCAGGCCGCGGAAACCCGAGCAGTCGATGAAGAAATCGCCGCGAACGGTCGAACCGTCCTGCATCTCCACGGCTTCGATGTAGCCGGTCTGGCCGTTTTGCCGGACGTTGACGACCTTACCCTCTCTCCTGACGACGCCGCGCCGCTCGGAATAGCGGCGAAGGTAGGCGGCGTAGGTCGAAGCGTCGAACTGGAACGCGTAGTTGATGTTGGGCTGCGCCCCGCTTTGGCCTTGCGGGGCGCGTCCGAACTTGCCGAGCCGGGCCGCCTGCGCTTCCGAACTGAACCGAAGCTGGTCGGGATCCCCTCCCGACTGCGCCCAGCGCAGCCAGTAATGGATGAAGGAAATCCCGGTCCTCAAATCGGCGCCGAGCAATCCGAAATTGTGGAAATAGCTTTGTCCAAGCTGTCGCCAGTCGACGAACTCAATGCCTAGCTTGAACGTCGCATTCGTCTCACGGACGAACTCGTTCTCATCGATTCCGAGCAGTTTGTTGAACTGCTGAATTGGCGGGATCGTCGATTCCCCCACCCCAACGGTCCCGATCTCTTCGGACTCGATCAAGGTGATTCGGTGCTGTTGGCTTCCGACGCATTTTGCGAGCGCGGCGGCGGCCATCCAGCCCGCCGTGCCGCCGCCGACGATCACGATGTCGCGAAGCGCGCGGTACGTCATCCGCTGACCTCTGCGCTTGCCCGCTGCTCCAGGCCAAGGAACTCGTCCACACCGGGCATTCGCCTGGCCAAGCCGGAGACGTCGCTCAGGCGTTGCTGGACCTTTTGAATGTGCGCTTCGTCGCTGAGCGAGTCCACGCGCGGATCATAGCCCTTGGGCTGAATACCGCAGCCAAGCAGCAGCTCGACCCAACCCTGCTCGTAGAAGGACTCGTCGTCGTTCAGCGGAACTTCGGCGCGAGCGTCGAACATATCCGCCTTGCGCTTGAGTGAGGCCGGCATCGGCACGTCGCGTACCCCGTCCCAGAACGCGTCGTCGAAGCGGCCGTTGAGCAAATAGTGAGCGGCCTGGAAATCGCGCAGGTTCGTCCCGAAAGAGCGAACGGAGCGATTGTAGGCGGCCGCCTCCGGGAAATCGCCCGCGGTGGCTGGGAACAGCGACATGAGGTGCGAAATGCAACCGTGAGTGACGTGGAGGTCGAGCGCATCGATCGGGTCGACCGAGATTGCCGAGTGGCCGATGGCGACGCAATTGCCGATCCACGGCCGCCGCTGGATGCCCGGGCGAAGCTCGCTCACGACCGCGTCGCCGCTGATCGGAATGCGCGCAACGACGCTTGCGAGCTCGGCCACTTCGGCGTCGCTGATTACGTTGGAACGATAAGCAGCAACCACGCCTGTCCGCGTCTGCAGCGGGAACAGGCCGATCCAGCCACGATTGAACGCCGAGATCTGGCTGAAGGTGGGCAATGTCGGCATCTTTGGAGCGTTCGCCGCCAGGAGACGGTCGCACGGCAGCCATTCGCCCCAGGATTCGAATGAGGCGCTCTCGAGATGGCCAATCAGGCGCGCCTCGCTGCCCGAAGCATCGAGGTAAAGGTCCGCCCCGATCTGCGTGCCGTCGGCGAGATCGATTCCCTCGATGCGGTCCCCGTCGACGTGGATATTGCGCGGTCCGCCGACTTCCTCGACGCCGAGACGCAGAGCGAGCTGCTTGGCCAATTCCGAATAAAGGCCTGCGTCGAGGTGATAGCCGTAGCTCGCCGATAGGCCCGTGTGCTCGGGCGCCGGGACCGGGACATTGTTTAGCCGCGCACAGGCTGTGCCGAGCGAAAACTCCTGAACTCCGGCGCGCAGCCCCTCGAGCCTGCCCTTCGCCCAAAATTGAACGAACGGCAGGTCGCCGCCGGGCGGAGGTTCGTCGTCATAAGCGATGAAATAAGGCTGCGCACCCTTTGCCCAGTTCGAGAAGCGCTGGGCAACCATCGGAACGCCATGACAGACGTTGAGAACAAGCCGCTCGTCGAGCCCCAGTAAGCGGTGCATCGATGCAAGCGAGGGCACGGCTGCATAGACGTCGACCGTCGACAGCCGGGAATCGAGCTCGACAACCTGAACCCGGACGCCCGTTCGGCCGAGCGCGCGCTGGACTGCGGCGGCGGTGAGCCAGACCGGCGCGTCCCGGCCCACCACGGCAACCGACTGGACGCGCTCGCTCACAGCCGCACTTCCGCCTCATGCAGCAGCGCTTCGCTCGCCTGTTCCGAATTGGCGTAGCGCGCGAGGAAGGTCGCGTGCTTCGGCATCTCATCCACGCGATCGCGAATGTCGGAGTGCAGCTCATCGAGTTCGCCCAGCAGCCGGTCGCGCGGGATCCCGTCGGCCATCGGATTATAGTGAGCCGGGGTCAAACCCTGGCCGAGGTACACCGCCAGCCAACTCGGCGGCGTGAACAGGCCGTCCTTGTACTGCTCGACGATGCCTGAGTGACTGAAGAGTCGCATTTTGCGTTCGAGGGTATCGGGCACCTCCATCGACCGACAGTAGCGCCACAGCTCGGAATCCTCGCGACTGTTGAGGTGATAATGCAGGATCAGAAAGTCGCGAATCCGCTCATATTCGATGTCCATTCGCAAATTGAATTCATCGACCAGCCGCTGATCGTGCCGCCGCCCGGGAAGCAGGGACATGAGGTGCATGATCGCGATCTGGATCAGGTAGATGCTGGTCGATTCCAGCGGCTCGAGAAAGCCGCTCGAAAGGCCGAGCGCGACGCAATTGCGTTGCCACGAGCTGGTTCGCCGGCCGGCTTGGAATTTCAAAAGCCGCGGCTCGGCTAGCGTCGGTTCGTCGAGGCTGGCGAGCAGCTCCTCGCGCGCCTTATCCTCGTCGATGAATCGGCTCGAGAAAACATAGCCGTTGCCGGTGCGGTGTTGGAGCGGGATTCGCCAGCGCCAGCCGGCGTCCATCGCACTGACGCGGGTATAGGGAGTGAGTTCGCCGCACCGCTCGGTTGGCACAGGGAGCGCGCGGTCGCACGGCAGCCATTTCGACCAATCCTCCCATTGCGCGCCCAGCTTTCCGCCGAGCAACAGCGAACGGAATCCCGAACAGTCGATAAAGAAGTCGCCCTCGATCCGATCGCCCGATTCCATCAACAGCGCTCGGACGTCGCCCGTTTCGCTATCCTGCTCGACGTCGCGCACCTTGCCTTCGATGCGCGTAACTCCGCGCAGCTCGGCTACGCGGCGCAGATATTGGGAATAGAGGCTCGCATCGAAATGGTAAGCGTAGGCGAAGGTCGAGTTGATGGTCGTCTTGCCGGTCGGTGGGAAATCGAAGCGATTGTCGCGCGCGAGCATGCAGGCGAAGGAAAATTCCTCGAGATCCCAATCGCGCCCTTCGGAGACCGAGCGCCGCCATTGCTGATGAAAGCCCAGGCCCGCTTCGGCCGAGCCGTGGATTCCGAACGGGTGAATGTAACGCGAGCCCTTGAAGCCCCAGTCGACGAAATCGATCCCAAGCTTGAACGTCGCCTTGGCGGCCTTCATCATTTCGACTTCGTCGATCCCAATCGAATCGTTGAAGTTCTTGATGTGCGGCAAGGTAGCTTCGCCGACTCCGACAATTCCGATCTCGTCAGATTCGACGAGCCGGATGCGACAGCGGCTCGGCGGAATCTTGGAAACAAGCGCGACGGCCGCCATCCAGCCGGCGGTCCCCCCACCAAGGATTACAATTTCTAGCGGTTGATCCACTGCCTGTTCCGTCCCGCGCCTCGGGAAGAGTCATTGTAGGAGCCGCGTCGGGTCACGCAATTGCGAATGAAAACGGGCGCCGCTTCGATGAAGCAGCGCCCCTTATCGTTACTCCTGTCTCGCCTAGCTGCCCATCTTCCAGCGGACGCCGACAATGAACCGCCGGTCGTTCTGGAACCAGCCGTTCGGGGTCAGAATGATCTTGCCCTCCGGGCTGTCCTTGTCAGTAACCTGCTGGAGCAGCTTGGTCTGGGTATTCAGCAAGTTGCTGCCTTCGATGCTGAATTCGATCGCGTCATTGAGCCGGTACCGGATCGAGGCGTCGAGGAAGCCCGCGGAGTCCGACCACACCGGCAGGTAGACGCAGCAATCGACCACCGTGACCAGATACTTCGAACGCCAGTTGTAGGCGACGCGGGCGGAGACCTTCCCCTTCTCGTACATTCCGACAAGGTTGTAGGTCCATTTCGAGAGGCCCTCGAGGCTCTCCGGATTGAGCGCCGTGTGATTATTGCCCGCGTTCGTGACTTCGCCAGTGCCACCAACGGGGGTGAGGCTCGAGTTCGGAACGCCGCTATTCTTCACATAGGTGGCGTTCGCCTGGATGCCCAAGCCACTGAATGCGCCAGGCAGGAAGTCGAAGAATCGCTGATAGTCGACTTCGACGCCCTTGATCTTGGCGCCCTTGCCCTGTGAGGGGCCGGTCACTTGGACCGTGCGCGTCACGCCGTCCCGGGTAATGTTTTCGTTGAAGATTCCGTACTGAATGTAGTTCGAGAAGGTCTTGTAGAAGGCGGCGACGCTGAACTGACCGACGTTTCCGAAGTAGTTCTCAACGGAAAGGTCGAACTGCCACGCCTTCGACGGCTTCAGGAACGGATTGTATGCCTGGGCCGTGTAGGCCGGGTTGATCCCGGTCGGCAGGCCGTCGGAGCCAAGAATCCAGCGCGGATCGCTGAGATCGCTCTGGTTAGGCAGACTCTGCGTGATTGCGAGATAGTTCTTCAGCAGGCCGATGTCAGGTCGCGAAATCGCTTTCGAAGCGGCAAAGCGCACAAGCCACTTCGGAGTCACGTCAAGCCGCAGGTTGAAGCTCGGGAGAACATCCACGAAATTGTTCTTGGCTGTGCCCTGCACGCTTCCGCCCGACGCAAACGAAAGATCGGCTGCGCTGAGATAGCAATAGGCCGGGTACGGAGCGGGAACCGGAGTTCCAGGAGGCGCGCCCGGAGGCAAGGTCGTTGGAGTACCGCTACCCGTAAGGCCGCCAGGAACCAGCGGATCCGACGGGCACTTCGTCGCGTCCGCGTTCTGCACTGTCGCGTAGCGCAGGGTGCCCGCGCTGGTATCATGGGTAGCGACAATGCGGACACCGATATTGCCCCTGAGCGGCATTCCGCCGATCAGCAGGTTCTGGCCGCCGAACTTCAGCATCGCATAGCCGGCCATGGTCCTTTCTTCGACGTTGGCGATTTCATCCGGCGTGAAGCAGCTGTTGGGCTCTTCGACCGGCAGTACGTCACCGCCCGGTGTCGCCTGCCCATCGCGGTCGCAAATCGGAATGAAGTTGCCGACGCCGATATTTTCGGCGCTGAATTCATCCGACCGGTGCTTCTCGAGGAAGCTGAACGGTACGAACGGGAAATCGCCCAGGTGGCCGCCGAAGAAGTCGGTGCCGAAATGGTCGACTTCGTAGAATCCGGAAGGATAGCCGTTGAAGGTTGTGTTGCCGCACGTTGCCGGCTGGCTGTCGAGATTGAAGAACGGATGCGGGCAGGGGCTGTAATCGGTCCACGTATTGGCAATGTTATGCCAGTTGTAGGTGCTCCACTGCACCAGCTGCTTCCGATCCGCGTACCGCGCGCCGAACTTCAGCGATGAAAGCCAGTCCGAGTGGAAGTCATACTCGCCGTCGCCGCGGAAGGCCCATTCGTGACCCCTACTGTCCTCGACGTGATCCATGACGGAGCGCACGAACCAGTTGTTCGGATTTGAAAGGCCGCCGTCGGACTGGCGGACGTTCGTCGGATCGCTGAGCGTGATCCTCGGAAGCTCTCCCGTTGCATCCAGCGCAACGTTCGCGAATGAATGGAATTCGTCCGAAATGTCGTAATTGTCGATCTTGGAATAGACGTACTGGCCGTCGAAGTTGAAGTGCAGGTCGTTCGTCGGATCCCATTTCAAGTTCAGGGCCGCGTCCTGGGTCATGTTCCGGTTCTGGTTGATTCGGCTCCCGGTTCCGACCTGCGGACCATATTGCGTGAGGCCTGGAGCGCGATACGCGCAGTCCGGATCACCGCCCCAAGTGTAGCAGGCGGCGAACATCGGCTGGCCTTGGTCATTCACGCCGAAGCCTTGGTTCCCTCCGGGAGCCCCCCACCAGGCCTGCTGCGGGCTCGCGCTGTTGTCCAGGTTCACGGTGCCCGACTGGAAGTTGCCGTCCGAATCGAAGGTGAAGGGTGGCGATCCGGGCGCCGGAACCGGAACCCGTCCGCTCAAGGTGCCCGGGCCGTTCAACGGGCCTTCGATCCGCGTACGAACGTCGAATCCATAAAGATCGGGGCCGAGGCCCCAGTCGCCGAACGAGCGTTCGCGCCAGTTGTTCTTGTACAGCGAGCGCAGATATTGCGCGGTGACAAGCACCTTGCCGCTATTGCTCTTCCACTGCCCCGCTGCGGCGATGCCGTAGCGCTTCCGATCATATTCGTTATTCAGGAAGTTGATCGACGCGGGGAAGAACGTGTCCGTCGGCCAATCCGGAGCACCGTTCGTGACGATGGCCGTGCGGCCGTACTGGATGCCCTGCGAACGCGTCTTGACGTGCGAATAGGCGACGTTGCCCATCAGGCCGAACTCGCCCTGTTCGGTCTGCCACCGATTGCTGTAGAAGCCGTTGAGGTCGGGCGTCCATTTCTTGTCGAGGTCGCCGTAATTGGCGCGCGCGCCGAGCTGGAGCAGCTGGCCCTTGGCGTCGAAGGGAACGCGGGTGCGAAGATCGACGGAGCCCGCAATTCCGCCCTCGATCATGTCGGCCGTCTGGTTCTTGTAGACGTCCACGCCGCCGAGAAGCTCCGGCGTGATGTCGGTCCAGCTGAGGCCGCGGTTGCTGTTCGCGCTGAAGGTGTCGCGGCCGTTGAATTCGGAGCGGACCTGCGGAAGGCCGCGGATGATGACGCCCGACGGCTCGGCCGAGAAGTGGGCGGTATCGCTGGTCGCTGCAAAGCGGTTGACGGTGATGCCGGGAACACGTTGCAACGCTTCTGCGACGGACTTGTCGGGGAAGGCGCCGATGTCCGTCGCGGTGATCGAGTCGACGACCGTGTCGGCGTTCTTCTTGATCTGCTGCGACGTGCGGAGCGCCTTGCGCTGGCCGGTGATGATGATCGCGTTCTTTTCGGGAGCGCTTGGTGGCGTCGTCTTGTTGGTGTTCGTGCTCTGGCTAAGCGGCGTAGCCTCGTCCGACTGTTGAGCCGTCTGGGCAATTGCCGGGCTCACCTGCAGCAGCGCAGCACCGAGAACCATTGTCGATGCGCCGCAGCGTAAGAATCGTGCAGCCCGTACCGAGCATCCGAACATATTTTTCTCCCCTCGTTCCCGTCACCGGGGCTCTCGAGTCGCAGGGGAGTGGTAGCGCTACCAAAATAGCCTCGAAGCATTGGCCGCGTTGCATATTTTTATGCTTTCGCGGCTCAGGCCCGTCGCTTTTCTATACTCTCCCCTGCCCACTCTCGTGAGCAGCTTGCATTGGTATGCAAAGTTTGACGCCAGTCAATCCGTGCATGAGGGGCGACCAAATTCAGCCGCATCCGTTGCTTCGCGGCAACAGGTGCGGACACTGCGTTGCCGTCGAGCCGAACGCTTCGACCGCAATTGGTAGCGCTATCTTGCGCGTTCGCGCTCTCGTGAAATAGCTTTGGCGAAAAGGGGGAGGGAAAATGGTCGCATCAATCACAAGGCGCGACATATTGGTCGGCGCATCGGCGATGCTCGCCGCCGGCACTGCCCACGGCGCGCGGCCACGTTCGTCATTCGTCCGAGCGAACGGCACGCGCTTCACTCTTGGCGGTTCGCCGCACCGGGTCGCCGGCACGAACATGTGGTACGCCGCATATCTCGGCGCTGCGGCACCGGTCGGAAATCGCGACCGACTGAAGCGTGAGTTGGACCGCCTCGCGGGGCTCGGAATCAATAACGTCCGAATCCTCGGCAGCTCCGAGTTCTCACCCCTCAAGAATTCGGTGCGCCCTACCTTCCGCAACCGATCGAGCCATTTCAACGAGACACTGCTAAGGGGCCTCGACCACGCCCTCGCCGAAATGGCCAAGCGCAACCTCACCGCAGTCATCTACTTGACCAACTTCTGGGAATGGTCCGGCGGGATGATGACCTATCTCTACTGGACCAACGGCGGCCGCTACATCAACATGAACGATCCGGCGCATCCGTGGCCGGAGTTTCCCGACATGAGCTCCGAATTTTACGGCCATGCTTCTGCCGTGCGCATGTTCGACCAATATGTCCGCGCTGTCGTCGGGCGTCGCAACACGATCACCGGCAGACTCTATCGCGACGACCCCACGATCTTCTCATGGCAGCTCGCCAATGAGCCGCGTCCCGGCGGCAGCGATGAAGCAGGCCATAAGCACATGAAGGCTTATTTGGCGTGGATCGACGGGACGGCGCGTCTAATCAAATCGATCGACCCCAACCACATGGTCTCGACCGGAAGCGAGGGTACGCAAGGCTGCATCAACGACGCGCAGTGCGTGATCGACGCGCACAGCTCGCCGGCAGTGGATTATGTCAACGCGCACATCTGGCCGCAGAACTGGAGCTGGGCGGACCCGAAGGATCTTTCGGGGACTTGGTCAACGGTCGAACGCAACACGCACGATTATATCGCACAACAGCTCGGCATTGCGGCGCGCCTGCAAAAGCCGCTCGTGATCGAGGAATTCGGATTTCCCCGCGACGGCGGAAGCTTCGATCCGGGAACCCCGACGACATTCAAGGACCGCTTCTACGAGCTCATTTATGCGGCGGTTCTTCGCAGCGTCCATGACGGCGGTCCGCTGCAGGGATGCAATTTCTGGGGATGGGGCGGCGAAGGCCGCGCGCGGCATGCCGACCATCATTTCGTGCGCGGCGACACCAGCTACGTCGGCGACCCGCCGCACGAACCGCAGGGCTGGTACAGCGTGTTCGACGTCGACAAATCGACGCAGGCCGTGATCAGGAATTATGCGAGCTCGGTGAAGGCCTAGGGTCCCACCCGATACATCGCCACGCCGTGCGGTTCGACCGTCGCCTGGATCGCTCCGGTCCAGTGTCCCATGTCCTTGTGCGCCCACAGGTCACGGACCTTGGCGCGGCCTTTCGTCTGCCAGGCAAGCTCGCCTCCCGACCCGCCGATAGTCGCCGGCACGTCGCCGCGATTGAACAGCAGGACTGCGAGTCCGCCGTCCTTCAGCGGCTTCACCCACAGTTCCGAATTGCCGTCCTTGCGAACCCGATGCCCCTGGATTCCGAGCGCATCCTGGTCGATCGCGATCACTTCCTTGTTGAGCAGGATCGAGCGCGTGCTTTCGTCCATGTGCGCAATGTCGTTTCCCGCCATCAGCGGTGAGGCCATCATCGCCCAGAGCGAGAAATGCGAGCGATATTCGTTCGGCGTCATGCCGCCATTTCCGACCTCGAGCATGTCGGCGTCGTTCCAGTGCCCGGGCCCCGCGTAGGGCCACAGCGGCTCGTTCATATCGACGATCTCAGTGACCGGATGCGCCCAGTCATGCGCTTTGTCCTTGGTCGAGAAGCTATCCCAGATGTCGCCTGTCGTTCGCCACAAATTGCCGGTGTTCTTCGCCCACAGCCACGGCTTGGCGGTGCCCCACTCGCACATCGAAAAGACGATATCGCGTCCGCTTGAACGGAGCGCATCGGCCATCACCGCATAGGCTTCCTTCGCATTGCGGTCGCCAGTGCTGCACCAGTCGTATTTCAGGTAATCGACGCCCCAGCGAGCATAGGTCAGCGCGTCCTGGTATTCGTGGCCCTGGCTGCCCGGACGCCCGCCGCAGGTCAGCCTCCCCGCGTCCGAATAGATTCCGAATTTCAGTCCGCGCGAGTGCACATAGTCGGCAAGCGCCTTGATCCCCGACGGGAATTTCCGCGGATCGGCGGTGATGAAACCGTTGGCATCGCGAGGTCCATGCCAGCAATCGTCGATGACGACATATTGGTAGCCCGCGTCGCGCATGCCCGAACTGACCATCGCGTCGGCGGTGTCGCGAACCGTCCGCTCGTTCACGTCGCAGGCGAACTTGTTCCAGCTGTTCCAGCCCATCGGTGGAGTGAGGGCCAGACCGTTCGGCGCTTTTTCGATTACCTCCTGCGTCGCTTCCGCCAGTGCAGGCGCGACGGTGAAGCCCGCCAAAAGGGCGAACCACAGGATGAATCCGACGATGCGAGTCATTGCCCTCCCCCGCTCCTCTTCGCTCTTGCGTTAGCGCTACCAAGCGGCGATGCAAACAGCCGAGGGGAGAATCGTGGAGAGCTTGCGCGGTCTGCTGATCGGAGCCCTGCTGCTCGTCGCCGGCATCGCTGTCGACGCACAGTCCAATCCCCTTCCTCGCGTTGTTGAGGCAGGCGGAAGGCACGCGATTTTGGTCGATGGCCAGCCGTTCCTGATGCTGGGCGCGCAGACCAACAACAGCAGCAATTATCCCGCGATGCTCGCGGACGTCTGGCCTGCAATCGAGCGGCTTCACGCGAACACGCTGGAGACGCCCGTCGCGTGGGAGCAGATCGAGCCGACCGAAGGCCGCTTCGATTTCTCCTGGGTCGACGCGCTCCTTCCCCAGGCGCGGCAGCACAATGTCCGGCTCGTGCTGCTGTGGTTTGGAGCGTTCAAGAATACGAGCGCAAGCTACGCTCCTGAGTGGGTGAAATCCGACACTCGGCGCTTCCCGCGCATGACGACCAAGGACGGCAAGACGCACTATGTGCTGAGCCCGCTCGGTGCATCGACGCTGCAATCCGACAGCCGCGCCTTCGCAGCGCTGATGCGCCACATCCGCGAGGCCGACCCGCAGCACACCGTCATCATGGTTCAAGTCGAGAATGAGACCGGAAGCTATCAATCGCCCCGCGATTTCTCGGTGCAAGCGAACCGCCTGTTCGCTCAGCCGGTGCCGCAAGTGCTGGCGCGCCAAGCGGGGAAAAGCGGCAGCTGGTCTGAAGTCTACGGGTGGAAGGCCGACCAGGCGTTCAACGCCTTTTACACTGCGCGCTATGTCGATCAGGTCGCCGCTGCGGGCCAGGCGGAGCTCGATCTCCCGATGTACGCAAACGCCGCGCTCAGCGACCCGTTCAAGGAAGAAGGAGCGCAATATGGCGCGAGCGGCGGGCCGAACTGGAACGTCATTGACATCTGGAAGGCCGCTGCGCCGCACCTGACGCTTTTGGCGCCCGACATCTACGACCGCGATGACAGGGTATATTCGAAGCAGCTTGAGAATTATTCGCGGCGCGACAACGCTTTGTTCGTTCCGGAAAACGGCAACGCGGCCGAATATTCGCGTTTCCTGTGGCTTGCGCTGGGCAAGGGCGCGATCGGCTGGTCGCCGTTCGGAATGGACGCGACCGGCTATTCGAACTTCCCGCTCGGCGCGAAACAACTCGACGCGGACACGCTCGAAGCCTTTGCTTCGAAATTCGGATTGCTCGCCCCGATCGCCCGCGACTGGGCGCGGCTGGCGTTCGAGCATCCGACGATCGGCTTTGCAAAGCCCAAGGATGGCTCCGACCAGGTGCAACCGATGGGCCGCTGGAAGCTCACGGCGATGTACGGGATGTGGGAGTTCGGCGAGCGCGACTGGACCTGGATCGACATGCCGCCCAACCCGAAGAAGGACCTGCCGGTAGGCGGCGCTGCGGTGATCCAGCTCGCACCTGACGAGTTCCTCGTCGCCGGTTCCGACGTCCGCCTCCGCTTCGCTCTCGACAAACCGGCAGCCGGCGAGAACGTGCAATTCCTGGACGTCGAGGAAGGCACGTTCGAGAACGGGCGCTGGGTGATGAAGCGCCGATGGAACGGCGACCAGGTCGATTATGGACTGAACCTCACTCGGCCGGTCCTGCTCAAGGTGCGAATGGGAACCTATCGATGAAGAAGGTGGCGTTGACCTGTCTGCTTGCGGCCGTGAGTCCGGCCGCACTCGCGCAAAATGTGCAGCGCACCGAAGCGGGCATCGTCGTCACGCCGATCCAGGGCCCCGTAGTCAGTTTGCAGGTCTACGGCGACGGGATCATCCGCGTCACCGAGTCTCCCACCGCAAATCCAGACCTGACCCAGAGCCTGATGGTGAAGGCGAAGCCGATAGCGAACGGCTTCACCCTCGAACACGAACGGTCTTCGCCGATCGTCCGTCTGAGCACCGGCAGATCGTCGGCCGAGGTGGACATCCGAACCGGGAACGTCAGCTTCCGCAACGAACCCGGCGGCAAGGTCGTGCTCGCCGAAAGCGGTATGCCCTCGTTCAAGCCGGCGGGAGGCGGAGGCGAGCCGGAACTGTCGATCTCGCGGCAGTTCAACCCAGCCACCGACGAAGGCTTCTACGGCCTCGGCCAGCATCAGTTCGGTCAGATGGATTACAACGGCGAGGACGTCGAGCTCGCCCAGCACAACATGGACGTCGCGATTCCCTTCGTCGTCTCGACCCGCAATTATGGCGTCCTGTGGGATAACAATTCCATCACGCGCTTTGGCGATCCGGAGCCTTATACTTACGCCGGCGGCGCTGGGGATGGCCTCCGGATCAACGGCGGCTCGGGCTGGACGGCGACTTACAGCGTCAAGGGCAAGACGATCGTCAGGCGCCAGGAGCCGACGATCCAGCTTCAATATCTGGAGGACGTGAGCCGCTGGCCCGCCGGCACGCGCACGCCGGACGTGCAACAAACCGTCCCGGGGCTGCACGTGACATGGGAGGGGAGTGTCACGCCGCAAGCAAGCGGCCTTCATCGCTTCCGACTGTACGGATCGAGCTATTTCAAGGTCTTCGTCGACGGCCGCGAGGTGCTCGATCGCTGGCGGCAGAACTGGAATCCCTTCTACCACAATTTCGATGTCGAGCTCGCTGCCGGAAAGCCGCACAGCATTCGGGTCGAGTGGGATCCCGACTCCGGTTACATCGCGCTCCTGCATGACGACCCGCGGCCGGAACAGGACCGCCACTCGCTGACGCTCTCCTCCGACTATGCGCGCGCGGTCGATTATTACTTCATTCCAGGCAGCAGTATGGACGACGTGATCGCCGGCTATCGCGAGCTGACCGGCAAGGCTCCGATCATGCCCAAATGGGCCTATGGGTTCTGGCAGAGCCGGCAGCGCTACGAGACGCAGGACCAGCTGCTGGGCGTGCTGCGCGAATATCGCAAGCGCCGCCTCCCGCTCGACAATATCGTCCAGGACTGGCTCTACTGGCCGCAGGATCAATGGGGCTGCCAGTGTTTCGACCCGGCGCGCTTCCCCGATCCAAAGGCGATGGTCGACGAGATCCACGCGAACGGCGCGCACGTCATGATCTCGGTCTGGGCGAAATATTATAAGGGCCTGCCGACCTACGACGCGCTGAACGCGATCCACGGCATTTACGAGAAGATGTCGAACCCGCGTCCCGACGAGCCCAAGGACCCCAACCACATCAAGTGGATGTATCTCGACTGGGTCGGGCCGGGCTATTTCAACGCTTTCTACGACGCCTACAATCCGGCCGCGCGCGACCTCTACTGGAGCCAAGTGAGGCAGGGCATCGAAAGCAAGGGCTTCGACGCCTGGTGGCTCGATTCCGACGAACCCGATTTCCACTCGAACATCTCCCCGGCGGAGACCGCGCGGCGCATGGGCCCCACTGCGCTCGGACCGGCCGAGCCCTACTTCAACTCATACCCGCTGGTTCACGTCGACGGCGTCTACGAGCATCAGATCGCCGACAAGCCGGACGTCCGGCCCTTCATCCTGACCCGCTCCGCATTCGCCGGAATCCAGCGCGACAGTGCCGCCGTCTGGTCCGGCGACGTCGCTTCGCGGTGGGACAATCTTCGCGAGCAGATTTCGGCGGGCCTCAACTTCTCGCTCTCGGGCGATCCCAACTGGAGTCACGACATCGGCGGCTACACGATGGAGCAGCGCTTCCAGAAGCCGACGCCGGCCGATCTCGCCGAATGGCGCGAGCTCAACACGCGCTGGTTCCAGTTCGGCGCCTTCTCGCCGATCTTCAGAAGCCACGGCGAAAACATCAAGCGCGAGATTTTCGAAATGTCGCTGACGGGATCGCCGACTTACAACTCGATGGCCTGGTACGACCGTCTGCGCTACCGGCTGATGCCCTACATCTACACGCTCGGCGCCGACACCTACTTCAACGACAGCACGATCATGCGCGCGCTCGTGATGGACTTCCCGGGCGACAAGAAAACGTGGGGCATTGGCGACGAATATCTGTTCGGGCCGGCCTTCCTCGTCGCACCCGTCACCGAGTTCAAAGCGCGATCGCGCGATGTCTATCTGCCCGAAGGCACCTGGTACGATTTCTACACGGGTCGAAGCGCACGCGGAGCCCAGGCCGTCAAGGCTGCCGCGCCTTACGAGCGGATGCCGGTCTTCGTTCGTGGCGGTTCGATCGTCCCGACCGGCCCCGCGATCCAGCACACCGGCAACAATTCGCACTCGTCCGTCACGCTCAACGTCTACACCGGCGCCGACGGCAGCTTCTCGCTTTACGAGGACGACGGAGTCAGCCGCCAATATCTGCACGGCCAATATTCGCGCATTCCGCTTCAGTGGGACGAGCGCGCGAGGACACTCGCCATCGGCGCGCGCGAGGGGAACGGATACCCGGGAATGGCTGCGCGGCGCGTGATCAACATTCGCTGGATGAGACCGGGCAAGCCGCGAGCTCTCGCCTTTGACGCGAAGCCCGACGTAAGCGTCACCTACGATGGCCGGCAGCAAAAGGTGCGGATGCGCTAGACCGAGCCGCGAATTCGGATTGCTGGAACGAAGCCGCCGTCGGCGGGCGGCGGCAACGTCACACGCATGCCTTCGGAACTCTGGATGAATTGCAACTCCGGTCCACCGAGTAGATCGACGCGCTCAACTCTCGTTTGAGCAAGTGATCGGATCACCACTTCGCCCTCCGGCCAGTCGAGGAAAATCGCATAGAGCGTGCCGGACTTGCGCGTGAACCGCACATCTTCCGCCGTAAAGGGCTTGGCGTCCTGCTCGTTCAGCATCCCCGAGGGCGGCTTGGTTGGGCCCTCGCCGAATACGCGCCACGGCCGCGTACCGTAAATCGCCTCGCCATTGCGCGACATCCATTCCGCGATCTGGTCGACGATCGCCTCTTCCTTGTCGTCGATCGTACCGTCGCCGCGCACCGGAATGTTGAGCAGCAGATTGCCATTCTTCGACACGACATCGGCCAAGCGTTGAATGACCTCCTTCGCGCTCTTGTAGCCGCCATTCTTGTACAGCCGCCGGTCGTAGTGCCAGTTGCCGATGCAGGTGTCGGTCTGCCACGGCTCGGTCCGAATTTCGTCGACGAAGCCGCGCTCGACATCCTCGACGATGGCCCGGCGCTGCAGGGCCTCGAGCTTCTTGCCGAAAATTACGACGCCCGCGTTGCCGCGCCATCTTGCGGCCTGGCTGTAATAATGCGCTGCAGCGTCCAACCCCGCTTGGCCCAGCGGCAGCCCGGTGTCGTCGAAATAGACGAGGTCGGGGCGATAATCCTCGACCAGCTGCTTCTGTCGCAGCAGCCATTTCTCGACGAAGCGCATGTTCCCGGACGGCGGGGCTTCGATCCACTGTCCGTCGCGCTTGTCGTGCCACGCATCCATCTCCGCCGCCGAATTGATCCCCGGAGGCGCGACATAATAGGGCCCGGTGTACAACTCCTGCGGGTCGAGGCCTTCCCAGAATTTGCGGCGGCCGTGACGTTTGCGGAGCCAGTAGGCGTCGTAGCGCCGTCCGCTCAAAGGCCCTTCGGCGTCGTACCCGTAGGCCGGCTGGTACCAGTGCCAGGCATGGCTCGAATGGTTGGAGATGCCCAGCTTCAGGCCCGCCTCGCGCACCAGCGGAGCCCAGGTGCCGACGATGTCGCGCTTCGGTCCGACGCGCGTCGAATTCCACTCGTGATAACGGCTCGCGAACAAGTCGAAATTATCGTGATGGCAGCCCATCGCCATGAAGTAGCGGGCGCCCGCTTTCGCATAGCGCTTGATCAGCTCTTGAGGGTGCCAATTCTCCGCCTTCCACTGGCCGATGATGTCGATGAAGCCAGTCCGGCTCGGGTGGCCGTAACGCCGGAGATGGTCCTCATAGGGACCTTCGCCCTTCTGCCACGCATGCGGCCCCTGCATGTACATCAGCCGCGCGTACCAATCGCCGAATTCCGGCTGGCACTGCGGACCCCAGTGCGCCCATATCCCGAACTTGGCGTCGCGGAACCAGTCCGGAACCCGGTAGTGGCTCGCTAGCGACTCCCAGGTCGGTGAAACCGCACCGCCGTCCTGTGCGCGCGCTGAACTCGCGGCGGCTGCGGCGGCGCTCGAGAGCAGGAATCCGCGGCGGTCGACGTGCAAGGTCAGAGGCTCGTCAAAGCCCGCACCAAAAACTGCTTGATCATCCGCCTGAGCTCGGGCGTCGAGCGGCCGATGAGCCCGCGCGCGCTTTCGGGAATATGCTCGGCCGGCTCGCCGTTCGTCTTGAACACATAATGGTCGAACAAGACCCGCCAGGCTTGCCGCTTGTGCTCGGGTAGATGGCTGATCGTCAGCAGGCCGTGCCCGAGCGCATGCATCGGCGAACCGCCGTCGGGAGCATGGTCTGTCCACCAGTAATTGACGAGGACGTTCACATCGCCGGTCGCCTGCACGGCGTGCCACCAGAGGGCCGGGATGTAGATCGCATCGCCCGGCTCGAGATCGGCGATCAGCGCGTGACGCTCGGCCTCGCGGAATTTGGGGAAACGCTCATAGTCGGGCGCCTCGAGATCGACCATACTGATCGGCTGTCCGGCGATCGTTCGGTCGAGCGGCCCGACATAAAGATTTTGCACCTGGTCGGTGGGAAACAGGATGAAGCGGCGCCGGCCGCCAACGACGCAGGCGATATTGTCGGACTCGTCATAATGCGGAGCAACCCGGCTATCGTTGCCGATCCAGATGCGTGGCTCGGGTCTCGCGGGATCGATCAGCGGCATGGGGTTTTCCGCCACGAAGCTCGGAAGCATGTGTGAAGTCCCCGTCGAGCCCATGTAGATCGAGCGCTGCTTCTCGACCGGGTCGACCAGTGTCTTCAACAGATTGCTGAGGGTGGTTTCCGCCTTCGCGAAGTTGAAGCCATCGATATCGGGTGAATAGAAATAGCGCCCCGCGATCGACGGCTGGCCGAGGAAAGCACGGACTCGCGAATGGTTGTCGCGAGAGGTCAGGTAATCGATCAGCGCGGATGTCGACTGGTGCGCCGCCTGTACGATTGGCCAATCGGACACGATCCCGCGAAGGATAGCCGGCTTATGGCTGGCCTCGATCTGCTCGAACTGGGCGCGCTCGACCGAATGAAACTCCGCGACCCGCGCGGCCTGCGACAGATCGATGCCTACCCTCGCGACGGTCTCAGGCTGCTGTTCCAACGCCGTCAGTTCGACGCGTGTCCACTCGCGTGCGCCTGCGCGACCAATTCAGCAAACTTCGCTGCCGTCATTCCGAGCAAGAGTCCGCTATCATCCTTGCCGAAGGCCTGGATCGGAACTCCGATCTTCGTTTGGCCGGTATCGACGATTGCCTGATTGGCGTCGACCGAAACGATGGTTCCAATCCGCACGCCCTTGATGTCGCGCAGCGCGAGTCCGGCTTTGATGTCCACCGCCGTCGCGGCGACGGGCGCCTGGTGAGTGCGCCGATCGTCATCCTTACTAGGCTTGTCGTTACCGGAGTTGATGAGGTGATTATATTCGGAGTTGTTCTGCTGGTTTCCGGTCGTGATCTTGGTGGAATCGCCAGTGCCGGGAGCTGGCGGCGCCGATCCCACCTGCTGGGCATTAGCCATTGCCGGCATGCCGGCCGCGACGGCGATCGCCACAAGAAATCGAGTTGTCCTAGGCTTCATATCACCCACCCGTTTAGTTGATAGCGCTATCACATGCACTTGCCGCGCTGGAACCGCAATCGGCAGCCATGCGCTCTCCCGCTCATCGCAGAATCTGTCTGAACCAAGTCTTTCCAATGGCTTGGTTCAAATCTCCAGCTCGATCCAGACGGGCGCGTGGTCGCTCGTCCTTTCCCAACCGCGCGGCTCCCGGTCGACTCCGGCAGACTTGAGCCTCTTCGCGAGACTCGGGCTTAGTAGCGCGTGGTCGATGCGGATGCCCGCGTCCCGTTGAAACGAGTTCCGCCAGTAATGCCAGAAGGTGTAGACTCTCTGGCGCGGAAACCGCTGGCGTATGGCGTCGGTCCAGCCCTGGGCAACCAGCGCCGCATATCTTTGCCGCGCTTCTGGGGCGAACAGCACGTCCTTCAACCAGCGCTCGGGCTTGTACACGTCTTCCTCTGTCGGGATGACGTTGAAGTCACCCATGAGGAGCGCCGGGACACCGCTGTCGAGGAGGTCTTTCGCGTGCCGCGCGAGTGTATCGAGCCACGCGAGCTTGTAGTCGAACTTCGGCCCCGCCTTCGGGTTGCCGTTGGGTGCATACATGTTGCCGATGAGAACGCCGCGCACGGCCGCCTCGATGTAGCGGCTCTGCTCGAGATTCGGATCGCCCGGCAGCGCCCGGCGCGTTTCGACGGGTGCCCCGACCCGACTCAGAAGCGCGACCCCGTTCCAGCTCTTCTGCCCATGCCAGATCGCTTGATAGCCCAGCGACTCGATCGCATCGCGCGGGAACTGCTCGTCCGTGCATTTGAGCTCCTGGAGACCGACGATGTCCGGTTCGAACTCCTGGAGCCAGCGTGTCAGCACATGGAGCCGCGAGTTGATTCCGTTGATGTTGTAGGTCGCGATCGTGAGGCGTCTCTTTTTCGTCATGGGGGAGGAACCAAGATCGCGAGCTTGTGTTCTATCGGCGTTGCTTCGGAGCTGACGATTTGTGTCTCCGGGGCGGAACCCGGGCCGAAAGGCCTGCGGATCGGCTCTGTTTGATGGCGCGAATCACCGGATCGGAAGCACGGGAGCCCCGTCAGGCGAGAGCCTGCCGGGGCTCTTTTTTTCAAGGGCGCCCGAGTCGCGCCGAGTCGCACAGGTTTATCCACCGATTCATCCACCGCTTTGTCGCGCGCACGACGTTTTTGGACTCGCGCCAACAGCCGAATCGGCTATTGTTGATTTGTGCTTAGGGAGTCGAAAGACAAACTCAGCATGGTGCCCCGGCAGGGTCAAACCTGCCGGGGCTACTCGTATGTGGGCTAGAGAGCTTCGGGCCTCGCCTCTTCCAGCTTCAGATGCTTCGACCGGTCCGGCAGCGGATATTTGTTGCCGTTCGCGCAGTTGAACAGGAGCACGCGCTCGTCACGGCCGACCAGCCCGCGCTCCAGGGCCTGGCGCCAAGCCGCTAGCACCGCTCCGCCTTCAGGGCAGAAAAGAAATCCGTCAGTGCGGGCAGCGTCCTCGACGCCCTTGAGGATCGCTTCCTCCGACACCGCAAGCGCCGCGCCGCCGCTCTCGCGAACCGCGCGCAGGATGAGGAAGTCGCCGACGGCCTTCGGAACGCGGATCCCGGTCGCAATCGTCGCTGAATTCTCCCAACGCTCCGCGAACTCGTCGCCGCGTTCGAACGCTCGGACCATCGGCGCGCAGCCTTCCGCCTGGACCGCATACATGCGTGGCCGCTTGGGGCCGATCAGCCCGACCGCCTCGAGCTCGTCGAACGCCTTCCACATCCCGATCAGGCCGGTCCCACCGCCGGTCGGATAGAAGATCGCGTCGGGCACTTCCCACCCGAGTTGTTCGACGAGCTCGAACCCCATCACCTTCTTGCCCTCGAGGCGGTACGGCTCCTTGAGCGTCGAGCAGTCGAACCACAGCCCTTCCGCAGCGCCCTTCCCCACCAGCGCCCCGCATTCGTCGATCTGTCCATCCGCGACATAGACTTTAGCGCCGTACGCCGCGGTCTCGGCCACGTTGATTTGCGGAGTCTCGGCGGGGCAGATGACGATCGTCTCAATGCCTGCCCGGGCGCCATAAGCCGCGAGCGCTGCGCCGGCGTTGCCGTTGGTGGGCATCGCAATCCGTTCGATCCCGAACTGCTTCGCCATCGTCACCGCCATCGCCAGGCCGCGCGCCTTGAACGAGCCGGTCGGAAGTCTCCCCTCGTCCTTGACCAGCACATTCGGGCCCCCGCTGTTCGGGAGCGCGATCAGCGGCGTCTCTGGCTCGCCCAGGCTGACCGGCTCCCCGTCGTTCGGAAGCAATTCGCGCCATTTCCACATGCCGGGCTCGCGACCAGCCAGGCTGTCGCGGGTCAGCGTCCGCCTTGCCGCTTCCATATCGTAGCGGACGAGCAGCGGCTTGCCCGCGGCGCTGAGGTTATGGGACCGACCGGCTTCGTATTGCTCCCCGGTGAGCGAGCATTCGAGATGTGTGACGTTCATCGTGCTGCACTCGCCGTGCACGCACCTCATGGCAAGCGGACGTTGGCATTTGGGCGTGGCGTTTAGTCCAACTTGACGCGTAGGAATCCCATCGCTCCGGCAGCGCTAGTTCCGCCGTAAAGGGGTGCAAGCGCGTCCGGCACCCAGTTGAGCGAAACAAGGCCACCCGCGCCCAGCGACCAATGGTCCGCGATCCGGAAATCCCTGACCGCACCAAGCGAGATCTTGCCGACACGGTATGCAGGCCCTTCGCCGAGCCCCAGCAGCTCCCTGTTCTCGATCCGCTCGCCGCGACCGAACCATGTCCAGCCGGCATGCTTGAATGAACCTTCGAGAGCGATCGCATCGTCGTGGTGACCCTCGCTCGACTTTCTCCCCCACGCGAGAGTCGCGGCCGCGTGCCAATCGGGCGCGATGTCGTCCGCCCACAAGGCGCTCGCCGACCACCGCTTCTGATCGACACCGGGCTCGAGCTGCTCCGGGTCCTTGAACTCGCCCCAGCTTCCCTGCAGCGCGAGCACTCTCAGCGGATTCCACGAGAGCCGAACCGACGTCGAGTCGAGCGGTCCCGTTTCGATGTTCCAGCGGTGCTGGTCGGGCTCGCGCGCATTGAACCGGCTCACCTCGATCTTGAGCCGATCGACGACGAGTCCGGCAGAGACGACGCCGAAGGTGATGTGCGTCGAATCCAGCCAATGATGTGTGATCGGCGCCTCGGGCGAATCGAGGATGGACTCACGATGCATGAACGGCGGCGGGCCGAACGCCGGCTCACCCGGCAGCCCGGCGTAAAGGAACAGACTGCTCTTCGCTCCGATATTTTGCGAAACGGAAGTGGACAGCTCCATGAACAGGTCATGCGGATGCTGCCGGTCGGTCAGCGGAGCCTTTCCGTTGGCCGTCTCGCCCGTTGCGAGCAGGAGCGGATAACCCGCGGCGCCCATCAGCGGGTCGGGACTGAGCATCGCCCGCAGCTGAAGTGCACCATTGCCGAGCGGGCGCCTGGCCATCCCCATCAGCATTCCGCTCGCGAACACCTTGTCGTCCCCCCGCGGGCCGGACTGGTGGTCGTAAACGAGGTTCAGCGTGCCGTGCGCCATCAGCATCCATGAGCCGGCCGTTGCCATCGGCCCACTCATCGCCGCAGTGGAATCCGGCTGCCACGCCGTGCCCGAGCTCTCCCGCTGCGACTCGTAGGGGCCGAGCGCACCCATCATGGCCTTGCCGTGCATGGCATGTTCCCCGTGCTGCATGGCTTCCGCCGGGCGCCCCTCGCCCATCGGCATCGTCATTTGATTGTCGGGCGAAGCTTGCGACGGCATGGCGCCGTGCTGCATTTGCGAGTGATCCATCGGCGCGATCGCCTGCTCGCCCGGACCCGCCTGCGCTGGCGCACTCATCGGCATCTTCATGTCTCTGGAGGTCGGTTCGTCCGCAGTCGGTGAGGTCGCCGACTTCTTCGTCGCCTTCTTCGCCGGAGCGACGGGCTTCGGAGTTGGCTTCCTGGCGCTCTTCTTCGCGGGCGACTTTTTCGGCGGCATCGGCATGGTCATGCCGGGCATGTTCATCGATTGCGCCGTTGCCGGCGCAGCCACGGTCTCGAGCGCAATTGCGCTCGCCGCCGCAAGCAGAATCATTTTCACAGGATGTCTCCGCATCGAAGAAGGCGACGCGATGCGCGCGCCGCCTTCCCCGTTCAGTTACTGGCCGCTGTGGCCTGAGTGATCGGCCTCATGGCCTTCATCCTCGCGGGCCATGTCCTTGCAGCAGTCATGGCAGCAGTCCTTGTGCAGGCCGGACGGATGCTGGTCTGCGTGGCCGTGCATTTCGTGCCGCGGCATCGGGCTCGCGGAAGCCGGAAGCGCAGCAGGCTGAGCGGCAGCAAGCGCTGCCGAGCTGAGCATGATGATCATTTCAATTCTCCTGAGTTCGAATGGATTTCGTTCGAAGCTCAGGCGATCCTTGGAGGTGGCGTCGCGGTTTCGGGATGGAGCCCGTGAAGGACCGTCGCCGCAAGCGGGCGTACTGTGGAACTGGCTGAAAGCGGCGGTTGGTCGCGAGGAGTTTCAGCCGCCGGAAGCGCCGCGGAACAAGCCATCGTGCACTCGGCGAGGCCGCCCTTCACATGCTGCTTGGGCGCCCTTTCGTCGCAATGTCCGATCGGCATTCCGGCCATCGCAGGATGCCCATTGGGTTCTGCCGCGGCCGGCGTCATGCCGAACGGCATTAGCAACACGGCGATCAGGAGGACCAAACGGGTAAGCAGCGTTCGCACCGGCCAATCATAGCCGCTCACATCCGCATCATCCAGACTGCCATGCCGATCCCCAAAGAAAAGCAGCCCGGCGGAAGGGGTCGCCGGGCTGCTTGGCAGCGCACCTGGGGAGCGAAGTGCGCGGCGAGGGCTAGATGTCTATGCCGGCGGCGATCGCCTCGAGCTTGCGGATGCGTTCCTTGAGATCCGCCATCTCGATCCTGCCGCTCGCAGGGGGCAGGCCGCGATCGGCCGTAATCTGTGTCAGCTCCATCTTCTTGAGCTCGAGCCAGCCGCTCCAAGCTTTGAGCCCTGCGATGCTCGCTCCGGCAAGACCGACGATGATGCTTGCACTCAGCACCGCAATCGTCAGCGGGTCCATCACTTCTCCTCCCGCCGGAGCGCTTCGATCTCACGCGCCAGCTCTTCATTCTGACTGTTGATGTGATGATCGATCGCCATCAGGCGGCGGTCGGTCTGGTCGAGTTCGGTCCGCATCGCGTGGACGGTGGGCTTGCGCCTCGACGCCAGGTCCATGCGGTCGAAATCGCTGATGGACCGGTCGCCGATCGCCGATTTCTTCTTCTGAACGGCCAGGTAGATCCCGATCGCGCAATAGGCGATCAGCGTGATCTTGAAGCTGAGGAAGATCGCCGCGGCGACGAAGCCGATGCGGATGAAGGTCGGGTCGACACCCGTGATTCCCCCCAAGGTCGAGCAGACACCCGCGATCTTCGCGTCCTTGCGATCGAGCGAATACGGGTAAATCTTGCGTGCCACTGTCATTGTCCCTTCCCTGTCTTCAGTTCATTCGCGCCTTGAGCGCGGCTTTCATTGCCTCCAGCTCCGCTTCGATCGCTTCCGATGCGTGGAGCTGGTCGATCTCGTCCTCGAGGCTGCTGATCCCGAGCGCCTCGCAGCGCCCTTCGGCGAAGTCGGCGCGGCGCTCGAGAATCTCGAACTTGGCGAACGCGTCGAGCGTCCGGCTGCCGTTCATCACTTCGCGCGCCCGCGCCCTGGTGAGAGCGCTCTCGAAGCGAGCCGCGATCGCATTCTGCCGCGCGCGGGCCTCGCGGAGCTTGCCCTGGAGCTTGGCGATGTCGGTCTCGTAGCCGCGCAGCACCTGCTCGAGCTGTTCCATCTCGCCGCGCAGGCTCTCGCCCATCTCTGCGGCCTTTTGCCTCTCGGCCAGCGCCGCCTTGGCGAGGTCCTCGCGGTCCTTCGACAAAGCGAGCTCGGCTTTGGCAGTCCAGTCCGTCTGGATCTCGTGGAGTCTGGTGACTGCGCGCCGCATTTCCTTGATGTCGGCGATCGAGCGGGCAGCTGTCGCGCGGACTTCGACCAACGTCTCTTCCATTTCGAGGATGATCATTCGGATCATCCGCGCCGGGTCTTCCGCACGGTCGAGAAGCTCGGCCATGTTCGCCGCGAAGATGTCACGGGCGCGGCTGAACACGGGACCGTTGAGCCAGCCGGCAACCGGGGCGAACCGGTTGCTGTCCGGCCTGATTTGGGGCTCAGCCTCGACCTCGATCAGGCGAGGCGTGCGGACAGGGACCTTGGCTTCAAGGACTTCGAGTTCATGCATTGACGGAAACCTCAACGGGGTTGGCATTGGCCGAAGCTGGTCCGACGGCTGCGCCGACCGCGATCGTGCTCATGGCGAGCGCCGCGGCGATGGCGACGAGCGTGCGGGTGAAAGGCGACTGCGACGACATTTGAACTCTCCTTTTTCGCCCGCGGCATTTTCTTGCGGGCCGATGAACAGGACTAATCAAGGAGTGTGCCAATCCCGGAAAACCGCCAAAAACCACTGTGACGCGCCGCGGGTTGGCGCATTCCGCGACCAAGACTTGGCGAAATCCGCCACCCTCGATTTGGGAACATTCGCCACCCCGTCCGCGCTGAACCCGGTTGAGGTTTGTGAAGGAGCATCAAGGATGATCGGGAAGCTGTTCGGCGCGTGGCTGGGCGAGAAGGTCGCCGGCAAGAACGAGGGCGCGAAGGGCGCGCTCCTGGGTTACGGAGCGGCCGCGCTTGCCAGGCGCAGCGTTCCCACTCTCGCTGCGGTCGCGCTCGGCGGCTGGGCGTTCAAGAAGTGGCGCGACAAGCGCCGCTCCCGTCCCTCTTATCCTTCGGACGCGACGCCTTCGTCCTGAGGCGGGTTCTCGTAGTAGGGTTCGACCTTGCCGTTGAGCCTGATCGTCATCGGTTGGCCGTAGCGGTCGCGGCTTCGGCCGGCGGCGATCCGGATCCAGCCTTCGGAAACCGAATATTCGATGACGCTGGTCTTTTCCTGCCCGTTGAACTTGATGCCCACGCCGCGGCTTAGCAGCGCCTCGTCGAAATAGTCGCTGCGCGGATCGAGCGAGAGTCGGTCGGGCGGGGTGTCTGAAGCAGTGTCGGCCATGCCCGCGCCCTACCCTCGCGCCCCTCGGAGCGTCAAACGCGGCACGGAAATTCATTGATGTAAAGTGTCCTTGACTTACCTAGTTGCCGCCCCGGCGAGTCCGGACTAAGCGGCGCACCGGAGAGGATATGAGCGACAAGGATCCCGGCCTGCGCCGCAACGCGCCCAAGCTCGAGCTACACGTGCCGGAGCCGGCGTTCCGGCCCGGCGATACGCCCGACTTCTCGTCGCTGAAGGTGCCGGACGCAGGCGCCGCTCCGCGCCCGGACACCAGTGCTCCAGCGGCGGACACCTACCCGCTCACGACGAGCCTGGTCCGAGTGCTTGGTGGGGACGACAAGGCCGTTGGCGCCTGGGACCCGAAGCTCGACGCCGACACGCTGCGCAAGATGCTCCGCGACATGGTGACGGTGCGCATCTTCGACGACCGCATGTACCGAGCTCAGCGGCAGGGAAAGACCAGCTTCTACATGAAGTGCACCGGCGAGGAGGCGATAGCGGTTGCAGCCGCGGCGGCCCTCGACCGCGAGGACATGCACTTCCCGACCTACCGCCAGCAGGGGTTGCTCATCGCGCGCGGCTATCCGCTGACGGAGATGATGAACCAGATATACTCGAACAAGGGCGACAAGCTCCAAGGCCGCCAGCTGCCGATCATGTATTCGGATAGGAAGCACGGCTTCTTCTCGATCTCCGGCAACCTCGCAACTCAATTCCCGCAGGCGGTCGGCTGGGCGATGGCGGCGGCGATCAAGGGCGACAGCCGCATCGCCATGGGCTGGGTCGGCGACGGCGCGACGGCGGAAGGCGACTTCCACAGCGCAATGACCTTCGCAGCCGTCTACAACGCGCCGGTCATCCTCGCGACGGTCAACAACCAGTGGGCGATCTCCAGCTTCTCGGGGATAGCAGGCGCCGAGCGCGCGACCTTCGCGCAGCGGGCGGTCGGATACGGCATCGCTGGCCTTCGCGCCGATGGCAACGATGCACTCGCCGTCTATGCGGCGGTGAAGTGGGCGGCCGAGCGCGCACGTTCGAACGACGGGCCGACTCTGATCGAGTTCTTCACCTATCGCGCCGAGGGCCATTCCACGTCCGACGATCCGTCCGGCTACCGCCCGATCAACGAGGCCAAGCTATGGCCGCTCGGCGATCCGATTGAGCGGCTGAAGACGCATTTGCTGGCGATCGGTGAATGGGACGAGGATCGACACGCCGCGATGGCCGCCGAATGCGATTCCGAAGTCCGCGCAGCGCAAAAGGAATCCGAGAAGCTCGGGATCCTGCCGCAGCAGGGCAAGGACAATGTCGGAAGCATGTTCGAGGACGTCTATGCCGATGTGCCGTGGCACCTCGCCGAGCAACGCGACGAGGCGCTGAGCGAGGGCCGCGACTGATGCCTACCATGAACATGATCCAGGCATTGAACGACGCGCACAAGGTGATGATGGCGCGCGACGAGGACATCGTCGTGTTCGGCGAGGACATCGGCTATTTCGGCGGCGTTTTCCGTGTCACCGAAGGCCTGCAGAGGCAGTTCGGCAAGACCCGCACCTTCGATGCGCCGATCAGCGAAGGCGGGATCGTCGCGACTGCGGTCGGAATGGCGGCGTACGGCATAAAGCCGGTGATCGAGATCCAGTTCGCCGACTATATCTATCCCGGCTACGACCAGATCGTCAGCGAGGTCGCCAAGATGCGCTATCGCACCGCCGGCGAGTGGACGATGCCGATGGTCATCCGCACACCCTATGGCGGCGGCATCTTCGGCGGGCAGACTCACAGCCAGTCGCCGGAATCGCTCTTCACGCACATCGCCGGCCTGAAGGTCGTCATTCCCTCGACCCCCTACGACGCGAAGGGCCTTCTCATCGCCGCGATCGAGGACCCGGACCCCGTCGTCTTCTTCGAGCCCAAGCGCATCTACAATGGACCGTTCGACGGTCATCACGACCGCCCCGTAAAGCCCTGGTCAAAGCATCCCGCGAGCGAAGTGCCCCAAGGCCATTATACCGTCCCGATCGGTAAGGCCGCTGTGGTTCGCGAAGGCGGCGATCTCACGATCCTCGCCTACGGTACCATGGTCCACGTGGCACTCGCCGTAGTCGAGGACCTGGGCATCGATGCCGAGGTGATCGACCTTCGCACGCTCGTTCCGCTGGATCTCGATACGATCGAGGAGTCGGTGAAGAAGACCGGCCGCTGCCTTGTCGTCCACGAAGCACCGCGGACGAGCGGCTTCGGCGCAGAGCTGGTCGCGCTCGTCCAGGAGCGCTGTTTCTATCATCTCGAAGCGCCGGTGGAGCGCGTGACCGGCTGGGACACGCCTTACCCGCACGCCTACGAATGGGCTTATTTCCCGGGCCCGAAGCGCATGAAGCGCGCCCTTGAGAAAGTGATGGCGGACTAATGGCTCGCTACGAATTCAAGCTGCCGGACATCGGCGAAGGCATTGCCGAGGCCGAGATCGTCGCCTGGCACGTGAAGGTCGGCGACACGATCGCGGAGGATCAGCAGATCGCGGACATGATGACCGACAAAGCGACCGTTGAGATGGAAAGCCCCGTCGCCGGCAAGGTGCTGGAGCTTGCGGGCGAGGTCGGCGACCAGGTGCCGATCGGCTCGGTGCTTGCGGTGATCGAGACCGAAGGCGCCGACCGAGCGACGGAGCCGGTCGAGGACAGCCGGGAAGAGCGCCCGCTTGCGGACGGCGCGGTCGAAGCGACTCCGGAGCAGGCCCAGGAAATCCCGGTCGTCGCGGTCGAAGAAGCCGCCGAAACACCAAAACCGGCGCCCCGCGTCGAGCCGGAAGTCGCGGAGAAGGAACCGGCTGCGAAGGCCCATGCCCTCGCCTCCCCCGCCGTCCGTGCCCGAGCGCGCGACCTCGGAATCGATCTTGCGCAGGTGAAGACTGCCGGCGATCGAATCCGCCATTCCGACCTCGATGCCTTTCTGCTCTACAACGGCGGCAGCGTGCCTACCCGCGGCACCGCTGCGGCCGGCAAGGACGAGACGATCAAGGTCGTCGGCCTCCGCCGCAAGATCGCGGAGAACATGCAGGAGGCGAAGCGCCGGATCCCCCATTTCACTTTGGTCGAGGAGTTCGACGTCACGGCGCTCGAGGAAACCCGCGCGATGATGAACAAGGACCGCGGCTCCAATCCGAAGCTCACGCTCCTGCCCTTCCTCATCACGGCGATGTCGAAGGCACTTGCCGACTGGCCGATGCTTAACGCGACCTATGACGATGACGCCAACGTCATCACCCGCAGCGGCGCGGTGCACATGGGCATGGCGACGCAGACCCCGAACGGCCTGATGGTGCCCGTCATCCGTAACGCGCAGTCGCTGAGCGTTTGGCAGATCGCCAGCGAGATCCTCCGGCTCTCCGACGCCGCGCGCACCGGCAAGGCCGCGCGCGACGAACTGATGGGCTCAACCATCACCATCTCCTCGCTCGGCCCGATGGGTGGCGTCACCTCGACGCCGGTCATCAACCGCCCCGAGGTCGCAATCCTCGCCGTCAACAAGGTCGAGGATAAGCTTGTGCCGATCGACGGCGAGATCGAGATCCGCAAGCGCATGAACCTCTCCCTCAGCTGCGACCACCGCGTCGTCGACGGCTGGGACGCCGCCAGCTTCATGCAGACGATCAAGGGCTACATCGAGAACCCGCTGCGGCTGCTCTCGGCCTAATCTTCAGGCCGCAGGCACCGGCTCCGGCAACGCGGGCGGTGCGTCTGCCGACGACTGCCCCGAATAAAGGATTGCCGCGAAGCTGATCAGCGCAGTCCCCGACAGGATCAGCCCGACATAATTGATGCCCCCGGCCGCGCTGACCATCTGCGCGACAATGGGAATCACGGCGCCCCCGATCAGACCGCCCGTATTGAACGCAAATGCGAATCCGGAATAGCGCAGGTTCACCGGATAGAGCCGGCAAAGCCAGGCCGACGACGACCCGTTCATCACCGCCCAGGAGGCGTCGAAGGCGAAGAGCGTGAGTCCGGCCGCCCATAGAGATCCCGAACCAAGTCCGGGACCCAGCAAGAATCCGATCGGAACGACCGCCAGGACGGTCGGCAGCAAGTACCTCGTCTTCGTGGTTCGGTCGGCAGCGAAAGCGAAGATGACGACCAGGGGAAGCGCGCAGACAAGCGCGGCGAGCTGAACGAGCAGGAAGCTGTCGCGGTCAAAGCCGATAGGACCGGTGCCCTGCGCCAAAGCGAATGGCCCGGCCATGTAGACGACCGCAAACCCGCACACGACCGAGCTGGCCCCTGCGAGCACGGTCCACGGCTGTTCCGCAAAGAGGCGGAGGATCGGAACTCGCGGCGGCCGCCTGGTCTCTCGCGCCTTTTGGAATTCCGGCGTTTCAGCGATCTTCAGCCTGACCCACATGCCAATGGCGATCAGGATCGCGCTGGCGAGGAACGGGATCCGCCAACCCCAGGCGATGAATTGGCTCTCCGACAGGATCAGACCCATCAGCAGAAAGACCGCGGTCGCGATGATGTTCCCCAATGCCGCCCCGACCGCCGGCATCATCCCGAAGCGGCAGTCCCAGCCCTGGGGAGCATATTCGACAGAAAGCAGCGCCGCTCCCGCCCACTCGCCGCCAAGGCCGAACCCTTGTCCGAACCGTGCGAGGCAAAGCAGAATCGGCGCGATCCACCCCGCAGCCGCATAGGTCGGAAGGAAGGCGATCGCGAAGGTACAGCTGCCCATCAGCAGCAATGAGGCGACCAATGTGGCCTTGCGTCCGACTCTGTCACCGAAATGCCCGAACACGACGGCGCCGATGGGCCGCGCGATGAAGGCGATTCCAAAGCTCATGAACGCGAGAAGCGTCTGGGCCGCCGCCGATTTCACGGGAAAGAACAGCGGCCCAAACACCAGCGCCGCCGCGTAGCCGTAGAGATAGAAATCGTAATATTCGACCGCGGTCCCGACGATCGACGCGGCGAGAATGCGCGCGTTTCCGCGCATCGGCTCGATGGTCACGAAGCCCCCTCCGTCGGCCTCATGTTACTCACACAAAGAAGCGCGGCGGCCGAACCGCGCGACTCGCGATTGCTGCGCCCGCGTGAGCGGAACGTCAATTAGCGAGAGTTAGGACCTCGGCGCCGGGAGGGGAGCTGAGGCGCCGGGGCCCTGTACGGTGAGCTTAGAGTGCGATGGCTTCAGCGACCTCGAGCGTGGGGTCGGCGAAATGCTCGCCAACCATTTCCTCGCTCATCGTCCACAGCGCCTTGGCGCGCTCGGGGTCCAACGCGTAAAAACGAACTCTCTCGACGTGTTGGTCGCAGGCCTGGAGCGCGACTGAGCGCTACTTCTTCTTGCCGAGCTCGTGCCAGCTCCTTTCGTTGACTTCGACCCCGTGCTTTTTCGCGGCTGCCTTGATGCGCGTCCACGCTTCGTCGCGGTCGTCGTCGCTTACGCCTTCGACCTGGTCGAAGCGGGCCATCGCGTTGCGCACATGCTCCGCGTCACTAAGCGGCTCCTTGCGCTGCTTGGGGAATGCATAGTCGCTGTCTTTCAGTTCCTGGCGGTCCTTGGCGTCGAGTTCACTCATGCGCCTTCTCCTTTCCCGGGAGACAACGCGCGACCAGCCGCTCGGTCACATGAAATTGACGATGCGCAAAATTCGCTTCTCGTGAAGTTGTCATGATTTGATAACATGCAGCATCGATTGCGATGCAATCCAACCCGGGGGGGAATCATATGGTTAGGCGTCATTTGCTCGCGGCCGGGGGCTTGCTCGCCGTCGTTCCTGTTTCACCGCTTCTCGCTCAGGCCGGGCCGCAGCAGCAGCCTCAAGCGACCGATGCATCGGGCCAGACCGCCAATTCGCCAGCCACGCCCGCGCAAAGCGATGAACCGATCATCGTCACCGCGCAGCGACGCGAACAGCGCCTGACGAAGGTGCCGGTCGCGATCACGGCCTATAGCGGCAAGTTCCTCGATCAGGTCGGGATCCACGATTTCGAGCAACTATCCCGCTTCGTGCCGGGCTTCGAGGTCCAGAACCAGTCCCCGAACAATCCGGCGATCGTGCTGCGCGGAATCACCTCCGACACCGGCGAAGCCTTCGCCGAGCCCCGGATCACCATCTTCCAGGATGGCGTCTCGCTGTCGCGTACCCGCGGCGCCTATGTCGAGCTGTTCGACATGGAGCGGGTCGAAGTGGTCAAGGGACCTCAATCGACCCTCTACGGGCGAGGCGCCCTCATCGGCGCGGTGAACCTCGTCGAGAACAAGGCCGATCCCAGCCGCTTCGAAGCCTATGCCGAGGGCGACGTCGGCAATTACAATTTCTGGGGCCTCGAGGGAATGGTCAACGCTCCGCTCGGCGAGGACGCGGCGGTCCGCGTCGCCGGCCGCTATCGCAAGCGCGACGGCATGGTCGACAACCTGCTCGGCGGGGAGGACTTCAACTCGCTCGATACCGGCGCCATCCGCGGCTCGGTCCGCGTCGATCCCAGCAGCCGCATCCGAATCGACGTGATCGGCAATTACCAGGAGGATCATCCGAGCGGGACGTCGTTCAAGTCGATCGCCTACAACCCGACCGATCCCACCACGGGCGCAGTTCTCGGCGACCGGCGGTTCTGGACGGGCGCGGCGCTCGAGCCGGGGGCGGGGTTTGAGAACGGCAAGGACCTCGGCATCGACCGCAAGCTGTGGAGCTTGACCGGGCTGGTGCGTGCGGACCTCAGCGATGCGCTGACGCTCAATTCGGTCACCGGCTACCGCAAGTTCCACTCGCTCGAGGTCCTCGACATCGACGGCATTTCACTGCCCGTGATCACCGGCGCGGAAGACGCCAAGGGCAACCAGTTCAGCCAGGAGCTGCGGCTCAACTGGAACAATCGCGGTCCGATCGAGGGCTTCCTCGGCGCCTCATATTTCCACGAGGACGGATCGCAGCGGCAACCGGTGCAGTTCGACGAGCGCACGGTGCTCGCGCAGCTTACCGGAACGCTCAACGGCGGTCCGTTCCTCGGCCGCCCGGCGACTGATCCGGCACCCCTCGCCTTCTTCTCGAACACCGCGTTCACCAGCGCGCTGCTGCAAGCGGTGGCTGCCGCGCAAGGAGTCGCGCTCAACCCGCTGATCGCGCAGGGCATCGCCGCCAACCTCCAGCCGGCGCATGGAGAGTCAGCGACCAATTCGGCGCGGACCAATTCGATCGACGTCTTCGCCGACGCGACCTGGCACGTGACCGATCGCATCGATCTCGGCGCGGGCGCACGCTACAGCCACGACAATAAGCGCAGCGGAATCGAAGCCTCAGTGCTGAACGGCCGCTCGATCCTCGGCGGCTTCATCGGCGCGCTGAGCCAGCCGGAACCGATCCGAAGCGCGCTCCTCGGCGCGCTCGCCGTGCCCGGCGCCGCGACCATTCCGCCGTCAGCCGCGTTCCCGGTTCCGCTATTCGGCCTGACCTTCCAGCCGACCGCCGACAATGGCAACCGGATCGATTCGAACCTCACCGATCACGGCTTCACCTGGCGGCTCAACGGCCGCTACGAGATAGACCCGAACACCGAAGCCTATGTGACCTATTCGCGCGGGCGGCGGCCGGAGGTGCTCTCCGCGCTTCCGCCGACGGTTCCGTTCGGTGCCGCGCGCTTCGACGAGGTCCCGGCGGAGATCGTCGACGATTACGAGATCGGCGCAAGGCACCAGACGGGACGGCTGCTGCTCGACGGCGATATTTTCTATTACCGCTACAAGAATTTCCAGACGACAGTGCAGGTCGGTACCCTGTTCACCGTCGCCAACGCCGGAAAGGCAGACAATTACGGCTTCGAGGGCCAGGTCCGCTGGCGGGCGAGCGCGAACGTCGAGCTGTTCGGCAACTATACCTACAATCACGGCCGGTTCCGGTCTGGCGCCTTCAAGGGAAACCACTTCCGCCAGTCGCCCGATCACAAATTCGCGCTGGGCGGCATCCTCTCCGCGCCGGTCGGTCCGGGAAGCGTCGATTTTACGCCCAGCCTGACCTACCAGTCGAAGATCTTCTTCGATGACGACAACGACCGTCCGGAGCTTCAGACCCTCGCGTCGGGCAAGCTTGTCCCCGACCTGGTGCAGGATGAGTTTCAGGGCGGCTACACGCTCGTCAACGCGCGCCTCGGCTATACTTTCGCAGAGCGCTACCGGGTCGAAGCGTTCGTCAACAACATCTTCGACAAGAAGTATCTGCGCGATGCCGGCAATACCGGCGATGCGCTCGGGATGCCTACCTTCGTCGCGGGCGAGCGGCGGACGTTCGGAGCGCAACTCTCGGCTCGTTTCTGATTGCGAGCCCCCGCGCGGAAGGGGTGGTCCGCGCGAGGGCCCGTGGGCGGCGGCAACAAGGGAGCGAGGCTGCCGCCGCTGACCTGATCAGGCGGCCAGCCGAACCGTCTCGCCCAGCGCGACCTTGATCGACTCGCTGCGCTGCTCGGGGCTGATGGCGAGGCCGTCGGCGGCGACGAACTCGGGCTCGATACCGATGAAGTTGAACACGCCGCGGAGGTAGGTTTCGAGGTGCTCGAGCGCGGCCGCCGGCGAACCGTGGCTGTAATAGCCACCGCGCGCGAGGGCGATGATCACGCGTTTGCCCGCGGCAAGGCCTTCTGGCCCACTCTTGGTGTAACGGAACGTCTTGCCGGCAAGGACGATGCGGTCGATCCACGCCTTGAGCTGCGTCGGCAGCGTGAAATTGTACATCGGCGCGCCGATGACCACCGTATCGGCGCCGAGGAACTCGTCGATGATGGTGCTGTCGGCGAACTGGTCGAGTGTCAGGTGCGCAAGGGGTTCGGCTGCAAGGTCGCGATAGCGGACGTCGGCGCCGCCCTGCTCGATCGTCAGCTGGTCGACGACGGACCGGCTGATCGTTCGGCTCGCGCTGTTCTCGCCGTTGATGCTGCTGTCGATATGCAGGATGGTCACTATTGCCTCCTTGGTATGGATTTGTTACCGAGGCACCCTAAATAACCACCATCGAATCGCCCGCAAGAACGCACTTTTTTGGTTTCAAAGAACAAATTTGTGGTGCGGGAACAGAGATGTGACTGGAGCTTGAGCAATGAAGGACCCGAGCAATCCCGTATGCCGCACTATCAGCACCTTGCTGTCGCGGATCGGCGACAAATGGACGGTGCTGGTCGTGCAGACTCTCGGCGACGGATCGAAGCGCTTCAACGAGCTTCGGCGTGAGATTCCGAGCGTGTCCCAACGCATGTTGACACTGACTCTGCGCAACCTGGAGCGCGACGGACTTGTCAGCCGCACCGTGACTCCGTCCATTCCGCCGCGCGTGGATTATGAGCTGACCGAGCTGGGCAAGTCGTTGCAAAAGCCGATCTGCAGCCTCGCGAGCTGGGCGATGGACAATGTCGAGACTATCCACGCCGCCCAGGCGCGTTTCGATGCGCAGGCGGACAAGCGCGACGCGGCATAGGATTTCCGAGCACCGCTCAACTCGCTAGGGCGGCTGCATGCTGAGGCCCGTGACTACCGACATCGAAGCGCTGAAGATCCTCGACGAGCGGCTTCGCTGGCTCTCTTCGTGGACGATCCATCATGCCAACCATGTGCGCGAAAGCGCCGACGGGCTGAAGGTGGGTGGGCATCAGGCGAGCTGCGCCTCGATGACCGCGATCATGAGCGCGCTCTACTTCCACGCGCTCGGCCCCAACGACCGCGTCGCCGTGAAGCCGCACGCCGGCCCTGTGCTTCACGCGATCCATTATCTCCTCGGAACGCAGTCGCGCGAGGCGCTCGAGAACTTCCGCGGCTTCGGCGGCGCACAATCTTACCCGAGCCGGACGAAGGACAAGATTCCGGTCGACTTCTCGACTGGCTCCGTCGGCCTCGGAGTCGCCATCACGCTCTTCGCCAGCCTCGTTCAGGACTACCTCACCGCGCACGGCTGGATGGACGAATCCGACCGCGGCCGCTTCGTCGCGCTCATCGGCGATGCCGAGCTCGACGAGGGCAATATCTACGAGGCCATCATCGAAGGCACCAAGCACGATGTGCGCAACCTGTGGTGGATCGTCGACTACAATCGGCAAAGCCTCGATGCGACGAGCGCCGACCGGATGTTCGAGCGCTTCGACGAGATTTTCCGCAGCTGCGGCTGGCGGGTCGTCGAGATTCGGTACGGCAAGAAGCTGAGCCGGGCGCTCGAGGGCAACAGCGCGCTCAAGGACTGGTTCGAAAAGCTCTCCAACGCCGAGCTTTCGGCGCTCCATTACCAGGGCGGAGCGGCGTGGCGGAGACGCATCGAGGATGCGCTCGGCAAGAAGTCGGCGACTTTCCTGAAAGAGCATGACGACGCTTCCCTTGCGGCGCTGTTCACCGACCTCGGCGGGCATTGCATGGAGACGTTGGTCGAGGCGTTCGACGCCGCGCAGGACGACGTTCCGACCTTCTTCATTGCGTGGACGATCAAAGGCTTCGGCCTGCCGTTCGCCGGCCACAAGGACAATCACGCGGGCCTGATGAACCCCACGCAGCTTGGCGCCCTGCGCGAAACGATGGGCGTGCGCGAAGGCCAGGAGTGGGAGCCGCTCGAGGGCGTAGGCGACAATAGTCGGCCCGGCGTCGAGGCATTGCTCGAGCGCAGCCGCATTGCTCGTGAGAAACGACCGCGTGCGTTCGGCAGCGTTGACGTGCCGGCGATTCCCGCGCCCGCCGGAGATGAGCAATCGACTCAGGCAGCGTTCGGCAGGATCCTCCTCGACTTGTCCAAGGCTGGCGGCGCCCTTGCCGACCGAGTCGTCACCACCTCTCCCGACGTCACCGTTTCGACCAACCTCGGCGCGTGGGTGAACCAGCGCGGCCTCTTTCGCCGCGCGGAAATGCCCGACATATTCGCTCAAGCAAAGATTGCATCTGCGCAAAAGTGGGGCGCCAACAACAATGGCCAGCATATCGAGCTGGGAATCGCCGAATCCAATCTGTTCCTGATGCTTGCGGCCGCCGGTCTGTCCGGCGACCTGTTCGCCGAGCGCCTGTTTCCGATCGGAACCCTCTACGATCCGTTCATCGCGCGCGGCCTCGATGCGCTGAATTACGCTTGCTACCAGGACGCCCGCTTTCTGCTCGTAGCAACGCCGAGCGGGATCACGCTCGGGCCCGAAGGCGGCGCACACCAGTCGATTAACCCGCCGCTCATCGCTCTCGGACAGCCCGGCCTTCGTCATTACGAACCGGCCTTTGCCGATGAACTTGCGGCGATGATGGAGGAAGCCTTCCGGCTGATCGACGACCGCGCCGGCGAAAGCACTTACCTGCGTCTGTCGACCCGTTCGATCGAGCAGGTGCCGCGCAGCGACGACGGCTGGCGCGACGGCGCGCTTGCGGGCGGCTACTGGCTTCGTGAGCCCGGCCCGGACGCCGAGGCCGCGATCGTCTCGATGGGCGCGGTCATACCCGAAGCGCTCTCGGCATGGGAGGAACTGAAGGACGATGTGCCGGGCATCGGCCTGCTTGCAGTTACCTCACCCGACCTACTTCACCGCGGCTGGACCACTGCACAGGCCGCGCGCTGGAACGGCGAGCGCCAACCAAGTCACATAGAACAGTTGCTCTCGCGCCTTTCGCGCGGTGCAGGTCTCGTCACCATCGCCGACGCCGCGCCCGCCTCGTTGTCCTGGCTGGGCGGCGTGTTCGGCCAGCGCGTCGTGCCGCTCGGCGTCGAGAAGTTCGGACAGACGGGCAACCTCGCCGATCTCTACGCCGCCTATCGTCTCGACGGCGATGCCATCACGGAGGCGGTTGCCGAGATACTGCTCCCTGCCTAGTGAACGGCAATGGCCGGGCGTTTCTTCGACGAGTGGCAGGTTGGCGACACCGTCGCCCACGCAATCACGCGCACCGTGACGGAGACCGACAACGTCCTCATCACGACGCTCACCCACAACCCGCAGCCGCTTCACCTCGATTACGAAGCCGCCGCCAGGACGGAGTTCGGAAGGCCGCTCGTCAACAGCTGCTTTACATTCAGTCTCCTGATCGGGATCAGCGTTCATGACACCACGCTCGGAACGCTTGTCGCAAACCTCGGCTACGACAAGGTCATCTTTCCCAAGCCCGTGTTCACCGGGGACACGCTGCGGTGCGAAAGCGAATGCCTTGCGCTGCGCGAAAGCAAATCGCGTCCCAATGCCGGTATCGTGACCTGGGCGCTGAGAGCCTACAACCAGCGCGATGAGCTGGTGTGCGAATGCACGCGCACAGCTTTGCTGCTGAAGAAGGCTGGTTGATGCAGCCGCGATCCTGGCTCTTCGTTCCGGCAGACAGCGAGAAGAAGATCAAAAAGGCGCTCGACAGCGACGCAGACGCAATCATCTTCGATCTCGAGGACAGCGTCGCTCCCTCGATGAAGCCTGTCGCGCGAGAATTGCTCAAGGGGTTGAAAGAACGTTCCGGCGGACCCGAATGGTGGGTGCGCATCAACCCGCTCGCGAGCGACTTCATCCGCGAGGACCTGAAGCTTATCGGAGTCGCCGACATTCACGGGATCGTCCTTCCCAAGGCCGAGAATGGCGACGACGTGATGCAGCTCGCTCACCGCACTGGAAGCATCCCCATTCATGCGATCGTGACGGAGACCGCCTCCAGCCTGTTCGGCCTTCACTCCTATCGCTACCCCGGCTCGCCGCTCGCAGCGATGAGCTGGGGCGCGGAGGACCTATCCGCGGCGCTCGGCGCAGCGTCCAAATATGACGAAAGCGGAGAGCTCGGTTTCACCTACAGGCTTGCGCGTTCGTTGTGCCTCGCGGGTGCGGTCGCTGCGGGCGTGCAGCCGGTCGACGGAGTCTTCGCCGATTTTCGCGACGACGAGGGCCTGCGCGCCGAAGCCGATGCCGCGCGGCGCGAGGGCTTTACCGGGAAGCTTGCGATCCACCCTGCCCAGGTGCCGGTGATCAACGCTGCGTTCAAGCCGTCCGAGCAAGAGGTCCGGCACGCCGAAGAGATCGTTGCCGCGTTCGAAGCGCAGCCTGCCGCAGGAGTGCTTTCCGTCAGCGGCAGGATGGTTGATCGTCCGCATCTCGTGCAGGCTCGGCGCGTTCTTGAGAGAGCTGCCAGGGAGTAATCGATGGCCGATCCGATCCATCCCGTCCCGGATGACTTCAATGCACGGATCGGCTCGACCGAGCTCGCTGAGTTGCACGACCTCGCCGCTTCCGATCCCGATCGCTTCTGGCTCGACCAGGCGCAGCGGCTCACCTGGAACAAGGTGCCGACCAGAGCCGGCGACTGGTCGTTCGACCAGGACGATTTCCACATCGAATGGTATTCGGACGGAGAGCTCAACCTCTCCGTCAATTGCCTCGACCGGCACCTCGCCGAGCATGGCGACCGAACCGCCCTCATCTTCGAGGCGGACGAGCCGGGCCACGGCCATCGCTGGACCTATCGGCAGCTCTTCGAAGAGACCTGCCGGTTCGCCAACCTGCTGACGCAGCGCGGGGTCAGGCGGGGCGACCGGGTCATGATCTACATGCCGATGATCCCGGAGGCCGCAGCTGCGATGCTCGCCTGCGCGCGGATCGGCGCCATTCATTCGGTGGTGTTCGGCGGCTTCTCTCCGGAAAGCGTTGCGGGGCGCGTCGTGGATTGCGACGCTTGCTGCGTGATCACTGCGGACGAGGGTGTGCGCGGCGGCAAGAAGATCCCGCTCAAGCGAAACGTGGACGAAGCGCTCGTCGAGCAGGATGTGCCGACGGTCATCGTGGTTACTCGGACCGGCGCCGAGGTGCCGATGAAGGAGGGCCGCGACGTTCGCTATTCCGATGTGCGGGACAGCCTCGCAACCGAGTGCAAGCCCGAGATCATGAAGGCGGAAGACCCGCTGTTCATCCTCTATACGTCGGGCTCGACCGGCAAGCCGAAAGGCGTCGTGCACACGACGGGGGGCTATGCGGTTTGGGCGGCCACGACGTTCGACTGGATCTTCGACTACCGCCCGGACGACATTTTCTGGTGCACGGCGGACATCGGATGGATCACCGGGCACAGCTATGTCGTCTACGGCCCGCTCGCGATGGGCGCCACCAGCGTGATGTTCGACGGCGTCCCCAACTATCCCGATTTCGGTCGTTTCTGGGAGACCGTCGATCGGCTCGGAGTCACCATTTTCTATACCGCCCCGACTGCGATCCGTGCGCTCGAGCGCGAAGGCGACGAACCGGTGACGCGCCATGGGCGTAAGTCGCTGCGCCTGCTCGGGAGCGTCGGCGAACCGATAAATCCGGACGCATGGGAATGGTATTGGCGCGTGGTCGGCGACGGCAGATGTCCCGTTGTCGACACCTGGTGGCAGACCGAAACGGGAGGAATCATGATTTCGCCCTTCCCCGGAGCCACCGAACTGAAGCCCGGATCGGCCACAAGGCCCCTGCCGGGGATCAAGCCGTTGCTGGTCGATGCGGCGCACAACGAGCTTCAAGGCCCAGCGAGCGGCAATCTCTGCCTCGCCGGTTCATGGCCCGGACAGATGCGAACGGTGTGGAACGACCACGGCCGCTTCTTCGAGACCTATTTCAAGGCTTACCCCGGCCTCTACTTCACCGGCGACGGCTGCCGCCGCGACGAGGACGGCTATTACTGGATCACCGGCCGAGTCGACGACGTAATCAATGTCTCCGGCCATCGCATCGGAACCGCCGAAGTCGAAAGCTCGCTCGTCTCGCATGCCAAGGTCGCGGAAGCGGCCGTGGTCGGCTTCCCGCACGATATCAAAGGTCAGGCGATCTACGCGTTCGTGACGCTCAACGCGGGCGAGGACGGAAGCGACGAGCTGCGCAAGGAATTGGTGCAGGAGGTGCGCCACGACATCGGCGCCTTTTCCGCGCCCGACAAGATCCACTTCACTCCTGCGCTTCCAAAGACGCGATCGGGGAAAATCATGCGGCGTATCCTGAGGAAAATCGCGGAAGGCTCGACTGAAGGCTTCGGCGACACATCGACGCTTGCCGATCCGACCATCGTCGATGCGCTCCTCGCGGGGCGTCAATGAGGGTGAAGCCCGCAGCGGCAGCAATCCTGCTCATGGTAGCGGCGCCTGCGCAGGCAGCGTTCAACCCGGTCGAGTTCTTTCGCGGCAAGACGCACGGCGAAGGCATGCTCAAGATCATCTTCCAGTCGCCCAAGAAGATGATGGTCGATAGTCTGGGACGCGCGGAGAGCGACGGCTCGCTGGTGCTGGAACAGGTCGTTCACGAGCCCGGGAAGGAGCCGCGGACGCGTCATTGGCACTTGCGGCAAACGGCTCCGGACCGCTTCGAAGGAACCCTCACTGACGCGGCAACTCCGGTTCGGGTCGACGTGACCAAGGGAGGCATTCGCATTCGCTACACCGGAAAGGACCACCTCAACTTCGATCAGCAGCTGACACCGGTCAGCGCAACGGAAGTCCGCGATCAGATCCGCGTGACACGTTTCGGCATCACCGTCGCCCACTTCGACGAGACCATCCGCAAGCTGGACTGACTGGCGGGCGCTGCTATCCCTCGACTGGAGGGGGAGCACGATGGCGAGCATTGCTGACCGGCACGAGCACAAGCCCTGGTCGATGGCGCGGGTCATTGTCGCGTCCTCCGCCGGCACCGCGTTCGAATGGTACGACTTCTTCATCTTCGGAAGCCTCGCGCCGGTCATCTCGAAGGTCTTCTTCGCTGGCCTCGATCCTACTCCCGCGCTGATCGCGGCGCTTGCGCTGTTTGCCGCGGGCTTCGCCTTTCGGCCCCTCGGAGCGCTGATCTTCGGTGTCGTGGGCGACCAGCTCGGCCGGAAGGGCGCGTTCCTGATCACGGTCAGCATGATGGGGATGGCGACCTTCCTGATCGGTTTCCTTCCGACCTACGCCCAGGTCGGGCCGATCGCAGCCACCTTGCTCATCATCCTGCGCATCCTCCAGGGCGTCGCGCTCGGCGGCGAATATGGCGGCGCGGCGATCTATGTTGCCGAGCATGCGCCGAACGCCAAGCGGGGCGTATCGACCGGGTGGATTCAATCTTCGGCCTCGTTCGGGTTGCTCGCCGCCCTTCTCGTCATCGTCGCGACGCGCAATACGATCGGCGAAGACGCGTTCGCGGCCTGGGGCTGGAGAGTGCCCTTCCTCGTTTCCGCCGTGCTCCTTGCGATTTCCGTGTGGATGCGCGCGAAGCTGGCGGAGAGCCCCCACTTCGCCCGGCTTCAGGAAGAAGGCGAGATTGCAAAGGCGCCACTGCGCGAATCCTTCGGAAAGTGGCGCAACCTGCGGCGGGTGTTGATCGCCTTTTTCGGAATCATGTGTGCCCAGGGCGCCGTCTGGTACTTCACCTTCTTCTACCTGCAGGTGTTCCTCGAAAAGTCGCTCGGCGTACCGCCCGAGACCAAGGACCTGCTGTTGATCGTCATGACCGTGGTGAGCGCGCCGCTCTACGTTTTCTTCGGCTGGCTCAGCGACCGGCTTGGCCGCAAGTTCGTGATGATCGGCGGAATGGTGCTCGCGCTGGTTCTCTATTTTCCGGCGTCGCACTGGATCGCTTCTGCCGCGAACCCGGCGCTGGTCGAGGCTCAGCAGGCGACCCCGGTGTTCGTCCAAACCGATCCGAAGACCTGCGCGGTCCAGTTCGATCCGGTCGGCACCGCGCGCTTCGTCAGCGCCTGCGACATCGCCAAGAGCACGCTGGTGACGAAAGGCATCTCGTTCGGCACCCGCGCCTCGGTCGACGGAAGCACCCGGATCATCGTCGGCACCGAGGCGGTCCCCGTGCAGAGCGGCGAGGGCCTGAGCAGCGCCGAGGTCAAAACCCTGAAAGCAAAGACAGCCGATAGGCTCGGCGCCGAGCTGCTTGCCGCCGGTTACCCCAAGAGCGCCGACCCCGCGCATTCGAACATCACCTTGCTGATCGTCATCCTGCTTGCGTTCGTCGTAGCATCGACGGCTCTCTACGGGCCGCAGGCCGCGGCATTGGTCGAGATGTTCCCGACGCGCATCCGCTATACCGCGATGTCCTTCCCCTATCATGTCGGGACCGGATGGGTGGGAGGGTTCCTCCCCGTCACCAGCTTCGCGATCGTGGCGATCTCCGGAAACATCTACGCGGGGCTCTGGTACTCGGTGATCTTCACCGGAATATCCGTCGTCGTCTCGATCCTGTTCCTGAAGGAAACCGCCGGGCGGCGGCTCGAGGAAGTCTAGGGCGTGGTTCGAAACGTCTTGGCCTGCTCCAGGACCAGGTTGCACGCCGCCGACTGCAAGTAACTAGGCGCCTTCCCGATCGCGAACGGCTTGCCGCTATCGCCGAGGATCTGCCCGCCCGCGCCGGCGACATAATCGGCCGATTTGGCATCCGGCTTCTTGGTGAGTTGGTCGAGGACCGAATCCGTGCTCGCGCTGCTCACGAGCTCTTTCTGCTCGCAGAATTTAAGGACGCCGACGGCATTGGCCAGGCTGATCTTCGAAACGCCCGGCAACCCGGAAATTATCGGCGGCGCAGACAGTTGCGCGAAGGCGGCCTGCGACCACAGGCCAAAGACGCCAACGCCTAGCCCGAAGCGATGTAATTTCATCGTCACCTCGACACTGGCCTAAGCCACGAACCTCGCCGCAGCTATCCGGACAAATCCCGACAGGGGTTCTTTATGGCGCCCAATGAATGTCGATCGGCTGCTCGGCCTCGGCGAGCACCCGACCGATCGGCAGCTTGGAGCTTTGTCCGTCGGCGATCGCCTGCTCGAGCAAGTCGCGCTTTTGCTGACCGGTGATCGTGATCAGGACCGTCCGGGCCGAAAGGATGGCGGCTCGGGTTAAGGTCACGCGCGCGACCTCGGCCTCGGCCGGTAGCGGGTCAGGAAGCACGCCGATCGCGCGCCGCGCCTTGGGCGCATCGAGCGCCGCCTGCAGATCCGGGCCGACAAAGATCGAAGCTGTATGTCCGTCGGCGCCCATGCCGAGCCATACGAGGTCGGGCGGCCAGGACAGGTCCTGCAGCCGTGCGTCGGCGGCGCTCCCCGCAAGTTTGTAATCGTCCGCCGCTTCACTGGTCAGCGGAACGACCCGAGCACCGAGCGGAAGGAATGAACGCGCCAGCTCGCGAACGTTGGAAAGCTCGCTGTCAACCGCGACCAGCCTGTCGTCGGTCGGGATGATCGTCACCTTCTTCCACGGAAGCTTCTGCGCGGCGAGCTTCCTGAATACCGCGGGCCCGGTCTTCCCTCCGGGGATCGCAACCAGCGACGAATCCCGCGCCTCGACCGCGCTTTCGATGATGAATCCGACGTCGCCGGCCACCGCGTCCGCGAGTTCGTCCAGGGAGTCATACTCCCACCATTCCGCTTCGATCATGTGATTCCTTTTTGCCTTACCGCGGCGCTCGTTGCGCGTATCCGAACCATCCTGCAACTGCCTGCCCGCCGTGATCGAGCGCCGGCCGGAAGCGCAGCCGGTCGTGCGCGAGATTGCAGATGCCGGAATCGATCGAAGGAACGCCCGTGCCTCGATCGACCGTGCATTCGCTGACAAAGCCGCTTGTGTCGACGCGGAGCCGGAGGAAGACGGTCGCACCGCGCGGCCATTGATCGAGCAAGTCACGAGAAAAGTCGCGCCCGCTGAGCACCGGCGTAACGAGGTGCGGCGGTTCCGCGACTCCATTGTCCCCTCCCCCGCCTGGACCGTTTCCGCCAGAGCCGCTGCCCGTTCCATTGCCCACTCCGCCCGCGCCGGTTCCGGGTCCTGCAAAGGGCGCCGATCCCTGCGTTGGCGCGGTTCCCTGGCGCGGCGTTTCGCTCGCGGCGATCTGCGGCACCGGCGGAATGACGATCTGCGGCTTGGGAGCCTCGACCGGAGTAGCTTGGCTGCGAATGTTGGGAGGCGCCGAGCCTCCTTCCTTCTCCTTGGGCTTCGGTTGTTGCGTCTGCTGCTGCGGCGGCGGAGGGGGCGGAGGTGGGGGCGGCTGGGTCAGGTCGAACACGCGCATGGCGCTTTCGATGCCCGGCACGTCCATTTTGCCCGACAGGTGGAGAACCATGAAAGCGAGCCCAGCATGGATCGCGATCACCGCGGCGATCGCGCCGCCGCGGTCACGCGTGCCGATGTCCGTGCGATAAGCCACGGTTCTTCAACGCCACGGTTGCGCGTGCGTTGCGCCGATCGTTTCGCCCACGAAAAAACGCCGGGCGGAGGGGGGTCCCACCCGGCGCCTACGCGCACGCGACAACTAGGTCAGCGGCTGGCGCTGCTCTTGCGCCCGCCGCCGTGGCTGGCCTTGCCGCCCTTGCTCGCGATTTCACGCTGCTTTGCAGGGTCCATTGCGGCAAATCCCCGCTTCGATCCACCGCTGCTGTTCGTCGCCATGTTTGATCTCCCGATTGGCCGGTTGGCAATTTCGAAACGCCGGCAGTTCCCCACGGTTCACAATGCTGATTCATGTTAGCGAACTGCCGTTTGGACGGTCCGCACTCGGCGCTCGACTCGGCGCGCCAAAGAATCAGCGCAGGCGGATTCCGATCCACAATGTCCGCGGGGTCGCGCGCTCGATCGATCCGAGCACCGCGCCGGTTGCGATCGTCTCCTCGAACAAGTGCCCGTCGTCGATGCTCCAGTGATCGAGCCGCGCCCCGGCGCTGAGGGTCACCCAATGGAGGTCCGCCGTTGCTTCTGCGTAGGCGCCGACGGTCGAGCTGTCGCCGCCCGCTGCCCGGCGGCGCGGCAAAATAGCTGCGGCTTATTGCTCCGGCTGGGCCTGCTGGTCTCCACAGCGGCAGGTCGTCACTCGAGCAACTCGACGCTCCTCGGCGGACGCAAGCACCACCTGGGCCGACGTCGGATGCGGCTGTGCAGGCGCCGGCTCGGGCGCCTTTGTGGGCTCGGCTGCGAAAGATGCCGTGCTCAGCAGCGTCGCAGCAGCAATCAGGATGAAGCGGTTATTCATGACCGGCTCCTTCACCAGGAATGCCGGTTGATAGGGCGCGCGTAGTTTCGCTGCCCTTCCATAACTGGTTAAGACTGTTGGAAGATTCGCCTAAAAAGCGCTTTTTGCAGAATGTTGTATTATCGCATTTTTCCAACGGCTACAGCAGTTTAGCAACCGTGTCGGAACCCCGACGTTCATTGACTTTGCATTAATCCCGTTCCAAATTGGGGGTCTTGACTCAGTCAAGGGGGCAACGATGGCTACTGTCATTTCCAAGAACAATAATCGTAAGCTGATTCTAACGACGGCGGGTGTTCTCGCCTTCGGTGTAGCGGCGTATGGGCTCGGCCGGATCTATCCGCCGCTAGGCCCGAGTTCCGGCACGGTCGGTCCGGCCCAGCGCTATGTTTCCGCGCAGGTCGGCGAAGGCGACGTGACGCTCGGCGATACGTCGGTTCCGCAGCTCATGCAGACCGACGCGTTCGAGTTGATGGTCAAGGATCCGACTTTCCGCGCCATGGCTAGCAATCCGGCATTCGCGGCCTTGGCCCAGAACAGCCAGGCGATGGCTGCGATCGCGGCTAATCCGCGTGCGTTTGCACAATTGGCTGCAGATCCTCGTGCATTCAGTGCCGTCCAGGCGGCCGCGGCGGCATCTGCCCACGCGCAGGCGAACAATTCAGCGAACGCACAAGCGCTGAACCTGATGGCCGGCAATGCGAAGGCCTTTGCGGCTTTGGGTGCGTATCCGCAGGCACTTGCAGCGATGGGCGCCAACCCGCAGGCCTTTGCGGCGCTCGGGGCTCACCCGCAGGCATTCGCAGCGATGGCGGCGAATCCGCAGGCATTCGCTCAGTTCGCGGGCAATGCGAAGGCGTTCCAGCAGGCTGCGCTTAACGGCTCATCCAACGCTGCGATGCAAGGTAATGCGAAGGCGTTCGCTGCGCTTGCGGCGGATGCCAAGGCGATGTCGGCCCTGTCGGCCAACAATGCCAATGCCTTTGCTCAGTTGAACCAGAACGCCAAGGCGTTCCAGGCGCTGAGCGGCAACGCAGCGGCCATTTCGGCAGCGGCGCAGGCGTCGGCTGCGATGGCGGCAGCTCCGCAGGCGTTCGCCAACCTGTCGCAAAATGCCAAGGCATTTTCCAACGCGGCGGCAGCGGCACAGTCGTTCAACGCTGCCGCGTCAATGGCTTCACTGGCGAGTCAGTCCAACCTGAACGCCCAGGCCATGGCGGCGATGAATGCCAACCCGCAGGCCTTCGCGGCAATGTCGGCCAACCCGCAGGCCTTTGCGCAGCTGGCAAGCAACGCGAAGGCCCTGTCCCTCCTTGCAAACAACGCGAACGCTTTCGCTCAGCTAGGATCGAATCCCAATTTCCAGATCCTGGCCAGCAACCCGGCGTTCGCAGTCGCGCTGCAAAACGGGGCCGTTGCGCAGGCGATGAACAACTGACGCAGCCGCCTTTAGGCGACGGGGGGTAAATGAGGGGGAAGCGCAGTAAACTGCCAGCCGCGGTTGCTGCGCTTCTTCTTGGGACGAGTTCGGGTGCTTTCGCTCAGGCGGCACCCGAGCCGCCCCCACCTCCCCCAACTCCAAGCCCAGCAACTGTCCAGGAGCCGCTGCCGCCGGCGGGCTCTCCGCAGTCTGAAGAGCCGTCGCAGAAGGAACCCGCGCCGAAGGAGCCGGAACATGTTCCGCCCGATGCGTCCGGCCTCAATCTTTCGACGCTCGAAACGCGCGATCTCTCGCTCCTCTACTTCGATCCGGTCCAGACCTATCTGACACCCTACATCGGACGAGCGTTCGAAAATGCGCTGCAATTCCACGAAAAGAAGTTCGACTGGAAGCCGTGGGAGCCGACGACAATCCTGCTGAAGGACTTCAGCGACTATGGAAATGCCGGAGCGCGATCGACTCCCAACAACGCGCTGATTCTCGACGTCGCGCCGCTCTCGATTTCGATGGAGACGTTCACTCCTGGCGAGCGCTTTTTCACCATCATCAATCACGAAGTTGCGCACGTTGCCACGATGGACGTGTGGAACCGCAACGACGCTGGATGGCGCAACTTTCTTCACGGCAAGCCGATGCCGATCCAGGAGCACCCGGAGTCGATCCTCTACAATTATCTGGCAACGCCGCGGAACAACGTGCCCCGATGGTATCTCGAGGGCAGCGCCGTCTTCTTCGAGACCTGGATGTCAGGCGGCTTGGGGCGCGCCCAGGGCGGCTATGACGAAATGGTCTTTCGAGCGAAGGTCCGCGACAACGAAAAGTTCTTTTCGCCCCTCGGATTGGAATCGGAAGGCACCGCCGTCGATTTCCAGGTCGGGGTCAACGACTATCTCTACGGCACCCGCTTCTTTTCCTATCTCGCGCTGAAATACGGGCCGGAGAAAGCGGTTGAATGGTTGCGCCGGCGCGAGGGCAGCAAGGCGTTCTATGCCGCGCAATTCAAGCATGTGTTCGGGCGCAAGCTCGACGACGTCTGGAACGACTGGATCGCGTACGAACGAGACTTCCAGAAGGCGAACCTCGCCAAGCTCTCGCAATATCCCCTGACCGAGACGACGCCGCTCAGCCCCACTGGGCTTGGCTCGATGTCTCGCGGTTTTGTCGACCCGAAGACCAACAGCCTCATTGCGGCATTCCGCTATCCCGGGACGATCGGCTTCATCGGCCGGATGGACCTTGCCACCGGCAAGCTCCACAAGCTGCAAGAGCTGAAGGGCATGATGCTCTACAAGGTGACCAGCGTCGCCTTCGATCCGGACGCACGGAAAGCCTATTACACCGAGGACAATTACGCCTTCCGCGATCTGCTGGAAGTCAATGTCGACACCGGCAAGAAGCGCATGCTTCTCCGCGATGCCCGCATCGGCGACATGGTGCTGGATCCAGCGGACAAATCCCTGTGGGGCATTCGCCACCAGAACGGCTTCGCCACGATCGTCCGCTTGCCGCCGCCCTACACCAGCTTCAACCAGATCCACACGTTCAAATATGGGCAGACGCCGTTCGACCTCGACATCTCGCCGGACGGATCGCTCGTTTCCGCTTCGTTCGGTGAGATCAACGGCACCCAAACCGTCCGGGTGTGGCGCATCGATAGCATGCAGAATGACGGCGACCCGGTCGAGGTCGCACGACTGGCGCTGCCGCCGTCTGTTCCCGAGGGGTTCGTCTTCGCGCCCGACGGCAAGACGATGTACGGCACCGCTTACTATACCGGTGCCTCAAACGTGTTCCGCTTCGATATCGCTAGCGGGAAATATGATGCGGTCAGCAATACCTCGACGGGCTTCTTCCGGCCTATTCCACAAGGCGATGGATCGCTCATCGCCTATGAATTCAGCGGCAAGGGCCTGCAGCCGGTCCGTTTCTCGCCGCAAGTTCAGCAAGATCTCGGCACGGTTGAGTTCTTCGGCACGAGAGTCGTCAACGAGCATCCGGAGCTGAAGAGCTGGGGCGTCGGGTCACCGGCCAAGATCCCGCTTGACCAGATGATCACCGCCGAGGGCAAATATTTGCCGTCGCGACGCATGAAGCTCGCGGCGATGTATCCCATCATCGAGGGCTACAAGCAGAAAATCTCAGGCGGCTACTACTTCCACTTCGAAGACCCGATGCAGTTCACGCAGCTCAATGCGAGCTTCAGCGTCACCCCTTTCGGCAATCTGAAGACCAAGGAAGCGGTTCACGCGAAGGTCCAGCTGAAGTCGCTCAACTGGGACGTTCAGGCGTGGCACAACCTCGCCGACTTTTACGACATTTTCGGTCCGGTGCTGCGGAGCCGCAAAGGCGATGCGCTCATCCTCGCCTACGATAAGACGCAGATCTACGACCCCCCTCGGCAGCTCGACCTCTTCGGCTCGCTCGCCACTTATTTCGGCCTTGAGAATTTGCCGAACGCGCAGAACATTCCCAGCCCCAAAAATATCGTCTCGCTGGAGGCGGGAGCGAAATATACGAATACCCGAAAGGCTCTCGGCGGCGTCGACCATGAAAAGGGCTTCCAGTGGCGAGTTCTCGGCGACCTCGATTTCTCTCCCGACGAATCGCTTCTCTTCCCCAAGATCTACGGCGGCGTGGACTACGGCATTCCGCTTGCGATGCCGAACAGCTCGGTCTGGGTCTACGCGAGCGGCGGTCTTGGCTGGGGCAAGCCGCTTCACCCACTAGCAGCCTTCTACTTCGGCTCATTTCGCAACAACTATGTCGATAACCGGCCGGAGAAGCGGTACCGCGAGATGGAAAGCTTCCCGGGTTTCGAAATCGACGAGATCGAGGCGCGGCGCTTTGCCAAGCTGACCGGCGAATGGAACATTCCGCCGATCCGCTTCGCCGAGGTCGGAACGCCGGCCTTCTTCCTCAGCTACGTCCGCCCCGCGGTTTTCGCCGGTGCGATGGCAACGCAGGCCCCGGACGGAAGCGGACATCATTATTACGATCTCGGGGCGCAGCTGGATCTGAACTTCACCGTCGCACTGCGCCTGCCGATGGTATTTTCCGTCGGCGCCGCAGGCGGATGGCAGGACGGCCATTATCGCAAGACGGAATGGCTCGCTTCGCTTAAGATCCTCTGATGGCAACCTGGCTGGCTGAGTCCGCACACTGGGGTCTCGCACTCGTCCCTGTGCTCGTGCTTCTCGCGATCTTCGTCTGGCTCGATGCGTTCAAGCTGATGAACCTCGGCGAGATCATGCTCCTGCTGTTCCTCGGCGGCGGCGCGGCGCTGGTTGCTTATCCGATCAGTGGCCGCTTCATCGACACGCTGCCGATCGGCTTCAACAATTACAGCCGCTACGTCGCGCCGTGGATCGAGGAAGCGCTGAAGGCGATCGTCATGATCGCCCTCTTCCGCTTCAATCGCATCGGCTACAAGCTGGACGCCGTCATTTCCGGCTTCGCGATCGGCGCCGGTTTTTCGGTCATCGAAAACGTCCTCTATCTCACCATCTTCCCCTTCTACGGCGCGGGAACCTGGCTGGTCCGCGGCCTCGGCACCGCCGTGATGCATGGGACGACGCTCGCGATCCTCGCCGCGATTGCGCACGAACTGGCCGAGCGCGAAACTCGCGAAGCTGCTTCGGAATACGAGTTCCACTTGTGGTGGTTCGCTCCCGGCTATCTGGTTGCGGTCCTGATACACTCCATTTTCAACCAGTTCCCGGACCGGCCGCTGATCGCGATGATGGGCGCGGCGGTATTCGCCCCGATCGCGCTCATCGCGATCTTCCATTTCGGCCAGGCGGAGGCGGAGCGATGGCTCGTAGCCGAATGCGCCGAACACAAGGCCCAGGTCGCTGCGCTTCGGAAGGGCGATTGGCCCGAAGGCCCGGCCGGCCGCAAGATCGCCGCGCTTGCTGGCCGCGTTGGTCCGCAGGCGAGCACGAGGTTCCGGCGCTACTGGGAACTTCAGGCATGGCTGATAGCGGAAGCGGAAGAAACGATGATGGAGGAAGCGGCGGGCGACGCGGAGTTCGATGCCACCGAGGTGCGCGCGGCTTTTGCCGAGCTTGCGGGATTGAAGCAGGCGCTCGGCAAGAGCACCTTCGCCGCCTTCAATGCGCTGCTTCCGTTCAGCCGGAACGACTATTGGGAGCTTTCAGAGCTCAGGCAACGCTTGGGTAACGACTGACGTTCAGCCATGAAGCGGCTGGGCTAGGTCGCGAAGTTGGAGGTGTGACATGCCGGAATATGTGATCGAACGCGAAATGCCCGGCGTGGGCAAGCTCGACTCCTCCGACCTCAAGGCGGCATCGCAGACCTCGTGCGACGTGCTGCGCGATCTCGGGCCGCAGATCCAATGGGTCCACAGCTACGTGACCGACAACAAGATCTATTGCATCTACCGCGCGCCCAACGAGGAAATGATCCGGGAGCATGCCACGCGCGGGGGTTTCCCCGCCAACAAGATTTCGCAGGTACGGACGACGATCGACCCGACAACGGCGGAGTAACCCCAAGACTCTGCCCCAGAGTCCTGATATTCAAGCCGGAATGGGTTGAGGGGCAGCACCCGGATGACGGACGTTTTCGTCTCTTATGCACATTCCGACGGAGCCATTGCCGAGCGCGTTGCGGACGTGCTTCGCGGCGACGGCTTTCGCGTCTGGCGGGACGACGAGCTGCCGGCCCATCGCGCCTATGTCGATGTCATTCAGGAACGGCTGAACTCGGCCGCGGCGGTAATTGTTCTTTGGTCTGCCGAGGCGGCCAAGTCGCAATGGGTTCGCGCCGAAGCCGACACCGCAAGAATGTCGGGCAGGCTGGTCCAGGCAGTTCTCGACGGAACGCTTCCGCCCTTGCCCTTCAACCAGATCCAGTCCGCGGACCTCAGCGGGTGGGACGGTAATGCGGACAATGCCGGATGGCGAAAACTCAAGGGTAGCCTTCGCGCGCTGGTCGGCACGGATGACGAGGAAAAGCAGACCAAGCCGCGCGGAAGCCGGCAGGTACGCTCAATCTGCGTCCTACCCTTCCAGAACATGAGCGGCGATAGCGAGCAGGAATATTTCAGCGACGGGATCAGCGAGGACATCACGACGGACCTGTCGAAGATCTCCTCGCTCGGAGTCTGCGCTCGGAACACCGCTTTCACCTTCAAGGGCCAATCGGTCAACGTGTGCGAAGTGGCGCGCAAGCTCGGCGTCAGCCACGTTCTCGAAGGAAGCGTGCGGAAAGCCGGTGGCAGAGTCAGGATTACCGCGCAGCTGATCGACGGCGAGACCGGCGATCATGTCTGGGCGGACCGCTTCGATCGCGATCTCGAGGACATTTTCGCGATCCAGGACGAGATTTCGAAGGCCATCGTAGAGGCGCTGAAGCTCAAGCTGTTGCCAGAGGAAAAGAAGGCGATTGAGCAACGCGGCACCAACAATGCCGAAGCCTACAATCTCTACCTCCTCGCACGCCAATATTGGGTCACGGGAAACCACGGCGACCCGCGGCGCGAGGAACGCGTCATGCGCATCTGTGGGCGAGCGGTCGAGATCGACCCTTATTACGCCCAAGCCTGGGCGCTCCTCGCCATTGCGCAGTCGAGTCTGCGCTTCGGCTATGGACGCGATATCGATGACGGCTTTGCCGCTGCGCATGCCGCCTTGGCGATCGACGAGACGATCGCAGAAGCGCACCTGCCGATGGTGAAGCGCCTTCAGGAGAAGCAACAGTTCGACAAGGCGGCGGCAGAAATGGAGGCGGCGATCCGCCTTGGGCCGGACTCATGGGAAGTGAACAAGGAAGCGGGACGCTTCTATCTGCTCCGCCGTGAGCTAGAGACCGCAACCCGCCATTATGAAAAGGCGGCGGAGGTCATGGAAACCGATTTCCACGCTTGGGCGCTGCTTTCGTCCTGCTATCGTGCGAGCGGCGAGCTGGACAAGCTGCGCGATGCGGCCGGTAGGATGGTGTCGGAAGCCGAAAAGGCGATCCGTCAGGATCCCAGCAATGGCGCTGCGCTCGGCATCCTCGCCGGAGGCTACGCATTGCTTGGCGACGAGGAGCGGACCCGCGAGTGGATCGATCGCGCTCTCCTGATCGATCCCGAGAACCTGAACATGCGCTATAACTTCGCCTGCGTGCTCGCCGGGCATCTCGGCGACAAGGATGGTGCGATAAAGATGCTGCAAAGCACATTGCCGCTATCGGGCGCGATGCAGGTAAAGGTCGCCGACACGGACACCGATCTGGACATCCTTCGCGACGATCCGCGCTTCCAGAGGCTCATTGCCGAAGCCAAGAAGCGGCACGGCATTCAACGCGACGAAGCTCCGGCTCCGCTAGCCTCCACCCGGTCGGCCTGAGGCAGCACATCGGCGGACAAGTTCCCATGCCGGATATGATGTCGCTGAGCCTTGAGCTCGGCGCCGGCATTGCCTGCGGCCTCATGATTGGGATCGAGCGCGGATGGCGCTTCCGCCGCGAGAAATCCGGTGCGCGCGTGGCTGGCGTGCGCACCTTCACCTTGCTCGGCACGGGCGGCGCGATTGCCGGAATTCTCGGCCAGGTCGTCCATCCCCTCCTCGCCGCCGGAGTCGGGACTTGCCTCGGCGCGGCGATGGTCGTCGGCTATGCCCGCGACAAGGAGCGCAGAGATGCGACCGGAATCGTCGCGGCGCTCATCGCCGTCGCCCTCGGCCTCCTCGCGGGCGCCGGCCAGCCCGCGCTCGCCGTCGCCGGAGCCGCCGTCGTGACCCTGGCCCTTGCGACGCGCACTCAGTCCCATCGGTTCGTCGACAGGCTCAATACGACCGACGTCCAGGCTTTCGCCCGCTATGCGGTGATCGCAGCCGCGGTCCTTCCGTTCCTGCCCAACCGGCACATCGGACCGATGGCCGCCTGGAACCCGTTCCAGCTCTGGCTGGTCGTTGTCGCCCTGACCGGCTTTTCCTTCCTCGGCTATATCGCGAACCGGACCGTTGGCGAACGACGGGGAGTGCTTGCGACCGCGCTCATCGGCGGCGCTTATTCGTCAACCGCGGTCACCGCGTCGTTCGCGCAGCGGCTCGGCACCGGCGAGCAAGGCCCGCTTACCGCCGGGATCCTGATCGCCACCGCGGTCATGTACCTGCGCGTCATGCTGCTCGTCGGCATATTGTCGCCCTCGACGCTGCTTCCCTTCGTGGCGGTGACGGCCCCGGCGGCCGTGGCGGGGTTGATCGTGGCGGCGATCGGCTGGTTTCGATCGCCCACAGCCTCTGGATGCAAGGGTCAGAGGCTCCATAATCCGATCGAGATCCTGCCGGCGCTCGGCTTCGTCGCCATCGTCGCAGCAGGTGCGCTCGCGACGCGCTGGGCGCAGCAGCATTTCGGCCAGTCGGGGACGGCCGGATCCTTGTTCATCACCGGCACCTTCGACGTCGATGCCGCCATCGTCACCCTCTCGGGACTCCCGGCCCACGCGATCGATCGCGAACTGGCGGCGCTGGTCATCGCCGGGACGATCGTCGCCAATATGACCCTGAAGATGATCGTCACGGGCCTCTATGCGCGCAAACGCAGCGTCTGGGCGCTGGCCGGCCTCGGCGCCAGCAACTTGGTGCTGGCAATTACCTTGGGCCTCGGTTTCGCCCGGCGCTTTGGGTGGTTCTAAGACTTCATGAAGTGGCGGAGAGGGTGGGATTCGAACCCACGGTACGGTTGCCCGTACGCCGCATTTCGAGTGCGGTGCTTTCGACCACTCAGCCACCTCTCCGCTCGGAAGTCGCGCTGGCCGGGCGGGCGC